>CEUZ01066268.1_pt1 | contig 14096 bp, 18 predicted proteins | sample 361511 | NCBI WGS metagenome assembly CEUZ01 (sample SAMEA2622822, study PRJEB7988) | marine metagenome | biome: marine biome (ENVO:00000447); feature: surface water layer (ENVO:00002042); material: "saline water (ENVO:00002010), including plankton (ENVO:xxxxxxxx)" | depth 5 m
GCAGCATCTGGAAATCTAATTTCACATCTTGCACCTTTTTTACTTAATGTAATAGGGATCCTACATGATGCTGATCGATTTCTTGCTGAGTAAGCCAATAGGACTGGAGCTTCAAATCCTGGAATTAACCTTTTATAACTATTTGTAGTAGCATTTGAAAATGCATTTATGGCTTTAGCATGTTTTAATATACCGCCAATATAGTAAAGAGCAGTTTGAGATAATCCTGAATATTTATCACCTGAAAATAAAGGAGTACTTCCTTTCCAAATTGATTGATGGATATGCATACCGGATCCATTATCACCTTTTACTGGTTTTGGCATAAAGGTTGCTGTTTTTCCAAATGAATGCGAAACCATTTGAACTACATATTTATATAGTTGTACGTTGTCTGCCTGAGTTACTAGGGTGTTAAATAACATTCCTAACTCGTGTTGACTTGGTGCTACTTCATGATGGTGCTTTTCAACAGTTATACCAACATCTTTTAAACCTTTTAAGTATTCTCCTCTTATATCTTGAGCGCTATCAACAGGAGGAACAGGGAAATATCCACCTTTAATTCCAGGTCTATGTCCCATGTTACCATTTTCATATTTTCTTCCTGAGTTATAAGGACCTTCTGAACTATCTATTTTAAAACCAGTTTCATTCATCTCATTTTTAATTCTAACATCATCGAAAACAAAAAATTCTGGTTCTGGGCCAAAGTAAGCTTTGTCACCAATACCAGATGATTTTAAATAACTTTCAGCTTTTTTAGCAATCCCTCTAGGATCTCTTTCATATGGATCTTTTTTTATAGCATCTAAAATATCACAAAACAAAATTAAGGTATTGTGAGAGGTAAAAGGATCTACAATTTTTCTGGATAGATCTGGTTTTAAAATCATGTCAGATTCATTTATCGCTTTCCAGCCAGAAATAGATGATCCATCAAAAAAAACACCCTCATTTAACATATTTTCATCAACCGCAGTTGCATCCATAGTTAAATGTTGAAGTTTACCTCTTGGATCAGTAAATCGAAGATCAACAAATTCGATTTCCTTTTCTTTTATTGTTTTTAATACTTTGCTTGAGCTCATTTTTAAATTTAGTTAGTGTTTAATACCAAAAAAATGTAGATTAATATTGTTTATTATTAAGATATCACCTATGCATTTCTTACATATATAAATGGTTATTAATATGGATTTATCAATTCACAATTTATTACAATTATCGGTTGAATGGAAAAATTAATTGAAAAAGAATCGGTAAAAAGAGTCATGAAATCTTTGAAGGATTTTGACAAATCTTTAGAAGTTAGAGTATTAGATAGTTCAGCAAGAACAGCAACTGATGCCGCCTCATCTTTAAACTGTGAAGTTGGAGCAATTGTAAAAAGTTTATTATTAAGAACTGACGATGATTTTGTTTTATGTTTAGTTTCTGGTGATAAAAGATGTTCGTTAAATAAAGTAAAAAAAATAATAGGTAAAAAAGATGTATCAATGGCAAACGCTGATCAGGTAAAAAACCAAACTGGTTTTTCAATAGGTGGAGTATCTCCCATTGCACATCTAAAAAAATCAAGAGTATTTATAGATAAATCATTATCAAGGTTTGAAAATGTTTATGCTGCGGCCGGTCACCCTAATTCAATTTTCAAAATTACCTATAAAAATTTAATTAAAATTACTGACGGAGTAGAAGAGGATATTGTTTAATGAGAGAACCTAAATTTATAGATTATGTTTTACTTACTGTTTTAGCATTAATTTGGGCTTCTGCTTTTTTTAACATTAAAATAGCAACTTACTCTTATGGACCTGTCACAATTGCTTTTTTGAGAATTTTATTTGGCTCAATTCCTGTAGTTCTTTTATGTTTATATAAAAAAATAAAAATAGAGGCATTTTCAAAAGATTGGTATTGGTTTGCAGCAATTGGATTAATTAATTTGGTAATTCCATTTTTTCTTATTGCCTATGGAGTTCAATCAGTACAAAGTAATCTAGCTGCAATTTTGATGGCTAGTACTCCTTTAAGCGCCACAGTATTAGCACATATATTTACTGAAAATGAAAAAATTAATTTAACTAAAGTTATTGGAGTACTTGTAGGTTTTTCTGGAATAGTATTTTTATTTTCTGATAATATTTTAATTAATGAGAGTAATTTTTTGTCTGCTATTTTAATTTTAATAGGCTCTACTTTTTATGTAATAGGTGGTCTTTTAACAATTAAAATTAGTAATAAAAAAAATGAAAATGTTACTGCTTCTATACTGATTTGGGCTACTATTTTTTTAATTCCAATTACAGCTTATACTGAGCAACCCTGGAATTTAAATCCAAGTTTAAATTCTACAATATCAGTTATTTATCTTGGAATTTTTGCAACCGGCTTAGCATGGTTATTAAGATTTAAGATACTCATAAACAATGGTTTGGTTTTTCAAGCGCAAGTTGCTTATTTAATTCCTATATTTGGAATAATTCTAGGATATATATTTTTAAAAGAATTAATTACTCCAAAAGTTTTGATAGCTGTAGTAGCTGTTATAATAGGGATTTATTTAGTAAAAAAATCAAATACAAAAAAAATTACTTCAATTTAGAAATTTCTTTTATATGTAAATAGTTTGTTTCGCAGCAACCTCCCAATATTGTTGCTCCAGAATTTATAATTTTTTTAGCAAAGTCACAAAAAATTTTACCGTCTATATCTTCTCTTTTTCCAAGTGCAATATTTGGATTCTTTCCAATTTCATTAAATTCAGCATTATTAAACCTATGAACTGGCAAAGGTTCTTCAACGCCCCATAAATTTGCTTTAAAGCCAAATGGTAAATTTAATTTTCTAAATTCTTGAGATGTTGACTCTATAATTTCTAGCGAAACACATGCAGCGATAACACCTAACCATTTGTTATTTTTGTATTTATTAACTACTTCTGAAATAGTTTCTCCAGAGTCTAATTTATTATTTTTTTTTATATGCAGACCTACTAAAACAGGTTTATTAAATTTTTCTAATACACTTAATGCAATTTCAACTTCTCTTCCACTTGAGATTACATCTAAATAAAAAAAATCAACATAGGGATTAATTGTTTTTGCTTGATCATGAAAATCTTTCTTGATTATATTTCTTTCTCTTTTATCTGTCTGATACGTATCATTTTGCGCAGGAAGGCTTCCAGCTATTAATATATTCTTTTTTGAAGTATTTTTTGCTTTGATTGCAAGTTCACAAGCTCTTTGGTTTGCAAAGGTAAATTTATCAATTACCTGATTTTGTTCCATTCTTACTCTCCTTGTAGTGAAAGTATTTGTTAAAATTACATCAGCTCCAGCATCAATAGATGCTAAATGTGTATCAACTACTAATTGATTATAGGTTTCATTTATTAAAGAAGTAGCTGACCAAAGTGTTCCTTTGGTAATAAGGCCTCTAGCAAGAAGTTCCTGACCCATGCCAGAATCTAAAATTCTTATTTTTTTAAAAAAATTTAAATCCATATTAAATAAATAGTTTTACTCCCATTCTTAAAGCAACAAATATTACCAATAAAGATGTAACTAAGGCTAAAATTCTAGCAGGAAATATTTTTAGGTTTAAAAAATTTCCTATTTGGCCACCAATAATTACAGCTAAAAATAAATACCAATAATTTGAAATATCGCTAAACACTACACTTTTCGTTAATTGCCCAGCTACTCCAAAAATTGAATTTATCAAAATAAATAAAGATGCAGTGGTTACAATATGATTGGCTTTGCCTGCTTTTAATAAGAAAAGTATAGGACTTAAAAAAATTCCTCCTCCGATTCCAACAACACCTGAAACAAAACCTAAAAAACATCCAATCAAAATTGAAAAAAAATAAGGTATATTTTTATAAGTTTTATCTTCGTTATCATAAGATTTAAAATTAAATAAAAGCATCAAACCCGCAAATAATAAAACTATAAATAATAATATTTCGAATATATTTTTCTCGATGGGTAAAGAGCCACCAATAAAAGCAAAAGGTATAGATCCAATTAAATAAGGATATAATAGCTTAGAATTAAAATAACCTGCTTTTATATAGTTAAAACTATTTCCCGAGACTACAAAAATATTGCATACCAACGCAATTACAGGAAAAATATAATAAGGTATTTCCCATATTAATAATAAAGCTAGATAAGTTGATCCACCACCAAAACCTACACTTGAGTATAATATTGCAGTTACAAAAAATAAAATTGATAATATAATCATAAGAATTTTATGAAAGTTAATATAGCACTTCTTACAGTAACAGACACAAGAACTTTTGATAATGACAAATCAGGAGGAATACTTGTTAAAAAAATTAAAAAAGCTAATCATAATCTTATAGATAGAAAAATCTGCAAAGATAGCAAAATAGCAATTAAAAAAATTCTTAAAGAATGGATTAAGAAAAAAAAAATTGATGTAATAATTACAACTGGAGGAACAGGTTTAACAGGAAGGGATATTACACCAGAAGCATTAGAGGAAGTCGCCGACAAACATATACCTGGATTTGGAGAGATTTTTAGAACAATAAGTTTAAAAACAGTTGGTACATCTTCTATTCAATCCAGAGCTTGTGCAGTATTAGCTAATGGAAAATACATATTTGCTCTTCCCGGATCTTCAGGAGGAGTTACTGATGCTTGGGATAAAATATTAAAACATCAATTAAATATAAATCATAAACCCTGTAATTTTGTAGAATTATTTCCTAGATTAAAAGAAAAATAATCACTTGGTTTTTGTAGCAATATATACACCAACACTTGCAATAAAAAATCCTAAAAGATCATAACTATTTAATTTTTCACTCAGAAAAACAAAAGCCATTAGCGCTGTTGTAGGTGGCACTAAAAAGAAAAGAGTTACAGTTTTGCTTGCAGAATTTCTTTTAATCATAAACATTAAAATTGTAAAAGCACCAAATGAGATTAAAATAATTTGGTGACCCATTGCAATCATAAAGGTTAGTGAAAAATCAATATAAAGATTTCCAATAGTAAAAATTAATAATATATTAAATAAACATCCACCAATTGCTTGGTACATGTTGCTTATACTCAGCGGCAAGTTATTGCTTAATTTTTTTTGCCAAATAGTTGCAGATGTAACAGAAATAAGTGCAACAAAAGCACTTATTACACCAATTTTAGTCAACTCCGTTCCAACATCAAAACCTAAAACTAAAAATGCTCCGGAAAATCCAAGTATAACACCAATCCATTGTTTAGAAGTTATTTTTTCATTTAATAAAGGAGATGCTAAAATATTTGTTAAAATAGGTTGAAGAGTCACAATTAAAGCTACAATACCTGTGGGTAATCCTTTTGATACTGAAAAAAAAACACCTCCAAGGTAGATACCATGAAAAAGGATACCTGAAGTTAAAGCTTCAAGAGCGAATTTTTTTTTAATTAAGATCTTTTCTCTTTTGTAAATACTGTAAATTAAAAATCCTAGAGCAACTATTAAAAATCTAAATGCTAAAGCTGAAAATGGATCACTATAGTCAGTTATTGGCTTTGTTGTTATAAATGCAGATGACCAAAGAATAACAAATATTATTGGAAAAAATTTGATCATTTAAAGAAAAATATTTATTTTTGATATTTTTCTTTCCATTCAGAGTAAGGCATTCCATAAACATGCTCTCTTGCATCTGGATCAGAAATTTCTATACCTTTCTTTGATCCTTCTTCTCTATACCATTTAGATAGACAGTTCCTGCAAAAACCAGCAAGGTTCATCAGATCGATATTTTGAACATCTTTTCTTTCTCTTAAATGGTTAATTAATCTTTCAAATGCCGCTGACTGTAATTCTTTTTTTGTATTATCATCCATATTCATTTATGTTAAAATTTAATTTTTATGAAATTATCAGGATCCTATCAAATTAATTTAGAAAAACAAAAAGTTTGGGAAGCTTTAAATGACCCAGAAATTCTTAAAAAATCTATACCTGGATGTGAGGAATTTACAAAAGAGTCAGACACAGAATTTAGTGCAACAGCCACTAATAAAATAGGTCCTTTTAATGCAAGTTTTTCGGGAACTATTGAATTAAAAAATATTAATGAACCAGACAGTTACACAATTACAGGATCAGGAAATTCCCCTGTAGGTTTTGCTTCTGGAGAAGCTGAAGTAAGGCTTGAAAGTTCCAATGATGGTACAAAATTAATTTATACAGTAGAAGCAAACGTTGGAGGAAAGATAGCTCAGGTAGGCTCTAGATTAATTGATATGACTGCAAAAAAAATGGCAGATATTTTTTTTGGAAAATTTTCAGATTTAATTACTGAAAAAAATATTCCACGTGAAACATCAGATCAACCTTTGATAGAGGACAATAAACAAAAATCTAAAAATATTTTTTCTAATAAAAAAAACTTTATTTACATTATTTCAGGGATAATATTGCTTGGTATTGCTTATTATTTTATTTAATTCACTTTATACTAGAAAAATACATTTTAACTTGAGTACTAAAAGAGAAAAATGTAACATACTAATTACATAACTTAGTGGGACAGTTTATGATTAAGGTGGGACTTGAAGTAAACGGAAAAAAAATTCAAAAAGAAGTACCAGAACATACTTTACTTTCAACATTTTTAAGAGAGCATTTAAATTTAACAGGAACGCATGTAGGGTGTGACACTAGTCAATGTGGAGCGTGTGTAGTTCATGTAGATGGTAAGTCTATAAAAAGTTGTACTGCATTAGCGGCAGATTTAAATGGCTCAAAGGTTAAAACAATCGAAGCTTTAGTTAAAAATGGTAAAATGCATCCAATGCAAGAAGCTTTCAAAAAACTCCACGGATTACAATGTGGTTTTTGTACTCCTGGAATGGTAATGAGTGCAATAGATTTATTAGAGCATAATAGTAATCCATCCGATAAAGAAATTAGAGATTGGCTGGAAGGAAATATATGCAGATGTACAGGATATCAAAATATAGTTGCTGCAGTTAAAGAAGCAGCGACGAAAATGTAGTTTTTTTAAAAGGAGGTTAAAATGGCAAGTTTGGTTGGTTCGAGAGTTGAAAGAAAAGAAGACAAAAAACTTTTAACAGGAAGAGGTAAATATACAGCAGATGTTACGTTTGCACACCAAACATATGCATATTTTATTAGATCTCCACATGCGAGAGCTGAAATTAAGAAAGTAGACTTTTCTAAAGCCATTAAGGCACCAGGCGTGGTTTCAGTGCTTACAGGAAAAGATATTGTCGATGATAAAATTGGAGGTTTGATTGCTGGTTGGAGAATAAAGAGTGAAGATGGTTCAGATATGAAAGTGCCACCACACCCACCTCTAGCAAGCGAAACAGTAAATTATGTAGGAGACCATGTTGCTGTAGTTATTGCTGAAAGTTTAGATGAAGCGAGAAACGCAGCGGATCTTGTTAAAGTAGATTATAAAGTTTTAAAAGCAGTTGTAGATACATCAGATGCAATGAAATCTGATCAAATTTATAAAGATATTCCAAAAAATTTATGTTTTGATTGGTTACTTGGGGATAGAGCAAAGGTTAAAGAAGCTTTTGATAAAGCAGATAAAGTTATTAAAATTGATTTAATCAATAACAGATTAGTTCCAAACGCTATGGAACCAAGAGCTGCTAATGCTGATTACAATCCCTCAACTGAAGAAATAACATTATATACAACTAGTCAAAATCCACATTTAGCTAGAATTATTATTTCAGCATTCAATGGGGTTGCACCTGAAAATAAATTAAGAGTTATTGCTCCAGATGTTGGAGGAGGATTTGGATCAAAAATTTATCCATATGCAGAAGAAGTTGTTTGTAGTTGGGCAGCAAAAAAAATCGAAAGACCAGTAAAATGGGTTGCGGATAGAACAGAGTCATTTCTATCAGATTGCCACGGAAGAGATCATGTAACGCATGCAGAGTTAGCAGTTAAAAATGATGGAACTTTTTTAGGCTTTAAAAACGAGACTGTAGCAAATCTTGGCGCCTACGCATCTGTGTTTGGAACAGTTACACCTACCTATTTATTTGGGCCATGTGCAACTGGAGTTTATAAAATGCCTGCAGCTTACACCAATGTAAAAGCTGTTTATACCAATACTGCGCCAGTTGATGCTTATAGAGGAGCAGGAAGACCTGAAGCAACATACACAATTGAAACACTTGTAGATAAAGCTGCAAGAGAATTAGGTATAGATCCAGTAGAGATAAGAATGAAAAACTTTCCAACTCAATTTCCATTTCAACAAACTTTAGTGCACTCTGTTGATTCAGGTGATTATATAGCTGGATTAAAAAAAGCAGTTGAAGCATCTGATTATAAAGGTTTTGAAAAAAGAAAAAGGGAGTCAGAGTCTAAAGGAAAATTAAGAGGAATAGGAGTTTGTACTTATTTTGAAGCATGTGGAATTGCACCATCTCCTGTTGTGATGATGTTAGGTTGTGGAATTGGATTATGGGAATCAGCAGAAGTAAGATTTAATCCAACTGGCAATGTAACTGTTTTTACAGGTTCACATAGTCACGGACAAGGTCATGATACAACTTTTGCTCAAATAGCAGCTGACCAATTAGGAGTTCCAATGGAAAATATTGAGATATCCCATGGTGACACTGACAAGGGTCCATTTGGATATGGAACATATGGCTCAAGATCTTTAACAGTTGGGGGGACAGCAATTGTAAAAGCATGCGAAAAAATTATTGCAAAGGGAAAAAGAGTTGCAGCTAAAATGCTAGAAGCTAGCGAAGATGATGTTGAATTTAGTAATGGTGAATTTGTTGTAGCAAAATCAAATAAGAAAAAAACAATTGGAGAAGTAGCATTTGCATGTTACTTGCCTGGTACTTATGGTGAAGTTAAATCACCACTTCCAGAAGGAGAAGAGCCAGGGCTTAAAGAAACTTCATTTTTTGATCCAGCTAATTTTTCATTTCCAGCAGGCTCACATATTTGTGAAGTTGAGGTAGATCCTGAAACTGGAGAAACTGAGGTAGTTAAATATACTGCAATTGATGATTTTGGAACGATAATAAATCCATTAGTAGTAGAGGGACAGGTTCATGGAGGATTAGTACAAGGAATTGGTCAAGCGCTATATGAAAATTGTCACTATGATAAATCTGGTCAATTAGTTACTGCTTCATATATGGATTATACGATGCCTCGTGCAGATAATTTTCCAGAGTTTAATTTAGGATTTACATGTACACCTGCAACATCAAATCCATTAGGTACTAAAGGATGTGGGGAAGCAGGAGCTATTGCAGCTCCACCAACTGTGATGAATGCAGTTATGAATGCTATAGGAACTGAAATTTCAATGCCCGCTACTGCTGAAAAAGTTTGGAAAGCTTGCAAAGAAAATAAAAAAACTAATTCTAAAGCAGCATAGGGAGGCTTTTATGAAAACATTTAACTATCATTCAGCAAAAGATGTAAAAGAAGCTTCAAAATTATCATCATCAAATTCTGCTTTTTTAGCAGGAGGTATGACAACATTACCTTCTATGAAACTAGGTTTAGCTTCTTACAAAGATTTAATAAATTTAAAAAATATAAAAGGTCTTTCGGGAATAAAAGTAAGTGGAAAAACTGTAAAGATAGGATCAACAACTAAACATGTAGAAGTTGCTCAATCAAAAGAAATTAAAAAGGCAATTCCTTCTCTTGCTGCTCTAGCTGATGGAATTGGAGATCCGCAAGTAAGAAACAGAGGAACAATAGGTGGTTCAGTAGCAAACAATGATCCTGCAGCAGATTACCCTTCAGCTTGCATTGCTCTTAACGCAGTCATACACACCAATAGTAGAAAAATTGAGGCTGAGAAATTTTTTAAAGGAATGTTTGAAACAGCTTTAAAATCTGGAGAAATTATTGAAGCAATTGAATTTGAAATTCCAAAAAAGTCTAGTTATCAAAAATATCCTAACCCAGCATCAAGATATGCAATAGTTGGAGTATATGTTGCAGAGTGTAAATCAGGAGTAAATGTTGCAATCACTGGAGCAAAATCTTGTGTATATAATGATAAAAATTTATCTTCAACATTATCAAAAAATTTTTCTTCTTCAGCTATAGATGGCGTTCAAATTTCATCTTCAGGTATGAACTCAGATATACATGCATCTGCAGATTATAGAGCAAACATGATCAAAGTTTTTGCAAAAAAAGCTGTAGAAGCTTGCTAATTTAATCCAAGAGTATTAACTTAATTTCAAATGAAAAATTCATTTGATGAAAAAATTCTAGAAGAAGCTAATGACTGGATAAATTCCAATCAAAAAGTAGTTCTCGCTACAGTCATACAGACGTGGGGTTCTTCACCAAGACAAGTTGGAAGTAGAATGATAGTTAACGAAAAGGGAGATTTTTCTGGTTCAGTATCGGGCGGATGCGTAGAATCTGCAGTAGTAAGAGAATGTATAGGATTAATTAAAGATAATAAGCCTTTCAAAAAAATAGAATTTAAGGTTTCAAATGAAAGTGCTTGGGAAGTAGGCCTAGCTTGTGGCGGTGAAATTGCAGTATATCTAGAGCAGGTGAATTGATGCAAAAAAGTCTTCTTAAGGAAATAATAAAAAAAAAAGCATCAAAAACTGAATTTGCAATCATAACAAATTTAAATACTGGTGACAGTGAATTATTTGAACACGGTAAAAAATTAAGTAAAAAATTTGAAAATTATAAAAATCAAATAGAAGATAAATTTAAATCACAAAAAAATGGAGTAATTGAAAATACAGATATTTTTATCGAAACATATATTAGACCCATTAAAGTTGTTATAGTTGGAGCAGTTCATATTGCACAATACCTGGTAGATTTTGCAAAAAGCTTAAATTTTGAAATATCAATAATTGATCCTAGAGGGTACTTTGCATCCGAACAAAGGTTTCCAGATATAAAAATAATAAATAAATGGCCGGAAGATGCATTTAAAGATTTAGAAACAAACGAAAATACTGCATTAATTGCCCTTACTCATGATCCAAAAATAGATGATCCGGCTCTTCAACATGCTTTAAAAAATAAATTTTATTATATTGGTGCTTTGGAAGTAAAAAAACTCATGAAAACAGATGTACTAGATTAAAGGATGCTGGATTTAATGATGAACAAATTAATTCAATACACGGACCCATCGGTATAAAATTAGGAGGAAAATCCGCTCCAGAAATAGCATTATCAATTATTGCACAATTAGTTTCTGAAACCTATAGTAAATAATGAAAAAAATATTTTTGATAATTATATTTTTGTTAAATTCACAAATTTTATTCGCAGAGTCTTTAAATTATAAAGGTTTAGAAAAATTATCTAAAAATAATACCTTTTTTGATGATATTGGAAAAAACTATTCGATTGATGAAATATTAGATAAAAAAAATTCAATTTTAATAATTTATAATCATGGAAGCGGTGCAGACACGAGTCAAGATCAATGCAAAGCAAAACCCAAGAAAGGTTATATATGGGAGGGAGCAGTAGTGCCCGCTCTTTTAAAATTACATAATAAAGAAATAAAAGGACTTAAAGTAAAAATATATCGACTATGTTCAGGAGTTAAAGGAATGACTTCAAAAAATCAGAAAAAGTATAGAAAACAATTTAAATCAAAAGGAAAAATTGAATTAGTAGAAGAGTTTAAAAATTTAAAAAGACAAAATATAATTTTAAATGAAGTAGAAAAACTTAAAAGTTTAGGGTTTGAAAATATTGTTCTTGCAGGATATTCAGCTGGAGCTTGGGCTTCTTTAAATATTAAATCAAGATTTCCAGAAAAAATTAAAGGTGTTATAGCGTTTAACCCAGCTTTTGCAGGTCCAAAAAATGAATGGCAGAAAAAATATCCTGAGTGGGGAGCTTTTAGAGAACATCAAGTAAATATATTAAATCAAACCGATACTCTTAATGCTATACTTTTTGCTCATGATAAAGACATTTTTGAAGATATAGAGACACTATCTTTTTTTAAAAAGTTTAAAGGTTTAGAATTTATAGATTATACGGATTTAAAACCTAACAAGTGTAACTGGGCTAATGTTGATAAAAAAATGGAATCAAATAAGGGTCATAATATTCCACAATCAATATGTTTTACTAAATATATTGATAAAAATGATTATCTTACAAATTATTTAGAAAAAATATTTTAATTAAAATTTTTATTATGGTTTCAGCAATTTTATTGGCAGCAGGTGAGTCAAAAAGACTCAAAGGAGAAAATAAATTAATTAAAATTCTAAACAAAAAACATTTAATCAATCATTCTATTAAAGCTCTAGTAAGAAGTAAGGTTGATAAAATTATTGTTGTACTTGGATATCAATCAAACAAAGTAAAAAAATTAGTAAAAAAAAATAAAAAAATAAGTTTTATATTAAATAAAAATTACAAAAATGGAATGTCAACGTCTATAAAATCAGGTTTAAAAAAATTAGTAAAAAAAGAGATAGGTTTTATTATTGTACACTCAGATATGCCATATATAAAATCTTCAGATATTAATAAAATTTATAATTCAATAAAAAAAAGAAAAAAACTAGTCCATGTTTTAAAATATAAAAATAAAGTTGGAAATCCAATTGGTTTTGATATTTCGCTTATAAATAAATTTAAAAATATAAAAGGTCAATTTGGTGCTAAATTTATGGTTAAAAGACTTAAAAATGAGACAAATTTTATTAAAGTATCTTCCATGAAAATTTTTAAAGATTTTGATTTAAAAAAAGATTTTAATTAGTTTGAATTGGATTTCCTTTTAACCACTCGCTTTCACTATCTTTATAATGTTCTTTTTTCCAAATCGGAGATCTTTTTTTTATTTCTTCAATAATAAATCTTGATAACTCATATGCTTCTGATCTATGAGGACATGCCACGGCAATAATTATACTTATCTCACCAAGTCCCACGTAACCTTTAACATGTTCAATAAAAACAGATTTATCTGCTACATTAAATTTTTTTTCTATTTCATTATAAATTTCTTTAAAACTTTTTATCACCAGTTCGTCATGACTATCATATGTAATACCTGTAACTTTTTTATTTTCATTATCTTCTCTTACAGTTCCATAAAATATAATTGAGGCACCATATTTTGAAGATGAAATAAATTCTTCAGCGTTTTCAGATTGAATTTTTTCTTTTGAAAGATCTATTATTTTTGCGTGAAGCATCAACCACCTCCAATTGGCGGAATTATTCCAATTTTTTGATCCTTTGTAATTTTATAGTTATCCGAAATTATATTATTATCTTCTGAGCAAAATGCTGAGCTCAGAATTAATTTTTTAAAGTTTTGATTTCCTTTAAATTTTTCATCGACATAGTTAATGATTTCATTTCTGAGATCTTTTAATGAACTATTTCCTTTAATATCTAATTCTAAGAATTCTTTTTCACTTAAATCTCTACTTGCACCAAATAGTTCAAGTTTAATTTTCATATTAAAAAATATTTTCTAAAAATTTTGGTAAACCGTCTGGATTAGTCCATAGTCCACTTTTTCCACCCTCTTTAATTAACAATTTAACATTATCAATTTTAAGATGTGGATTAACTATTTTGCTTAAGTCATAGATAGTAATTAAAGCAGCGTTGACACCCATAATTGCTTCCATTTCAACTCCAGTTTTTGCAATTGCAGATACAACACAATAAACTTCTAAAGAGTTATCTATTTCATTCATAATAACTTTTGTGGCTGTATGATCTATTGGTAAAGGATGACAAAGAGGTATCAATTCACTAGTTTTTTTTACACCCAAAACAGCTGATACTTCTGCTAGAGCTACAGGATCACCTTTTGGCATTTTATTATTTTTAATCAGATTAAAAACTTCTTTACCAACAAAGATCTTTCCAGATGCAAGCGCTCTTCTAAAAGTTTCTTTTTTTTTTGAAACATCTACCATATTAAAAGAGTTCTTTTTAAATATTTCTTTCGCCCAATCTTTTAATTCACTTTGGTTTACTACTTTAAATTTATTCAACTATCCTCCTGTTTTTGATAAATTTTTAGTTGAACCTGTTTCTCCAAGTTCTAA
>CEUZ01244784.1_pt1 | contig 14096 bp, 14 predicted proteins | sample 361511 | NCBI WGS metagenome assembly CEUZ01 (sample SAMEA2622822, study PRJEB7988) | marine metagenome | biome: marine biome (ENVO:00000447); feature: surface water layer (ENVO:00002042); material: "saline water (ENVO:00002010), including plankton (ENVO:xxxxxxxx)" | depth 5 m
GCCAAAATGAGCCAAAAAGAATGAAAAAGAATGAAAAAGAATGAAAAAAAGAATAAAAATAAAAAAAAAAATTAATTCACAAAACTTTTTCAAATTTGAAGCCCATTGCTCCCGACTTTTAAAATTGAGGGAAATTTAGTTTTTTGAAAAAAAGAATGATATGGTGTTAATTTCTTTTATTTTTAATGTTTTTATAATTTTTTTTGATTTTTTATGTAGTATAAAAAAAGTAATGAATTGTGTAAAAAAGAATGAATTTTAACAGACTGAGATTTTAGAAAAACATTAAAAATAAAAGAAATTAACATCAAAAAAAAAAATAATCGTAAAAAAAAAAAAAAAATTAAAATGAGCCAAAATGAGCCAAAATCATTCTTTTTCATTCTTTTTTCAATAATTTTAAGAATCAAAAATATATTTCTTGAAAAAAGAATGAAAATGAGCCAAAATGAGCCAAAATCATTCTTTTTATTCTTTTAAAAATTCAAAGTTATATTATAATTATAATTATAAAGGTTAAAAATTATTTTTAATTTCTAATTTAATAATAAATGTCATTAGGTCATATTTATAATCAAATAAAACAAAATATTCAAAATAGTGAACAATTTAATATAGATAATAAGGAAGAATATAGAAGTTTAATAAATAAAGTACATAGTATAGTAACCGATAAATATAAAAATAAAAGCCCAGAGAAAATAGAATCTTTTGTAGTAAAAAAATGTACCGATAAAATAAGTAGATTTATTTCTGATGATAGAATAATAGAAGAGTTATCCGGTGTATCACAAGCACAAGGAAATACAAATACAAACATAAACGAAAATGAGAGTGTTGAAGAAAGATTTAAAAGACTAAACGATGAAAGACGTATAGATACTTTTCAAGATAGTCCTAATTCTTCACAACAACAAATGTCACCACCGACTACATCACAACAACAAAAGTCTCCGCCACCTCCCAAATATGATAGTGAATACATTACAGAAAAAGAAAAGGTTCAAGAGCAATTAGCTATTTATTTAGATCAACATAATCATTCTAATGATAATGTAGTTGCGCCTCCTGAAAAAATAAGTAAACCATCTGAAGATGATTGTAATACTATAATATTATCGGATGATGATGCTAAAAACCAATCAAAAATAAGATATGATTTAGCAGTTCCAGATGAAGTTGCATTTGGTAAAGCAATAAATGTTGAAAAAATGTTAAAGAAAAGTCCTAAATTATTAATTTTAGATTCAGGTGATATATCAGCAGCGGCAAATATGACAAATACTATAAACCTAATAGATACTTTAAAATTAGATCAAACATATGAAATGATTTTAGAATTTATTACTATGCAAAATATAACATCATTAGAACAAAATAATATGTTAGCATTGGATTTAATTCCAAGCGGTGGTAGTGGTGCAGTTCATTTCAATACGCATAGTAATATTAATGAATACTTGGATAAATATATATTTCCAAATGAAATTTATGGAACAAACGATGGTAATGAAGATACAGATGGTACTGATATAACAAATGCTACAAGCCACACAATTAGATTAAAAAGTAATTATATGGGATATATGGAAGGAGGTGATTATAATAATTTTACTTTTAGTTTATATGGTAATGGAACGAGCGGAGGAACATCATTGAGTAAATTAACAGCTGCTAGTGGGTTAACTGGTAGACTTGTATTAGGAATACTACTAAGGTGAATATAATCTTTTTTTTTATTAGCTAAATAATATTATGGATAATTATCTAAATAGCAATAATATTAATATAATTTATAAAAGAGTAGTAAAGGAGTTAAAACAACATAATATTGACATTCAATCAGAGGTAGAAAAGTATAAGAAAATAGTAAAAAAATATATGATTTCAATCAATAATAAACTAAATAAATCTGAAAAAAATATAGAATTAACCCATTTAATAGAATTAACCGTTATAAAAATTACAAATGATCTTATAAAAAAAAATATACCTAAGGTATCCAAGGTATCTAATTCATTAGATGAGTTATTTTCACAAAATAGTATGGACGTTACAACTAGTTTAGTAAATGAAACTGATATAAATGAAGAGGTATCTATGATTAATAAAAAACGTGGTTACAATTCCGAAGATCCCATAAAACGACCTAGAACTATAAAATTAAAATATTTATCACATAGTGAATCAATAGAGAAAATATTAGAATATATAAATAAGCAAGAATTAACAGACGATACATTTCTAAAAACAATTAGACATATATATAAAGAAGGATATTACTTGGATATACCCAAAGAAAGTAAAATTAATTTAAAGAATTTTATATTAGGTGTTAAAAATAAAGAGAAAGATAATATGATAAAATTATTGGAAGAATGGATATAATTATGAACAACTCTTTGAAGGCACGTGCTCCGTACCACACATAGGAGGAGAATTTGTAATGTTTATTCCACAGTATGGTATAGTACTATTATCTATATCTAACTTTGTGTATATAGGTGGGTCCATATCAGCTCCTACTTTTAATAAAAATGCCATATTACACCAAAAGTCAGGTGGATGTCCAATCGAACAAGTACCTAAATGTGCTAATTCATGTAAGAATACAAACATCATTACATTAACATCTACTAAGTCACCACAACCAAAAACTTTTGGATTAGCCCCCGTGGGAGGTTTTTGTCTAATGCAAAAAACAATTTTTTTCCCTTTATTTATAGTATATGACGTGTACTCGTTACCAGGAGAACTTTCACTAATAGTATTAGAATCGTAATTTTCAGTTAATCTTCTAATAAAATGTTCAAATCTTTTATATTCGGAATAATCTACAAAACTGGTATCATTAAGCTTAGCATTTAAATGTGTAATTAGTGCATTTCCATTTTGCGCTAATGTGTCTAATAAATTAGCAGCATCTAAACTATTAGAACATTGTCTAACTAAATATGTGTTTCCACTACTCGATGCTTGAAACTTTACTTTTGATGATTTATATTCCAAAAATAAATAGAATATAGAAAATAGTATTAACACTATAAATAAGGAATTAAAATTATTATCAAAAATCATATTTTATCTATATCATATATTAAGATAATAATGTTATTTTAAAAATTGATTTCACGTTATATTGTTATTTATTAATAACAGATATCTATGTATTTCAGAGGTGACAACTTAGATCTACGTGAAAATAATAATCGTGATTTAAATTTTCAAGTAATAGATTGGTTTGCGTCCGATGAAGTAACTGAAGAAGAATATATAGGTAAAGATAAAAAGACACATACCAAACGGAATTGCGAATATTGTATTAGATTATTTGGAAGTACTATTGAAGGTTATTCAGTGTCTGCTAATGTATATGGTTATACACCACATTTCTATATAAAAGTGCCTGATATTTATTATGATGAGCAATATAGAGTAAAACAAGTAATGGATTCCCTCATTTCTAAAATGAATACTAAATATAAAAAGATAAAAACATATAAGCTAATTATGATGAAGGATATATGGGGATTTTCTAATAATAAGAAATGTCCTTTTATAAAAATAATTTTTAAAGATCTTTCAAGTATGAATACGTGTGTTAAGATTATCAAGGATGAATCACTAAATAATGTTTCCTTTAAGGATAAATTATATGAGTCTAATATTCCTCCCTTTTTGAGATTTATTCATAAAAATGAAATTAAACCAGCTGGATGGGTAACTATTAAATCTAATAACTATGATGTTAATTTGGAAGAGGATTCTAAAACAACGTGCCAAATAGATGTTGATGTAAACGATTGGAGAAAAGTTCACTATTTAAATAGTGAAAAAATGGCACCATTCATTATAGCTTCTATTGATGGTGAAATGACAAGTAGTCATGGTGATTTTCCCTTAGCGAAAAAGAATTATAAAAAACTATCACAAGAAATATATGAAAATTATTCTAAAAATGAAAAACAACTTAGATCAGAATCTAGTGATGTGCTTGAACAATTAATTAATGAAATGCTTAATAAAGCATTTCATAATTATGAATCTGAATATGATATTAGTAATATTTATACAAAAGATAATGAGAAGCCTTCATTTAGAGTTATAAATAATATTTCAAAAAAAATAGCAAATATATTAACTGGTAAGGAAACTTATGGTATTCTATCACTTGATATTATAAATATATTGTTTTCAGAACTAGAAAATATAGATACAGATGTAAGCGAGCAAAGTATTTATTCATTAATTTGCGATTCCTTTGCTGATGATAGAAAGGAATTAGAGAGTGAAATATCTAAAACTTATACTATAAGTAATAAAAAACCTAGTAAAAAAGTATTATATAATGTAGCTTGTAGATCATACAAAGTTATAAAGAAGTTAATATATTGTCTTAGAAAAATATTAAAAGATGATGACATTTGCAAAATTTTATCAAATACAGAAAATAAAGTTTCTCAATCCACACTGGATGAAAGTCATAGATTAATTGATATGTATAATAATCAAATAATTGCCTTATTTAGAAATAATCTACCAGAATTAGATGATTCTAAAGAAACAATAATTATGAGAATGCTTAATATTATGGATAATTATTTTCCTCCAGTTGGTGGAGATGAAATTATTCAGTTAGGAACATCTATTCAAAGGTATGGTGAAAAGGAACCATATTTAAAACATATTGTGACATTAGACACATGTTCATCTATTGATGGCATAATAGTAGAAGCTTGTAAAACAGAAGAAGAACTTATTTTAAAATGGATTGAGTTTATAATGAAACTTGATCCAGATATTATAACTGGATATAATATATTTGGCTTTGATTTTGCTTATATTTGGGATAGAGCATGTGAACTAGGAATAACAGATGAAAATAATATATTAGACGACCCTATATTTATGGGTAGAATAAAGTCCTTACCTTCTAAATTAGAAATTAAAAAGTTAGCTTCATCTGCGTTGGGTGATAATACATTGAGTTATATAACAATGCATGGGCGCGTTCTAACAGATCTTCTTAAAGTAATTCAAAGAGATCATAATTTAGTATCCTACAAATTAGATAATGTTGCAGAACATTTTATGAATGATTCTATAGTAGACATTATTAATAATAATAATAAATCAACTACATTAAAAGTAAAAGGTATCCATACTATTGTAAATGGTAGTTATATTACGATAGACTATAATTCTAATAGTCCAGATAAGCATTATAAAAATGAAAAATATATGGTATTAGATGTAAATAAAGAATTATCATTGATAACTATCAATAAATTTATTAAAAAGGAGTTATTGTTTAATGAGCATAATTCTAAAATAAAATGGCAACTTGCTAAGGATGATGTAAGTCCTAAAGATATTTTCCAATTTCAAAGAGAAAATGCAGATAAGAGAGCTGTCATAGCTAAATATTGTGTTCAAGATTGTACTCTTTGCCTAAATATTATTAATAAGTTGGATATTGTAACCAATAATATGGGTATGGCCAATGTATGTTATGTGCCTCTATCATTTATCTTTTTACGAGGTCAAGGAATTAAGATTTTTAGTCTTGTATCTAAGGAATGTAAGCAAGAGGATTTCCTTATTCCATTGATTAAACACGAGAGAGAAGAAGTTATTAAAAATAAACAAGATAAAGGATTAGATTATGATTTCAAGCCTTGGATAGGTAATCAAAAAATTACTAGATTTGAACCAGATGAAGACGATAATGATGTAGCAGGTGATGATGGTTATGAAGGTGCTATTGTATTAAAACCGCAACCAGATATTTATCTTGAAAATCCAGTATCAGTTTTAGATTATGCTTCACTTTATCCATCATCTATGATTAGTGAAAATCTGTCCCTTGACTCTATTATTCTTCCTAATTCTATTTATGAAGGAGATAACGGTATAGAAGAGTTAAAAAAACTAGGATATTCTTATGTAGATATAGAATATGATACATTTAAATGGAAAGATCCTAAGGTAAAGACACAGGGTAAAATAAAGTCTGGAACAAAAACAGTTAGATATGCGCAGCCACCTAATGAAGAAAAGTCAATTATACCACGTATTCTTATGAAGCTATTAAAAGCTAGAAAAGATACTCGTGGTAAGATTAAAACAGTTACTGATCCATTTCAGAAAAGTGTATTAGACGGTCTTCAGTTGGCATACAAGTTAACGGCTAATTCATTGTATGGTCAGATTGGGGCAAAAACAAGTCCAATATATATGAAAGATATTGCTGCAAGTACAACGGCAACTGGGCGAAAATTACTTTATCTTGCAAAAGAGAAAACTGAAGAATATTATAAGGATGCTAAGATAGTATATGGAGATAGTGTATTGGCCGATACTCCACTGTTATTATTGAATGTAAAAGATAATAAAATAGAAATAAAACAAATAGATGATTTATATGATGGTAATTGGTTGCCATATGAACAATTTAAAATGGAAGATTCGAATAGGAAAAATAAACAACAACAATCTAACGAAAAATACATGATATATACTAGTAATGGTTGGAGTAAAATAAATAGAGTCATTAGACATAAAACTACTAAGAAAATATATAGAGTTACTACACATAGTTCAGTAGTGGATGTTACCGAAGATCATAGTTTACTTGATGATAATTTAAATATACTAAAACCAACCGAAATAGATACAAATACACAATTATTACATAATTATCCCCAATTTAATATCAATCGCAATCAAATCCATTTATCTGATATTCTAGATTATAAAATAGAAGATAAAGATATAAATATAAAAAAGGCGTATATTTATGGATTCTTCTATGGTGATGGAAGCTGTGGTTATTATAAGTGTCCTTCTGGAAATAAGTATTCTTGGGCATTGAATAATTCAGATTCAGACCTAATAATAATTCTACAATCATTACTATATGAAGTTTATAATGAAGAATTTACAATAAATGATACATTAAAGTCATCTGGTGTCTACAAATTAGTACCTACTAAGAATGTAAGAAAATATGTAAATGAATATAGAAATATCTTTTATAATAAAGATAAATACAAGATTATACCTAAAGACATTTTAAATGAAGATTATGAAACAAAGTATTCATTTCTATGTGGCTATTATTGCGCTGATGGTTATAAATGTAAAAATAGTAAATCAAAAAATATAATATTAACTAATAAAGGTAAAATAGGAACTTCAATGTTAAATTATCTTGCTAAATCGATAGGATTTAATGTATCTTTGAATACTAGAAATGATAAACCAAATGTATTTAAATTAACATGTAGCACAAATAAGTTGAGAAAAAATGAGAGAAGTGTAAAAAAAATAGATTATTTGAAAACTATTAGTAATGATGATTATGTCTATGATATAGAAACGGTAACTGGTAATTTCAATGTCGGATTTCCACTTATAGTTAAAAATACGGATTCCATCTTTATTAATTTCAACCCTAAAGACGAACATGGTAATCCAATTAAAAATAAGGCGGCATTAGCAAAGTCTATTGAAATGGGGTTAGAAGTAGAGAAATATATTCAACAATTCTTAAAGAAGCCACATAAACTAGAGTATGAAAAGACATTTTGGCCATTTATCTTATTCTCTAAAAAGAGATATATTGGAAATAAATATGAAACTGATATAGAAGACTACAAACAAACTAGTATGGGTATTGTACTAAAACGCCGTGACAATGCGGATATAGTAAAACATATATATGGCGGTGTTATAGATATAATTATGAATCAACATAATTTGGAAAAGTCCATTGAGTTTTGTAGAAATGAGTGTCGAAAACTATTGGATGGTAAATTCAATATGGATTTATTGGTTATAACTAAAAGTCTACGAGGATTTTATAAAAATCCGCAACAAATAGCTCATAAAGTGTTGGCTGATAGAATGGGAATAAGGGAGCCAGGTAATAAGCCTAAATCAAATGATAGAATACCATTTGTATATATAGAACATAAGGAATTAAAAGGTGCTAAGGTATTACAAGGAGATAAAATAGAACATCCCGACTATATTAAACAAAATAATATTAAACCAGATTATAAGTTCTATATTACTAATCAAATTATGAAACCAGTTGGCCAGATTTATGCGCTTACAGTAGAGACTCTATCTGGATTTAAATATGATTCTGAATATTATGATAGAAAATATAAGGAGTATTTAAATAAATATGATTGTCCTATAAAGGCATCTAATAAGGTAAGGGATATAAAATATAATGATGCTTCTGATATTATATTTAGCGAAATATTAAGAATTGCAAATAATAGAAAAAATAAAGTTAGGGAAATTACTGATTTCTTTCAAATAAAATCTTAATCTAAACTATTAACGGAAGTATTAACTGAAGTATTAATAGAACTATTATTTATATTATTTCTATTGGTTGTTCTATTAGTTGTTCTATTACTCGTAAGCGTGGGTGTATCAGTTAACTCATATCTACATATAGGACAAGTTTTTTTAGTTTCAAACCATTTATCTAGACATTTTTGATGAAATACATGATCACAATGATTAATTTTTCTTATAATATTATCATCTCTATTTATATCTTCTCTACAAATGCTACAATTTATAGGTACTTCATTAGTATGAGTTATTATTTCTGTATTATCATTAATAAGCTTAATGTTAGTTTGCTCATTTTCTCTATTAAGATTAGTAAATAAGGAAGCAATTGATCCAGGTGTTGGTAAATCAGTTAAATTAATTGGTTCGTTTAATCTTATGTGAAACCCATGTGTTTCTGGTTCTACAAATCTAGTTGTTCTTGTAGTATTATTATATGATCTACTTGAATTAGATAAATCAGTATATGGATTTCTATAAGATTCGCTGTGGGTACTATATGGTCCTCTAAAAGGGTCGGTAGATGATCTGTATAATGGAGTAGTATATGTATTACTATAAGAATCAGCTGTTGATCTATATGATGGCGTACTATATGGCCCTCTGTAAGGCTCAGAATATGTTCTATATGTACTTCTATAATTTTCGTTATCTAAATAATTATTTATTTGATCTAAACTATTATATATGGAATGTAAATGATGTTCCAATTGTGTATTATTCATTATAAATACCTTAATATTTTATTTATAAGTTTAAAACTTTATTTTTATTTAAAGACTCTAATTTTAGATATAATAAATGACAGGCAATGGATTAACTGGTCTTGTTAATTTAGGGAATACATGTTTTATGAACTCCGCTATACAATGTTTAAGTAATACTAAAATATTAACAGATTATTTCTTAACTGACAAATATTTAGAAAATATAAAAAAAAATAATGATAATTGCGATCTTTTAATACAGTGGGTAAGATTAATGAAGGGTATGTGGGAGTCTGATTGTATAGTATCACCTAATTCATTTCATAAAACACATAGATTATTATCTTTAAAAAAAGGTAGACTATCATTTACTGGATTTGCTCAAAATGATGTACAAGAATTTTTAACTTTTACTATAGATTCATTACATGAATGTTTATCCAGAAAAGTGTCAATTTCTATAAAAGGAAAGATAGTAAATGATATAGATCAGATGGCATATGATGCTATGAAATCTTGGAAATTATTTTTTAAAGATGATTATTCTAAAATAATAGATATATTTTATGGACAATTAGTAAGTACAATAGAAAGTTATGACAAAAAAAGAGAAGTGTTATCAAGGGCATATGAACCTATATGCTTTTTTACATTACCTATACCTAATAAAGATAATATAAATATATATGATTGTTTCAACTTATTTAGTGAAGAATCTATTTTAGAAGGAGATAATATGTATAAAAATGATAAAACAAATAAATATATAAAGGCTAAGAAAAAAATAGGTGTATGGTCGTTTCCCAAAATATTAATAGTATCTTTTAAAAGATTTAGAAATAATTTTACTAAAATAAATAAGGTAATAGATTTCCCTTTAGAAAATCTAGATTTAACTAAATATTGTTTAGGTTATGATAAATATTCATCCATATACGATTTATATGCCATATCTAATCATATAGGCGGTCATAATGGTGGACATTATTATTCATATTGTAAAAATAATAACAAATGGTATAATTATGATGATCAATCTGTATCGGAAATAAACACAAGCAAACTAGTTTCTAATACAGCTTATGTTTTATTTTACAAAAAAAGAGAATCTAATAAATAATAATATTAATATATAATATAATGTCAGGTTTAATTATTCTTCTTATTTTAATAATTATAGCAATAATAGCTTTAGTTGTAGTATATTTTGTTTATAGAAATAAGTCAACCGCTTTGTTTCCAGATTTAGATAGAGATAGAAAACAAGTTTTCAATATATCGGATAATATTTTTACATATGACGATGCCAGAGCAGTATGTAAAGCAAATAATAGTGAATTAGCTACATTAGAGCAAATGATAGACGCATATGAGAAGGGCGCTGATTGGTGTAATTATGGATGGTGTGCTAATCAAGTAGCATTATATCCTACTCAATTAGAAACATGGAAAAAAAATCAAGACAATCATTTAAGAGATTCATGTGGTAAACCAGGAGTTAATGGTGGCTACTTTAATAATCCTAATACTTTTTTTGGCGCTAATTGTTATGGTGTGAAACCACGTGCCACAGTTAAAAATTTACCAAATCCACCATATCAAGATTTAACCGATGAACAATTAAAAGTAGCTATTTATAAGGATAAACATTATAATATATCTCCATTCAACAAGGAAAAATGGTCTAAATATGATAAATGATTATTATTTAAGGATAATTAGACATTTATAATTAGAATGGACACACTTACACCCTTACAACAATTAATATCCAAATTATCACAAAGAGTTTATACAAGTATAGGTCCTGGTCATAATGAATCTATATATCAAAAGGCTTTATTTTATGAGTTATATAATTATAATATTAGATGTGATATGGAGAGACATATAGATGTATCTTATACAGATACTATAGGGAATACACATCATTTAGTATCTGAAAGAATAGATATATTTATTCATAAAAATGATAAATTAGATTATGAAGAAATAAAGGAATCTAATATTATTCTAGAATTAAAGGCTTTAACTAGAACTGTTAATAGAACAGAAGAAGTACAAGTAATGAAATATTTTAAAGAATTAGAAAAAGAATTAACTCCTATAACATATGGGATTGTCATTAATTTTCCACAGGCATCTTCTAAAAATAATCTAGAACTAATTGAATTAAAGGTTATTAATAATAATAATAATTAAATAATAATTAAATGGATTATTCTTTAGTTAATAAGGCTCTATGTTTTTATTTACCTCAAGAAATAGTAGATATTATTTACAAATATATATTAATTTTAACTATAAATGATATTCATATAGAATATTTTGATAAATTACAAAGAAATAACTTATTAATATATCAAAATAATAAGGCATGTAATTGGTTAGTTGAATTTGAGAGACAAATGATAATAGGTTATAGATATGTATATTCCGATAATATAAAATTAAATAAAATAAGAAATAATATTCTAACAGATAATTATTTATATAATAGATCTGCATATAAGAGGAAAAAAATTACTTTACATAAGTAGATACATCAATGTTATATAAAATTAAATCAACAAAATCCTGATAGCATGTATTAGATTCTTTATTTAAAATATTTGTCGCAGAACTGTCTGCGTCATTTTTAATTTCTTTAAGTATTTTTAAGATATTATCCGATTCCATAGTATAAAACATATCCGTAATTTCTTCTGCTTTCATGTATAATAATTATAATAATTATCCTATTCCTTTAAATATTAGAATTTTCATACATAAAAGCTATAAATCTAATAAAAAATATATTTTCATCTACATCTTCACGTAATTTTATATTTTTATTTTTAAGATATGTCATTAAATATTGAAAGTGTTTATTAAGGAAATCGAAATATAAATAATTATTATATATAGACTTTCCTAACCATATAACCATTTTATCTCTATCATTCATAACTAAACTTATTTATAATTAATCTAATATTAGTTTGTTTTTAAGTATTATAGTATTTTTTTTATTTATATCTCTTTTCCGTTTTATATGTTCCATTATTTTTTCTATAAGTTCATTGTTATTAAGGATATCCTCTAAACATTCTTCTATTAAAGAATAATTTAATGATCCCATAACTATAGTATTATTATAGGTTACACTATTATTTTGAACCTTAAGAACATGATCTAATATATTATTATTAGTACCATAATCTATAAGAAAAGTTTCTAATTCTGATCTTTTTTTCCTTAATTCATTAGTATGTTTATTATATTTTTTTATAGAATTATCTATTTCTATCCATTGTTTTAACTTATTTATATAGTTTTTAGAAATATTCATTATTATATATATTAAAAAATATATTTACATTTGACGCATAATTTGTCTTAATAAGATTAAAAATATCAGTAAAGCTAGAATAAAGGTTAATAAAAATATAATTATGGTTATTATAAAGTATGGATATAATTGTCGATATGTATAGGTAATTAAAGGGTCGACTATATTACATTTTAATTTGTCCATATTTTCTTGTTCTTTTAGTTCTAAAACTAACTTATCAATAATTTTAGAAGCTAATTTTTTTATTAGCATTTAAAAATAATTAAGATATTAATACTATACATAATACGAATGAATAATATAGATGTTAATAAAATATCAATAATAGAAGAAGAAAAGTATACAAAATTATTATATAATGATAAACAATTAGAAATAAATACTGGGGCTTTAAAAATATTATTTGGATTGGAAAAAATGTATGATACATTAATTATTAAGTTAGTATTAGATAGTGAATTAGAAACATTAATAGAAGAATTAGAAACTCATATAAATAAATTACCACAATTTAGGGATAATCAATTAAAATCAGCTATTATAAGGAAGGATAATTATCCAAATATGTTATTAGTAAAAGTTCCATCATATAAAGGAAAAGTGTCGGCGACTGTAATGGATGCACAAGGTTATTTTAATATTTTTAAATTAGAAAAAAAAGCAAATGTAAAATGTACACTATTTATTGATAGTATTTGGAACTTTAAAGGGAAAAATACATATAAGATAAAGTTAAAGGAAATGTTTATATTATAATTACGTTCAATTAAAAATAAAAAAGGATTTATTAATAATAAATGGCAGATGAGATAATAGATTATAAGACATTAGATATTAATAAGATTCATTATGAACCTCCAAAAAAAATAAAAGGTGGAAGTTATTTGTCTGATATTAAATATAATAAAGATGGTGAATTAATACCATTAATTATTCAGACTCCTAGATTAGTATCAAGAGATGGAATTGTTAAAAATGATTTGCGAACAATATTAGCTTTAGATTTTGATAAAAGTCATAGCAGATTTTATGATTTTATTTTAGATATAGATGATAATAATATATCAAAAGTTGAAACTAATAGTGAAGATTGGTTTAGACAGAAGTTCCCATTAGATGTTGTTGAAGAATTTTATAAATCGGCAATAGTATTGGGTAGAGGAAAAAATCCACCAAAATTAAAATTAAAAATCCCTAATATTAAGGGAAAGTTAGAATGTTTAATTTACAATAAAAATAGAGAAAAAATTAGTTACGAAGATATTAAAAATAACAATCACATAGTTTGTGTATTAAGATTGTCAGGATTAAGGTTTTTAAGGCAGCAAGTTATTTGCGAATGGATACCTATCCAATTAATGGTAGATACAGATATATCTAATAGTAAGTACATTATAAATGATTCATTATTATCCGATAATGATGAACCAGAAGAAACACATTTAGAAGATAATATAGATTCAGTATTAGACCCACCTATTTTAAATGAAACTATAGAAAATATAGAAAATATAGAAAATATAGAAACTATAGAAACTATAGAAAATAGTCAGTTGCAAAAAGAAAAGTCTAAGGATTTGATAGAATCTGAATCATTTATAGATAATGTTATAGATATAGCGAGTGATAATGAGGATGAAACTAATGAAGTAGAAAATACTGAATTAGAAAATACTGAA
>CEUZ01063048.1_pt1 | contig 14076 bp, 17 predicted proteins | sample 361511 | NCBI WGS metagenome assembly CEUZ01 (sample SAMEA2622822, study PRJEB7988) | marine metagenome | biome: marine biome (ENVO:00000447); feature: surface water layer (ENVO:00002042); material: "saline water (ENVO:00002010), including plankton (ENVO:xxxxxxxx)" | depth 5 m
ATTTAAAACTAAAAGATTACTTGGATAATAATCTAGAACGGAAAAATATTAGATTTGTAGCTTTAGAAGATGTTACCGATCCAAGAAATATTGGATCAATAATTAGAAGTGCTGCTTCGTTTAATGTGCATGGTATTATAGTTAAAGAAAAAATATTTCCTAGTGAAAGCAAACTGCTATATAAAAGTGCAAGCGGCTGCATCGAACATATCAATATATTCGAAGTTTCAAATATTAGTACTACATTAAAATATTTGAAGACAAAAAATTTCTGGATTTGTGGATTTGATATAAATGGAGATAAAGATTTTACTGAACATGATTGGGTAGGTAATAATGTTCTTTTGTTTGGATCTGAAGGTTACGGTTTGAAATACCAAACTGTAAAAAATTCAGATTTTCTTCTTAAAATTAATATTAATAGAAAAATAGAAAGCCTTAATATTTCTAATTCTGCAGCAGTGGTTTTTCACCATATAAACAACGTATTAAATAAAAAATAAAATGGTGTTGATTTGCTTAAAGTTTGATATAAAACCCACGCAGGCCCCTATAGCTCAATTGGTAGAGCAACTGATTTGTAATCAGTAGGTTCGCGGTTCGAGTCCGTGTGGGGGCACCAATAAAAAATAACTCTTAAAATTTATCTATTGAACTACAGGAAAAACTGGAGACACTTTAAGAAATAATCTTTGATATTCCTGTTTAATGCACTTGTTTGCAATGTAAACAAGTTTTGCATTCTTGGCAATTTTTTCTGCTTCATCATTATGGATTCCAAATTGTAACCAAATTATTTTGGCTCCAATTTTTGTTGCTTCTTTTGCAATTTTAGGAGTTTCAGATGATGGTCTAAAAATATTTACAATATCTACGGGAACTTTTATATCATCTAACTTTTCTAATATAGTTTCACCATTAATTTTTTTTCCAGCAGAAAAAGGATTTATTGGAATAACTCTATAGCCGAACTCCTGAAGATAGTTCATAACAATGATGGAAGGTCTTCTAACAATATTAGAAGATTTTTCTTTTTTTTCAGAGCTAATACCTACCATTGCTATAGTTTTAGATTCAATAAGTGAATTTTTAATTAGCTTGTCATCATATGTCGGATTAATCATTTAATTATTTCTCCAATTTGGTTTTCTTTTTTCTAAAAATGCTTTAATACCTTCTCTGGCGTCATTAGCTAACATATTTTTTGCCATTATTGCACTAGTATACTTGTAAGCTTTTCTTAAAGGCATTTCTAATTGTTTGTAAAAACCTTTTTTTCCAATTTTTATAGTCAGGTTAGATTTTGAAGCAATTATTTTAGCAAGCTTTAAAGTTTCACTTTCTAATATCGACTTATTATAATAATCATTTATCAAACCAATTTCCTTTGCGTACTCTGCGTTTATCGGTTCGCCAGTTAATAACATCTTCATCGTTTTTTTTCTGCTCACTTTTCTACTTACAGCAACCATTGGTGTACTACAAAATAATCCTATATTTACTCCGGGTGTAGCAAAAATTGCTTCTTTCGAACTGACTGCCAAATCACAACTAGCGACCAGCTGACAGCCTGCTGCAAAAGCTGCTCCATGAACTTTTGCTATGACTGGTTTTCTTCCTTCTACTATTTCAAGCATCAAAGAAGAGCATAAATTAAAAAGTTCCTTATATTTTTTTTTATCTAAACTCTGAATTTCTTTTAAGTTGTGGCCTGCGCTAAAACCTTTTCCTAAACCTTCTATAATTATTATTTTAGTTTTATTATCTTTGTTTAATTTTCTAAAACCTCTGATTAAAATGTTTAAAGTATTAAAAGATAACGAATTGTAGGTTTTTGGATCATTCATCTTTATACGTGCAATTCCATTTCTTGAAGATTGGATAATTACTGTTGATCTATGATTCATATAACTTTATTTTTTTTTAAACTGCTCCAATTTAATTTTTTTACTTAAACTATTAGTTCTATCATAAAGTAAATTAAATTTAATTAACTTATTAACTTTAATATTCACAATCTTTACATTTCTAAATTCGATATTATCAGCTACAACGCTTATAGGTCTTTTCTTTATATTTAAATTTTTTATTCTAATTATTGATTTGTTTGAAATAATTTTCCCTCTCCATCTTCTTGGTCTAAATGGGCTAATAGGTGTAACAGCTAGCTTTTTTGAATTTAAAGATAAAATGGGGCCGTGAACTGATAAATTATAAGCTGTACTGCCTGCGGGTGTAGAGACCAATACACCATCACAAACTAATTTTTTTATTAGTATTTTTTTACCTCTTACAATTTGTAAAGATGCTGTTTGTTTACTTTGTCTTAACAGTGATATTTCATTAATAGCAATTGCTGATCTTCTTTGTTTGTTTTTTGTAACAACATTCATTTGCAAAGGAGAGATTGATATAGGTTTTGATTTTAATATATTTTTAATTATATTATCCCTATTAAACTTATTCATTAGAAATCCAAATGTACCGCTATTAATACCGTAAAATGGTTTGTTGAATTTTCTGTATTTTTTTAATGATTCAAGCATAAAACCATCCCCTCCTACTACAACTATCACATTAGAATTGTATGGAGTAAAATTTTTATACTTTTTAAAAAGAAGCTTTTTTACTTTATTAGCTCTAGTGGTTTTATCAATAGCAAAAAATATTTTCATTCAAAATTTGATATACTAAATTTTAAGTTTTCCTTTTACTTATCACTAAAATATATATCTCTGTAATACGCAATAATTTTTTGTTTAGAATTATTTGAATCAGAAAATATTGCTAGAAAATTTGTAAAAGAAATATTGTGAGTTTTTTCAAGAAGTTCTTTAACGTTAACTTTTCGTGTATGCCATTCGCCACTTGTGTCATTTGATATGACATAATCCCTACTACCTTTGGTCCAAGGACTTTGTTGCAAAAATCCTTCTTCAAGAAAAGATGAATGTGACAAACTTAATAATTTAGCTCCTATTTTTTTTCCGTGACCGACCATCACTCTTGCTGCCCAATCATGTCCGTCTTTAGTTTTTTGGTCGATACTCGTGAAGTCCTTTTCTATTTTGAAAGTAATATATAAGAAAGGCATCTCGTTCAAAAGATCCTTATTTTTAATTTCAATGCCAAGTCCCGTAGCGCTTGAATCTGCAACTGCTTTTAGATAATAACCATTATCATCTTTACCATTTGTGTAAGTTGTTTTTTTTCCAAAACCCTTTTTTTTTAGAAGTTTCATCCCTTCGTTACTAAAATCAATACGATATTCTTTTGATTCTGCTGAAGAAAAAACTAGTAAAATTAATAAAACGTAACTAATAAATTTCATATCTTATATCTCCTTTGGTGCCCTCGGCCAGACTCGAACTGGCACTCCCTAATGGGCAAGGATTTTAAGTCCTTTGTGTCTACCAATTTCACCACGAGGGCATTTTCAAAAACTATCTTAAAATCAATCATGACCATATCTTAAACTTTTCTGCAAGTGTTTACCTTTAACGCTTTTAATTAAAATTTTAACGTCTTTATTAGTCCTCATGTCTTTATTATCTTTCCATATACCGGCAGCAAGGTGCATAATACCAATCTTATTATGTGGCAAGTATGGTTCAACAAAACTTTCTTTATCCTCATCAAATTTTGGCAAAACATTACTTGCTATCCAATTGCAAGATATCGGTAAAAATTCAACTTCAGCATCACGATCATATATTGCTATATTCATAGCTAAACCTTCGGAGCCAAAAATTCCTCCGGACTTTAGTGCTTTCGTTAAAATTTCCTGCCACAAATTCCAATTTTTAGAATTCTTTTCTAAAGAAAAAACACCAATATTAATATGTGGAGAAAATGCAATTTTTCTTGCAGTATTTTCTGAAAAACCAGATTTTTTTGCATGTTTATAATTTTGTGATTTTATTAAAGCTACTTTACCAATAACCCATTGAACCCTCGACAAAATTTTGTAGCCAGGACCAACAGATTGTGTAATTCCAATTTTACCTTTTTCGCAGGCTTTAAAATATAAATTTACTGCATCCCATGAATTCACCCAAGCATCACAATCGATCCAGAGATATTTTTCAAATTCTGGAAAATATTTTGGCAGGAAAGCTCTTGATACTTGACTTTTAAGCCATTCTTTACCTGCAACTTTATGTTCAGGTACTTGAATATCCCATTCAGCTTTTTTAATTGAGAAAACTTTTTTTTTAATAACTGCTGCTTGCTGTTCTGTTAAACCGGCATCCAATACACAAATGGACACTTCTGCACTTTCTTTATTAATTTTTATTGAGTCAATAAGTTCTAAGAGCAGGTCAAAATAGTTACTGTCTGCCAAAGTAACGATAGCTTTGGTGTTCATCTAATAATGCTTTCTTACAAATATATCCATTAGTATCTAAATATGTTTTAACTGTGACAAAGCAACATTTAAACTTTTAATATTTAGCTTACAATCTTTATAGCCTTGCTTAATGATATTTAAATACCTAGTTGAGGGTACAACCATCTTAGTTTTTTTGGGCATGACATAAGTCATGACATTTTTTTTATTATATTTAAAATACATCTTTTTATACAGTGTCGGAAATTCCTCATAAACATCTAATCTTTTTTCTGCAAGCTCTGAAATAATATATAACGCCCCATATACTTTGCATCCTCTTTTTCTTTCAATATCTGCTGCTCCATACTTGCTTCTAAAAGTTAATCTATAATTTTTTAAAATCATTTTTTTTACATACTTACAATTAGGACATCTTCTTTTCATTTGTAAGTGGTGTAAATTGCTACCGTAAGCAAAATAATACTGCATAAGGTTTTACTATCTTTCTATAATTTTAATTTTTTTATTTTTTAAAAACTTTACAATTTTCTTAGAGCAGGCATTGATTTCGTTAATTTTTGTTGCTCTCATGACTATAGATACTCCAATTTTTCCAAATCTAAAAAAAGGATAGCTGCCGATTTCAATATTTTTAAATTGTTTTTGTACAGCATCTAACGATTTTGCTATTTCACTTTCCACTGTTCTTGCACTAATTGTTTTACTTAAAATTTTTTTACCACCTACGATCTTGTTTTTCAATCCCTTTACCATAGACTGTAGTATTGATGGAACTCCTGGTAAGCAAAAAACGTTGTTAACAATAAAACCCGGCGCTCCACTTGATGGGTTGTAAATTAAAGATGCTTCTTTTGGCATTTTTGCCATTTTTTTTCTACCCTCACTAAATTTTCCGATTTCGTAGTACTTTTCTAAAATACTGTATGCTTCTTTATGATATCCAAATGACATGTTGAATGCTTTGGCTATTGATTTAGCTGTAATATCATCGTGAGTAGGTCCTATTCCACCTGTTGTAAAAACATAATTAAATTTTTTTCTAACTTCATTTATAGTGACTATAATTTTTTTCTCAATATCAGGTATTATTCTAACTTCCTCAACTGTTACACCTAGATCGTTTAACCATTTGGATAAATATGCAACATTAATATCTTGTGTTCTTCCAGATAAAATTTCATTCCCTATAATAATTATAGCTGCATTAATTTTTTTGATAGATTTTACCATATTCTGATAATATTCATATCAAAAGACATTTAAAAAAGAAAATTAAAAATGAAATTTAATATAAAATTAATGCAAGGAGTTTTGCTAAAAAGATACAAAAGATTTTTTGTAGATATAAAATTTAAAAATAAAATAATAACAGCACATTGTCCAAACTCAGGCTCCATGATGGGTCTGCTAGGTGAAAATAATAAGGTATGGTTTTCTAAATCGAATAATCCAAAAAGAAAACTAAAATATACGCTTGAAATAATTGAAGTTAACAAAAATAAAGTTGGGATTAATACACATTCAACTAATAAAATTATTTTAGAAAGTTTAAATAGTAAAAAAATTAATGAATTAAAAAAATTTAATCATATAAAACCAGAAGTTAAATTTGGTAACAATACAAGATTTGATTTTTTATTAAAAAACAATAACGAAAAATGTTTTCTTGAAGTCAAAAATGTTACCTTGTCGCGAAAAGAAAAAGTTGCTGAATTTCCTGACGCAGTAACATCCAGAGGTACAAAGCACTTGATGGAACTTATTGAGGCTAAAAAAAAAGGCTATGTAACTTATATTTTATATTTAATTCAAAGAGAAGACTGCGATTCCTTTAGGATTGCTGATGATATAGATAAAGAATATAAAATAGCATTTGTGAAAGCTTTAAAAAATGGAATTAATGTAATTTGTTATGATTGTAAAATAAATAATGAAGAGATAATAATTAATAATAAAATAAATTATGAGCACTAATTATAAAGAATCTTTTGAACAAACAAGACTAGCCGGAAATTTAGCTGCAAGAGCACTTGATGAAGTAACTTCTTCTGTGTCACCCGGAGTCACAACTGATAAGTTAGACAAAATTTGCTATGAATTTATAAGAGATAATGGTGGATATTCTGCCCCACTTTTTTATAGAGGTTTTCCAAAATCTTGCTGCACATCGACAAATCATGTTGTCTGCCATGGTATCCCAAAAAATAAATATTTAACCGAGGGAGATATTATAAATATTGATGTGACCGCAATAATAAACGGGTGGCACGGTGACACCAGTAGAATGTTTTTTGTTGGAGATGTTTCTGTTAAGTCTAAAAAATTAATATCAACAACGTATAATTCAATGATGAATGCGATATCTTTAGTTAAAAATGGAATTCACATTGGAGACATTGGTGAATCTATACAAAGTTATGTTGAAAAAAAAGGGTTTTCAGTAGTAAGAGATTTTTGTGGTCACGGAATCGGTAAAACTTTTCATCTGCCCCCTAATATATTGCATTATGGTAAAAAAGGTGAAGGTATTAAATTAAAAACTGGTATGATTTTTACAATTGAACCAATGATCAATGAGGGATCTTATAAAACAAAAGTTTTGAATGACGGTTGGACTGCTGTAACCAAAGATAAGTCCCTGTCAGCACAATTTGAACATACTATTGGAGTAAAAGATGATGGTTTTGAAATTTTTACTGAGTCTAAAAAAAAATATAAAGAGCCACCTTACATATCATGATTGAAAGATACTCTAGAGAAAAAACTAAAAAAATTTGGGATGATAAAAACAAATATCAAATTTGGCTAGATATTGAAATAGCTGCAGCAAAAGCTATGGAAAAGTATAATATCATTCCCAAGGGAGTTTCTGCGTCTGTTAAAAGAAAAGGCAAAATTAATGTAAAAAGAATTCATGAAATTGAAACTAAAGTCCACCATGATGTAATTGCTTTTTTAACTTCTATAACAGAAAAAGTTGGTCCTAAGGGAAAATTCCTTCATAAGGGAATGACTTCATCGGACGTATTAGATACAGCCTTTAATATCCAATTAATACAAGCAAGTAAGATTATTAATGACGATATAATTCAAATTTTAAAAGTATTGAAAAAGAAATCTTATAAATATAAAAATACTATTTGTATTGGTAGAAGTCATGGAATTCATGCTGAACCTACTACCTTTGGCCTTAAATTAGCAAGTTTTTACGAAGAGTTTAAAAGAAATAAAAAAAGATTAGAAAATGCAACTAACGAAATTTCTACATGTGCGATTTCTGGAGCTGTAGGAACCTACGCTAATATTGATCCAAGAGTTGAGTCATTTGTCGCAAAAAGTTTAAAATTGAAGGTTGAACCCATTTCTTCTCAAATTATACCAAGAGACAGATACGCACATTATTTCTCTACATTAGGAATCATTGCCGGCACAATCGAAAGAGTAGCAACTGAGATAAGAAATTTACAAAGGACTGAAATTCAAGAAGTAGAGGAATTCTTCCACAAAAAACAAAAAGGATCTTCTGCTATGCCTCACAAGAAAAATCCAGTTCTTAGCGAAAACCTAACTGGTTTAGCAAGAATGATACGAAGTTATGTTTTGCCTTCTCTTGAAAATATTTCTTTATGGCACGAAAGAGATATTTCTCATTCTAGCGTAGAGCGAAATATCGGACCAGATTCTACTGTCACGTTAGATTTTGCTTTAAATAGATTAAAAAACATTTTAGAAAATATGAATGTCTATCCAAAAAGAATGTTGAGGAATCTTGATATTACAAAGGGTTTAATCTTTTCACAAAGAGTAATGTTAGAGTTAACTAAATATGGATTTTCTAGAGAAAAAGCTTATACAATAGTGCAGAATAATGCAAAAAATTCATGGACAAAAGATATATCTTTTTTTGAAAGTTTAATTAATGATAGATCTATTAATAAAAAGATTTCGGGTGATAAATTAAAAAAAATGTTTGATGTAAAATATCATACCAAAAAAGTAAATTTGATCTTTAGGAGAGTTTTTAAATAAATCAAAGTATGAACAAAGGTAAAAAACTATACGAAGGTAAAGCCAAGATAATTTATGAGGGCCCTGAAAAAGGTACTGCTATTCAGCACTTTAAAGATGATGCTACCGCTTTTAATAATTTAAAAAAATCAACAGTTGAGGGTAAGGGTGTACTTAATAATCGAATATCTGAACATATTTTAAATAATCTAAATCAAATTGGTATAAAAACTCATCTTATCAAACGAATTAATATGCGTGAGCAACTTATAAGATTAGTAGACATTATACCTCTAGAAATTATTGTTAGAAATATTGCTACCGGCTCTTTAACAAAAAAGTTAGGAATACCCGATGGTACAGTGTTATCAAAACCCTTAATTGAGTACAGCTATAAAAATGACGATCTAGGCGACCCACTTGTCGCTAGAGAACATGCAATCGAATTTAATTGGGCAACAGAATCTGAATTAGATTTTATTAATAAATGTTCATTAAGAATTAATGACTTTATGATTGGAATGTTTAGGGGTATTGGAATTAAACTAGTCGATTTTAAACTTGAATATGGAAGAATTGATATCGACGGAAAAAAAACAATTATTCTTGCTGACGAAATAAGTCCTGATACTTGCAGATTATGGGATGTGCAAAGTGAAAAAAAACTTGATAAAGATAGATTTAGAAAAGATTTAGGAAATATAGTTCAAGCTTACCAAGAGGTCGCTAGAAGGCTTGGTATTATGCACGAAGAATATAACATAAGTGAAGTTAAATTTGGCAAACCTAAAGCGGTAAATCTTAAGAAAAAATAAATTGAAAATATCTGTAACAGTCACATTGAAAAAGAATGTACTTGATCCACAAGGTCAAGTCGTTGAAAAAACTTTAGTTAATATGGGTTACGATAAAATATCTACAGTAAGACAAGGAAAATATTTTGAAATTGATTTAAATGAAAATGATAAAAAAAAAGCAGAAGATATAGCTGATGCAATTTGTAAAAAACTTTTATGTAATATGGTCATCGAAGATTATAAAATTAACTTCACTCAATGAAATCATCGGTAATCGTTTTCCCAGGATCAAATTGTGATAGAGATGTTGCTGTTGCACTAGAAAAATTTAATATAAAAAACCAAATGGTTTGGCATGACGATACAAGCTTACCTAAATCCGACTTGGTTGTTTTGCCAGGAGGTTTTTCTTATGGGGATTATTTAAGATCTGGATGCATTGCAAGTAAATCAAAAATTATAAACGAAATAATAGACCATGCAAAAAAAGGTGGTTTAGTTTTAGGAATATGTAACGGTTTTCAAATACTAGTAGAGGCTGGGCTATTACCCGGTGTCCTTTTGAGAAATGAAAAACTTAGATTTATATCCAAAAATGTTTTTTTAAAAGTTACAAATTTAGATAATAAATTTTGTCTTAATTATAAAAAAAAAGAAATAATAGAATTACACATAGCACATAACGAAGGAAATTATTTTGCAGAAAAAAATCTTTTGAATAAGCTTGAAGATGATAATTTGATTGCTTTTAAGTATTGTGATTCAAAAGGCAATTTAAGTAAAGATAGCAATCCTAATGGATCATCAAATAATATTGCTGGAATATTAAATTTTAAAAAAAATATTCTAGGCATGATGCCTCATCCAGAACGACTTATAGATAATCTTTTGTCTGGTGAAGATGGGTCAATAATGTTCGAAAGCTTAGTTAAACACTAATATAAATGAAAATATCATCAAATATAATTGAAAAACATGGTTTAAAAATATCTGAATACAAAAAAATAGTAAGTTTAATTGGAAGAGATCCTAATATGTTAGAACTTGGCATTTTTTCTGCCATGTGGAATGAACATTGTTCATATAAATCTTCTAAAAAATATTTAAAAAATCTTCCTACAAAAAATAAAAATGTAATTCAGGGACCTGGAGAAAATGCAGGAGTTATAGATATCGGCGATAATGATGCAATAGTTTTTAAAATTGAAAGTCATAATCATCCATCTTTTATTGAACCGTACCAAGGTGCAGCAACTGGAGTGGGTGGAATTTTGCGTGATGTTTTTACGATGGGAGCCAGACCTATTGCTATATTAAATTCTTTACATTTTGGATCTCATAATGATCCAAAAACAAAAAATCTTTTAAATGGTGTCGTATCTGGAATTGGTGGGTACGGAAATTGTATTGGTATACCTACCGTAGGTGGAGAAGTAAAATTTGATTCAACTTACAACGAAAATATATTGGTCAACGCAATGGCTGTTGGATCTGTAAAAAAAAATAAAATTTTTTATTCAAAAGCTGAAGGTTTGAATAAATTGGTAATATATGTAGGTTCAAAAACTGGAAGGGATGGAATACATGGTGCAAGCATGGCTTCTGCCGAATTTAGCGAAAATACAGAGGAAAAAAAACCAACTGTTCAGGTAGGCGATCCATTTACCGAAAAATTACTTCTAGAAGCCTGTTTAGAATTAATGAGGGATGATTCTATTATTTCAATACAAGATATGGGTGCTGCAGGTTTAACTTCTTCCAGTGTCGAGATGGCTTCAAAGGGAAATTTAGGAATAGAAATTGAACTAGACAAAGTTCCTTGTAGAGAAAACAATATGTCTCCTTATGAAATAATGTTATCTGAAAGTCAAGAACGAATGTTGTTAATATTAAATAAAGGCAAGGAAAATTCTGCAAAGAAAATTTTCAAAAAGTGGAATCTTGATTTTGCTATTATTGGCAAAACAACAAATACAAAAAATTTAGTTTTAAATTTTAATAATAAAGAAGTTGCAAACTTACCTTTGGCCTCTTTATCAACAGATGCGCCAATCTATGATCGTAAATGGAAAAAAAATGTTCCTATCAAAATAGATAATAAAATTAAAAGCTTTAAAGATTTTAAAATATTAGATTCTTTAAAAATAATACTTAGTACTCCTAATAACAGCCACAAGGGTTGGGTTTGGGAGCAATACGATCATACTGTTATGGGTGATACAATACAAAAACCTGGCGGAGATTCTGCGGTAGTAAGAATTCACAATAAAAATAAGGCAATTTCTATATCTATTGATTCATCTGCTCATTACTGTTTGGCCAATCCTCAAATTGGCGGAAAACAAGTAGTTTGTGAATCTTGGAGAAATCTTATTTCGGTAGGTTCGCAACCGATTGCAATAACAAATTGTCTCAACTTTGGAAATCCAGAAAAAGAAGAAATCATGGGTCAATTTATTGAGTGCATTAATGGAATGAGCGAAGCATGTAAGTACTTAGATTTTCCTGTCGTTTCAGGAAATGTCTCTTTTTATAATGAAACGAATCGAAAATCTATTTCTCCTACTCCAACAATCGGCGGTATTGGTTTAATCGCAGATATAAAAAATATGATTTCATCAGATTTAAAAAAAATTGGAAATTACATTATTGTTGTTGGTAAAACAAATGGTCATCTATACCAGAGTGAATTTTTTCGAGAAGTTTTAGATATTAAAGATGGGCCCCCTCCTGAAATTAACTTATTTAATGAAAAAAATAATGGATTAGCTATTAAAGATCTAATTCAAAAAAAATTACTATCTTCTGTACATGATATATCTTCTGGAGGTCTACTTGTGTCACTTGCTGAAATGTGTATGTCCGGAAATATTGGCGCAAAAATTACATTGCCAAGAAAAGACTTAAGTATGCATGAATATTTATTTGCTGAGGACCAAAGTAGATATCTAATTGAAATTAATAAAGAAAACAAAGATAAAGTATGTGAAATTTTAAAGAAAGGTAGCATCTATTACGAAATAATTGCACAAACTCAAAAAGAAACATTAGAATTAAACAAAGAATTTAGTATAAATGTTAATGAATTAAAAAAAATTAATTCTGATTGGTTTAAAAAATTTGACAATTAATAAAAATTATAAAAATGACCATAAAATTGGAAGAGATTAAATCTTTGATTAAAGAAGCGATACCAGACGCAGAAATTGATATAAAAGATCTTGCAGGCGATGATAATCATTATTCTGCGACAATTAGATCAAGTAAATTTTCTGGAAAAAGCAAAATTGAACAACATAAACTTGTATATAAAGCTTTAAAGGGTAAAATGGGAAATGAGCTACATGCTTTAGCAATTACAACGGTAGAAGTATAAAAATATGGATGATTTAGTTAAAACAAAAATAAATGAATTAATAGAAAATAATGATGTTTGCCTTTTCATGAAGGGAACTCCAGAAGTACCTCAATGCGGATTTTCATTGGCAGTTTCTAATGTTTTGAAACATTTAAAAGTAAAATTTAGAGGCATCAATGTCTTAGAAGATATGAAATTAAGAGAAGGTATAAAAGCTTACAGTGATTGGCCAACGATACCTCAGCTTTATATAAAGAAAGAATTTATTGGTGGATGCGATATTGTAAAAGAGATGTTTGAAAAAGGTGATCTCCAAAAAAAACTTAAAGAAAAAGAAATTAATTTTAATTAAAATCTTATCTTATTATTGTTCTTAATTTTTTACTTAAATATTTTCTTAACAATTTTAAGAAAGTTATTTTTTTAAAAGAGGTTTCTTGTATTTTGTCGTCGACTCTAAAATTAATTTTGTTTTCCCAGTACAATTCAAGAACTAAACTTTCTCTATATATTTTTTCAAATAGCTTACCAGTTGATACAGTAATAAAAGGTTCTATTAATTGATTTTTTTTTGAAGATATTAGCTCATTTTTTAAATCGTCATAAACAAACCACCAAATATGATCTTTTTTGTTTTCAAATATCAAATTATCTCCCAATCTTGATGGAAGTTCTATATAGCCCTTAGATGAAATTCTTTCCAGCTCACTTATAAAAAATTTAAAATCATCAACATGCTCTATTACATGACTAGCAATTACAAAATCAAACTCTTTATCTTTAAATGGAAGTTTTTTTTCTGAAATTTGAACGAATTTTCTTTCCTTATAAAAACTTGATAGATTAAGTTTGTCTGCAATAACAGTTGCATTTATATTTGCTGTATATCCACAACCAATATCTAAAACTTTCCATTGCTTGTTATTAGAAAGTGTTTCATTAATAAATTTTATTGAAGTTCTTTTTATCAAAATTTTTAATTACCTAGAATAATATTCTATTACTAGATTCGGCTCCATTACAGCTGGATAAGGAATTTCTGAAAATTTAGGTATGCGTATTAGTTTTGCAATTTTATTTTTTCCATCCATCTGAATATAGTCTGGTACTTCTCTTTCTTTGCTTGTTATAGAACCAACTATTGATACGATTTCTTTTGATTTAGATCTGACTTCAATAGAATCCTCGGTTTTTATAAGATAGCTAGGTATATTAACTTTTTTTCCATTAACCTTTATGTGACCATGATTGATTAATTGCCTTGCAGAAAAAACTGTAGGAGCAAATTTAGCTCTATAGATTAAAGTATCTAATCTTCTTTCAAGAAAACCAACTAGATTTTCTGTTGTATTACCTTTTTTCTTCATTGCTTTTCTATATACGTTTCTAAATTGTCTTTCGTTCATATTACCATAATAAAATTTCATTTTTTGTTTAGCTTCTAGCTGAGTTCCATAGTCAGAAACCTTTCCTCTTTTTGCTTTACCATGCTGACCAGGAGGATAATTTCTAGAATTAAATGGACTTTTGGGCCTTCCCCATAGATTAACTTTAAGTCT
>CEUZ01211029.1_pt1 | contig 14066 bp, 11 predicted proteins | sample 361511 | NCBI WGS metagenome assembly CEUZ01 (sample SAMEA2622822, study PRJEB7988) | marine metagenome | biome: marine biome (ENVO:00000447); feature: surface water layer (ENVO:00002042); material: "saline water (ENVO:00002010), including plankton (ENVO:xxxxxxxx)" | depth 5 m
GAGTCATACTAGCTGATCCTTATTTTCTAGTGATTGCTTTTAATTGGAATCAACTTATGTTTGTTGAAATGCCATTAGTAATTGCTGGGCCGGAATTATTGGGGTCAATGTTCAGTACTTAAATATTAATCAGTGTATTCCTCAATGAAATTTTCTTCACCATATAAAAAGCCTCGAATTTTTTCTTTGTTTCTTTGATATATAAAACTTGTCCCCAAAAGTATTGATCCAAATATGAATAATCCTAAAAATCCTATTATAGGATCTGTTTTCCAAGTATCCCAGAAAAATATTTTTATTATTGGCACACTAAGAATCCCAAATCCCAGAAGTCGTAATTTTTGATTTTTGGATTTTATTCCTATTCCCACCAATGATAATGAATAAATTGTCCAGTAAATTGAAAGGATAATTGGTGGTTGATTGAATGGAGCATGATAGAACCATTGAATGATTTCTCTTGTGCCAGTGACAAGAATTATTACCCCTATAAAAAATGCAATATACGGTGCTGGGTAAAAATTTTGCCAATCATATATATTAATTTTTTTGTTTTTCACAGTTTCCTTAAGGATAATAGTTCCAAAAAATAATAGAGAACTGGCTAAAAGGAAATAAGGGTTAAGTAACGGAATAAATGCAAAACCTTTTAACCAAAGGAAACCATCCCATTCATATAAAATTGAAGCATTATTTGCTTCAATCATATCGAAGGTGAGAAATTTAACTGAAGCTATACTAAATAATAATAGTCCTGACATTTGGTAAGATATTTTTGAATAGTATAAGTTTTGTAAGTACCGATTGGAAAAAATATATATGAGAAATCCATATATCCCTAGCAAGAATGTAAATGCTAAATCTTCAAGGCGATAGAAACTTATTCCAACTTTATCCCATTGATACGATAATTCATAACTAATTGCTATAAATGTGCTTATTCCTAAAAGATGGCAAGAAATCTCACTAGAATACCGATTGGTTAGTTTTGATAGAAAATTTAATTCTCTAAAACGTGTTTCAGTAGAGATATAAAAAAGATTTTGAAGAATAATATTCATAAGTAACAATATTGTAGTAAATATAAATGAAAAGAATGTTGCACTTATCCACATATTTGGCGGTAGGTCAGGTAAGATTGGAACCAATGTAACAGATAATACTGATGCTATGAATATTAGGATTGTTCCAAGTATTCGAAAAGAAGGATTGTTTTTCCATACTGCTAAAAGAACTAAGATAATTCCATAAGTAGCGGTAGCAATTGCCGTAATTATTGCCTTAAGTTGTTCTTCGCTGGGTGAATTGCCAATGTGAACGAGTATTGTAACCCATAAAATCATTGTTCCTGATAAAGCTAATGCAAGAGGTCTCCAAAGCTCATACATGGAAAATCTTTGAGTTAATGCACTAGTAGCAGTATGAAATAGTTTCGCAAAATTAGTTTGTGAATTATCTTCAGTAGGACTTGGATTGTCATTTGAAAATTCGAATTTCACATTCCATGGGTTCTTTATATAAAAAAGGTATGTTATCCAAAGAGTTATAGCAATTAACGACCCAGTAATTGTTCGTGTATTAATAAGCCAATTATCTATATTTAACCCCAATGGTATTCCATATGGAATATCTGCCCATAGGTCTGTGATAATAAAATTCCCGATTGATAAAGTTAATAATATGGAACTATAAAGTCTCCATTTCCATTCATGTTGTTGAAGGCCAAGTAGAGTAACACCAGAGCCCATAATTGCCCAAGTGATCGTTGTATAAGCATCAGAAAAATATATTGGAATTGATGCAGCTAGAAAGACAGAAGCTTTTACTGCGAATAGAATCGCATATGTTCTGTTGTTTATTGATGTCCTGAAAATTAATAAGGATAATATTCCATTTATTAGAGCAAGAGATATGGATATTGTTGCGAAGATCCCTGAATAATCCGATTCTAAAAGATCACCACAAATAAAGAAGAAGAGGACGGAATTTGAAATTACTAGTAAAAAGTCTTGGAATTCAGGTTTACTGTTCCTAACAATATGAAAAATAGTAGTTACTCCGATGAATATAATGTGAACTACACTTAATGCAACTAGACACAACCAGAGTTCATTTAATCCTAAGTTGACCATTGAGTGGTATAAAAACAGGTATGAACCCCATAAGCTTATCTGATTATAGACTCGCCAATTTCGTTTCATTGAAATAGCTAGAACCGAAAGATCCATTATTATTAGATAGATTATTAGTAATGGCAGGTCGATATCTTTATCGGATATATCGATAAGAAATGGGCTAATAAAAACACCAATAATTCCTAAAATTGCTATCCACATACCTTCCGATTTTATAGATAGCATCCACCCCGATAATCCTATTGCACCTAAAATAATTAAACCGATTAAAGGATTGAAAAGATTCCAAATTCCGAAAGCGGCGAATGAAGACAGATACATTATAGAGAGTCCAACTCCAGTAATTACCTGTGACCAAAAACCATAGCGGATTTGAGTTGTTACTCCAAGGACGATGAAACCTAATCCTACAAAAGATCCGAATATAAAGCGAACAATTGGAGATACCGTTTCATAAAAGGCGAAACTAAATATCCCCAAAGAGAATAGCATAGCTAATCCACCTATGATTGCTAACCAGTTAAGTCCAAGAAATTGGTCCCACTTTATCCTGGTAGGTTTTTTAGTTTGCAAAGGAGTTTTTTCTTCATTTTCAAAAGAATACTCTTCCACCTCTTCTATATTTGATTGATTTGATATCATTTCTTCTGATTGGAGTGAAGATGAAATATCAATATTAATTTCTGCTTCATCATTAATAGATATACCTGTATCAGTAATTGAATCAAGCTCTTCTTTTGATAAAATCCCTTCAGTAATATACTTACTGAGAAGATTTTCAATAAGAGTGATTCTCTTTTCAAGTAATTCTAACGTGTTTTCATCAGCCATTAGACGATCATTTAATAATGATCGTCCACACTTAGTGCAAAACGTTGAATTCGATTCATTTTCATGTCTGCAATTAGTACAAATCATCTAATTTGCCCTACAAATTTAATTCATTTAATTATTGTTATTTATAGTATTGTCTTCAGTTTCGGCTGCAATTTTCCCAGCTTCAGAATCTATATAACGTAATAAGTATGTTCCTATTAGTATAAGCACTAATATGGCAGCAATGGCTACTCGAGTATCAAGTATTCCAGTTATTAGAATGTATAGCATTGGTCCAAATACTGCTGAAGTTCGTGACACAAAACCAAAGAATCCAAAGAATTCACCACTTCTTGATTGAGGGGTCATGTAAGAAAAGAAACTTCTTGCCAAAGATTGGCTTCCTCCAAGCACCAGTCCTACCATTGTTCCTAATGTAAGCCATTGCATGTCGACAGAAAGATTCAGCGGTCCCCAGATATTATTTTTCATAAATTTTGGCCACCAACCAAGAGGTCCTTTAAGTTGATTTACGGGATGAAGAGGTCCGATTGCAGTTAAACCATCTAAATTTCCACCTTGAATCAGTAAGGTGAAACGAGAGAATTCTGATATATCAACTGCTTGAGAGATCAATTCGGTGTCACGCTCTGAAAGCGAAACTTTATCTTTCAAATAATATCCAAAAAGGGATTCCCATTCTAGGTCGTTATTAGAGTCGTATAATTCTGGGCTTTTGGTAGCTTCATACCTGCCATTATTATCACTTGTTAATATATAATCAAAATCTTTAGATTCTTTTGGTTCTAAAGGGGCAAATCCAATAGCTAAGAGGATTACTATACACCAACCAATAAGGGTAGAAACAAGTGCTTTTTTTGTTCCAAATAATTGAGAAAGTTTCCATGATATTTCAGACCCTAGTGCAGCTACGAATTGAACTATAAGAATGGTAGCCATGTTAGATAGCAAACTTACTCCAAGTGTGTCTGATCCAAAAGCTCCAGAAATGCTAATGACCGTTTGAATTCCATCATTGAAGAGTAGATATGAAGCTAAAAAAATTGCCAACATTCGAAACTTTTTAATTTCTGAGAAAGTTATCTTTAATTGTGCTATTGCTATTTTTGCTGCAGAAATAAGAGATATTTTATCATTACTATGTTCAGTTTTAGGTTCTGGAACTAACATGAATGTTAGTATTGCGAATCCAAACCACCATAAGCCTACAGATGCCAAGCAAAGTCTAATCACTAAATCTTCATTGGTTGTTCCTGAGAACATCATGATTAAAGCTAAATGTATTACAAGTAAAAATCCTCCACCTACATATCCGTATGAAAATCCTCTTCCGCTTATTTGATCGTATTCATCTCTTTCACCCAGGTGCGGGAGAAATGAATTATAAAACACACATGCACCTGCAAATCCAACATTTGCGATCAGAAAACATCCAAACATCCAAGCCCAGTCAAGATTTTCAAAATAAACCGAGAAAAATAATAGAACAGTAAATATTGAACCTACTAAAGTGTATGTAATCAAAAGATATTTTCTGATATTTTTTCTGTCAGCAATTATACCTAGAGCAGGACTAGTTATTGCTACAATAGCCGTTGAAATTGCTACAGATAGACTCCAAACTGAACTTCCAGTAAATGTGAATCCCAACATGATGGTTTCAGGACCTACTGAGTCCTTGAACAAACTCACAAAGTATACTGGTAAAATTGCAACGGTAATACTTGTCGCAAAGGCTGAGTTAGCCCAATCATACATGCACCATCCAAATGTAGCCTTGCGGGAAATTTTCCAGAATTTTCGCATGAAGTTTACTATCCTTTCCAGATAATATCAGGTGTGATCTTTGTAATTGATTTCGTTCCTGTTAGAGCCATTGCTAAACTAAGTTCATCTTTCAGAATGCTGAAAACTTTAGAAGCACCCTCAGCTCCAGCAAGTGTCAATCCCCATAATATTGGGCGACCTATCAGAACTGCCTTAGCTCCATATGCTAGAGCTTTTATTATATCAGTACCTCTTCGTACTCCTCCATCTAAAAAAATTGGGATTTGATTGTTTACTATTTCTGATATTTTCGGAAGGAGAGTAATGGTACCTGGAACTGTGTCTAATTGCCTGCCACCATGATTTGATACAACGATAGCATCTATGCCATTTTTCACAGCTATTTCAGCGTCCAAAGGATGTTGTATGCCTTTTAATATCAATGGTAGATTTGTGATGGATCGTACCCACTCGATGTCCTTCCAATTTAAAGATTGATCTAATAATGTGCTGAAGTAGGTGGTTAAAGCTGAACCAGAGTTTTCTTTACTCAAATGTTCTCCAGGATAAGCAATAATATTAGGGAGAGAAAGATTTTCTGGAAGAGTGAAGTTATTATGAACATCACGTTCTCTGCTTCCAAGTAGGGGAGCATCAACAGTAATACAAAGAGCAGAAAATCCTGATTTTTCTGCTCGCTTAATAAGTTCACGAGTCAGTTCGCGATCTTTATAAACATATAATTGAAACCATAAAGGTGTATCTGTTTGGTTTGCAACTTCTTCCATTCGGGTATTTGAAAGAGTACTCAAAATCATTATTGTTTTCGAAATAGATGCAGCGTTTGCAGTTGCTGCTTCTGCTTTAGGAGTTGCTAGTCCGTGAAATGCAGTGGGTGCGAATAGTATAGGAGCTGGGATTGTATGATCAAAAATAGTAGTGGATGTATCAAGTTCTGAAACATCTACCATAACTCTTGGAGCGATACGGATTTGTTGAAATGCCTGTTTGTTTTCTCTGAGAGTTATTTCATCATTGGCTCCACCAAAATAATACTCGTACGCATATTGGGGCAATACAGACTCAGCAAGTCTCTCTATATCGTTCAGGTTTATTATGGAGTTAAAGTTAATAGTTTTCATGCCGCAATAGTAGCATAGAATATTGAATTCGTAAGTTAAAAAAACGATAATCCGTTCATGTAACAATCTAATTACTATGTCTGCTGAGAGGAGCATGTTATGGAATTTCTAGATGTAATTTATACTCAAAGGGCTGTAAGAAAATTTAAAACGGATCCAGTTTCTGATGAATTGATATATAAGATTTTAGATGCTGCAGTAAGAGCTCCAAATGGTGGGAATCTACAAAATTGGGTATTTATTGTGGTTAAAGATCAAGATATTCGTGACAAGTTAGGAGTAATTTTCAAAAAAGCTTCTGAAAAATACAGTGAACGTAGTCTGAATCCTGTTAATTCGGTTGATGTTAAACCCAAATCGTGGAATTTAACAGACAATATTAATGAAGTTCCTGTATTGCTTATACCTTGTATAAAACATAGTGGTTCTCGTGGAAATATGGTTCGAGGCGCTCACATTTATCCTGCTGTTCAGAATATGTTGTTGACCGCAAGAAGTTTGGGCTTAGGAACTGTTATCACAACAATTCACAGATTATTCGAAGAAGAAATAAAAGCTCTTTTAAACATTCCAGATAATGTTGATACTGCTGCGTTGATCCCGTTGGGATATCCTGCTGATGGTGTTCGATTTGGGCCTACTACTCGTCGTCCAGTTGCAGAAGTAAGTTTTATCGACAAATGGGATAGTCAACCTTTTGATATTGTTCAGTCATAACTACTCATTACCTATCGGTATAAATATATCTAATTTAACATTTCAGTATTGCATTTTGCTAGTGGGTTTCATACCATAAACATTTGAATAATTGGTACTCTGTTACCGTGGTTTCAGAGGGTTAAAAGCCCAGGTGGTGGAATTGGTAGACACGCGGTCTTGAGGGGGCCGTGGGATTTCCCGTGTGGGTTCGAGTCCCTCCCTGGGCACCAAATACATGGCGACGTAGCCAAGTGGTTAAGGCGGAGGTCTGCAAAACCTCTATTCAGGAGTTCGAATCTCCTCGTCGCCTCCAAGAAAACAGATACGAAATGGCTCCCTACCTCAGGGAGTCTTTCGTTTTTAGGAAATAGAATTTGACCTAGGATTTGACCTAATCGGAAAAATGGGGCGTTTTGCCTACCAACAATTTCCCCAGGGCGAGCCAAGACCGAACAGTCACCCCTATCATTTATAAATAGCCACGGAATCGATAATTAATTACCATGGAATCATTATGAATTTGATTTTTTATGGGTGGTTCATTGTTATTGCCCATATGGCTACACTTTTTTTTGTTACCTATGCGTTCATATATGGCATGAGTGCCTTTATTGGCCCCATAACTGACGATATGGGTTGGTCCCATGCACAATTTAGTTTTGCTTCGAGTCTTCATTTGTTCATGTGGGCCCTTAGTAGCCCCTTGATCGGTGTATTGGTTGACAAATATGGACCAAGAAAAATTGTTCTAGTAGGTTCTTTGGCTACTGCATTGGGCATGATAATAATCAGCACCATGAATACCTTGATTGTGTTTTACCTTGGGTTTTTTATTATTTCAGCAGGAACAGCAGCAACTGTAGGAATACCTTTTATTACCGCCGTTGCCAATTGGTTTAAGCTGTTACGAGGACGAGCAATGGGAATTATGTTTGCAGGCCCGATAATAGCTGGCCCTTTAATCCCGTTACTTGTAAAGATTATTGACCAAATTGGCTGGAGAAAAACGATTGCTTATGGATCCATTCTTAGTTTAGTAATTAATGTTCCGGCAGGAATTATTGCTCGCCACAGACCTGAACCATATGGCTATCAGCCTGATGGCAGGGTTAATTCGATCGATGAACAGATAGATGATCCTACAATCGACAAAGGTATGACTACTAAAGAAGCCTTTCGTTCTCGTTCTTTTTGGGGGTTAGTGTTTATATTTGGATTTAGTGAAGCTGCAGTTATTGGGATGGCTGTTCACCAAATTCCATATTTTGAGAGTGTAGGCTTTTCCCGTTCTGCAGCAGCATCAACATTTGTTTTTCTCACGCTATTTAGTGGAGTTGGTCGAATTGGAACTGGATGGCTCATGGATTATTTTGATAACAGAATAGTTGTGCTTATGCTGTTAATTTTCGGGATAATAGGACTTGGGATTTTGCTGTTTGCAACGGACTATTGGCATGCTTTTTTGTACGCTGCATTTTTCGGTATTAGCATGGGGGGAACCATTTCAGGTCGACCTGTGATTACTGCTGCGTATTTTGCAGGATATTCATACGGAAGTATTTCTGGAGCACAAGATTTCATAGGCAGTTTTGGAGCAATTTTAGCACCAGTTGTTCTTGGATGGCTTTTTGATGTTACTGGTTCTTATATTCTTGGAGTTATTTTCATGATAGCTATGACTATAGCGGGTGCATTTTGTGTTATGTTGCTACCCTCGTATAATCATCGTAAAAGTCAAGTGAGCCTATAGATAGCGTTAAGCGTAGATTAGGACACAACAGGCTCCCTATGTTATTAATATATAGTCACTCAAGCGATAATTAATTATCATGGAATCGTTATGAAGACAGATGAGGAACCATCCGATACTTTTCTTTATATTCTTCTTGGTATTATCGCTGCGTTGGCTGTAGTGCTGCTACTCTGGAAAGGTGCAGATGCTGTAGTCTCATGGTTCGCTGATGACGAACCTACCCCTACTCCATATGAATATGAAGATGTAAATCGCTCTAACAGTTTCAAGGGTTATTAACATAATCAATAGACTTTTATTGAAGTAAATATCTAACATTTTAGTTGTTACCTAGATAATGATAGCTTTAGTTCTATACTTTTCTAAAACACTGTAAACTTAAAAAAAGACAACATATTCATAACGTCAGTAGTAACCCTATATATGCAAGATAGACAATACAGTTCATATCGTTGGACCATTCAAGGCATTCTTATTTTTATGCAGATAAGTTTAGGTCTTAATTTTATGGCTCCCACACCTCTTTTCACCTTGATTATGGATGATTATGGTATCAACAGAGGTTTGGTTAGCTTATTGATTTCGGCACCAATAATTGTATTAACCATATCACTTCTACCCAGTGGCATTTTAATTGCTAAAATAGGATCTAAAAGAGCAATGGTTATAGGTGGATTATTAATGTCTTCAGGGTTAATTGCGCCATTGCTTGATTCATTCACCATGATGGTATTGATGAGGCTTTTATTTGGTATTGGGGCGGCCATATGTCTTCCAGTGACTAGTTCCATTTTAATGGAGTGGTTTAAACCAAACGAACTACCCATATTGAACGGGATTAATGAATCAGGAAGATCTGTAGGAGTAGCTATTGGTCTTTTAAGCGCAGTGTCAATTGCTAATGTTTTTGGGTGGGATATAGTTTTCTTTTTCTTTGGTGTGCTACCAATTATTGCTACGGTTCTTTGGATTGTAGGTGGTAGATCTGTAGATGTAGTGCAGGAACAATCTGATGAATTTTCTTTATCCAATAACTTTGATTTGATATTCAATCGTAATACTTTTCTTATTGCTATTGCTAGTATAGGGCCGTTTGCTCTTTTTATAGGTTACAGTTCTTGGCTCCCTACTTATTACAATGAAGTTCATGGTATGACTATTGAGAGATCAAGTTCATTAGTTGCTATTTTGCCTTTTGTTGCAGCTATTGCAACACCTTTGAGCGGCATCATAGTGTCAAAGTCAGGTATACGGAGACCAATTTTAATAGTGATAGGACTCACTTTGCCAGTACTTGCCATTGGGTCCTTTATGATGACAAGTACTATTTTGATTGCGATTTGTATTATTGGTCTGGGATCTATTTTTGCATTGTATATAGTAACTATATTGACTATTCCCATGGAATTGCCAGGGGTTGATGCGAGTAAAGTTGGGATAATTACAGCCGGGGCACTTACTATAGGCCAAGGTGTGTCCGTACTGTCTCCTATTTTTATAGGTTCATTTACTGATTTTACAGGTTCGTATATCCCGGCACTTTCTGTTGTGGCGATCATGCCATTATTAATGATAATATCAGGTTTATTTCTACCTGAAACAGGGAAACTCGCAACGGAACTATAGCAACAAAATTTCTACGCATAGGCTAGCATCACAACCTAAGGTAAAACAAACTCTTTATTTAATAATTATGATTACACATTCGAGAAAATTAATTATTATGGGTGGACTATGGATATATACGAAAATAATAGTAGAAAATTTTATGCAAATCAGATTATTTTAACGTCTATAATCTTATCAATATCTGTAATGGGAGATTCTATGTTGTATGGAATGCTTCCTTCTCATTTACAAGAATTTGGTCTTTCGGCAGGTTTCGGGGCAGGGCTTATCCTTAGTGTTAACCGTTGGATAAGACTAATTTCAAATTCTTTGGCCGCAAAGATTTATAATAAATTCGGACTTAAAATCCCGTTATGTTTTTCGTTAATTTTAGCTATAACATCTACTGCATCTTACGGTATATTTAAAAGCTTTTGGCCACTTTTCATTGCAAGGATTGTTTGGGGGCTTTGTTTTTCAATTCAAATAATTTCGCTGTATATGGTTGTTTTAAGGGAAGGCGAAAAACATAGAGCTAGGTTGATGGGGATATTTAATGCAATTTTTAGATCAGGAAGCCTGGTAGCAGTTTTTATAGGTGGGATTCTAGTAGATTTGATTGGTATAAAAACATCATTTTTAATAATTTCATCATTTACGACAATTTGTTTCATTATTTTACCATTTATATCTGAATCAAAATCATATTCAGATATAAATGGTGAACAATCTAAATCAGATAAAATGAGGGAGGGAGATAGAAATTTAAAATATAAGATATGGCAATTTTTAACTGGGTCTCAAGACCTCGATAGAACTGTCAAATTAAAATTATTGGCAATTAATTTTACTCGTTTTACAAATACTTTTGCTATTTCTGGTCTTGTTACTGCAACGGTAGGATTATTAATTAGAGAAACAATTGGAAATTCGTTTGATATTTATGGATTTGTTATTGGAGTAGCTACATTATCAGGAATAGTTTTAGCTTCTAGTTGGGCGAGTGAGGTTGGACTTTCAATCTATTTTGGATCGATATCTGATAAGTTTGGAAGAAGATTAGTTTTGATTATAAGCATTCCTGTCATAATGGTAGGAACATTATTATTAGTTTTACAAAATGTTTTTTTAATCATAGTAGTAGTACCAATAATTTTTGCTGCTACTACAGCTGCAAAAATAACACTAGACGCATCAGCTGGAGACCTCTCGTCATATTTTGATAGAGCAGTAGTCATGAGTCGATATGCTAATTGGACAGATCTTGGTGCTGCTTCAGGTCCAATAGCTGGTTACGCAATACTAAATTTGTTAAATATAGAATGGACCTATTTATTTTCTTCTATACTACTTGGACTTGGTTTGCTATTCTATTTTTGGGTTCACAAATCCAAGAATAATTTTTTATAAACAATATTTAAAATATGAATATACAAGGGGGGATTCATGAAAGTAACTGGCGTGAAAACTTATGTTTTGGAAAATGAACCGGGCGTGAGAGCAGGTGGTGGAGACACTACCGGTAAATGGTATATCGGAGGTAAATATTTCTTAATTCTGGAATTAAGCACTGATGAAGGATTAATTGGTATTGGGGAAAAAGTTACAGGAAGTTCTTTTTCAGGTGATATGACATGGCATGCTTTTAAGTCGCATATCAATCTAATACATGAAACTGTGGAAGCTTTTGTAATCGGACAGGATCCATTTAACATAGAGAAAATCTGGTATGACATGTATGCAGGGAGGCATGATTACCGTTTGCCAAGTTTACATTACGGAATGGTTTTGTCGGGTATAGAAATGGCATTGTGGGACATTGTTGGCAAAGCAACGAATCAACCTATATATAATTTGCTTGGAGGAAAGTGTTGGGATAGTTTGAGAGCTTATGCTTATATGCCTTCAATTCCTGAAGGTAAACCTGAAAATGCTGGAAAAATTGCTGAACAACTTTTAAAAGAAGGAAATTCAGCATGTAAATTCGATCCTTTTCATCCTATTGTAGGTCCCGCTCGTGATATTGGACTTCCTGAAATAACCTATTGTGAAAATATATTTAAAAGTATTCGATCTGCAGTTGGAAACGATTTGGAGGTAGGATTAGGAACACATGGTCAATTAACTACCTACAGTGCAATACGAGTGGCCAATGCTATTGAATCTTATCAACCCTTTTGGTTTGAGGAGCCAGTTGCACCAGAAAACATGGATGAAATGGCAAGAGTTGCAGCCCATACAAGTATACCCATAGCTACTGGAGAACGACTAGCAACAATTTTTCAATTTTCTGAATTGATAAGAAAACAAGCTGCCCAAATACTTCAAATAGATGTAGGTCAATGTGGTGGAATAATGGTTGCAAAAAAAGTTGCCGGAATTGCTGAAGCAAGTTATGCGACTATTGCACCTCATATGTACTGTGGGCCAGTAGCAGCAGCAGCAGCATTACAAGTAGCAACATGCTCACCAAATTTCTTAATTACTGAAGCAAATCAAGGTCCATTGCATAAGAAAATCTTTAAAGAACCAATAATTGTTGAAAATGGATATATTCAAATACCAAAAGGTCCAGGTCTTGGTGTCGAATTTGATCCAAAAGAATTCGAGAAACATTTAGTAAATTAATTATTTGATTTTTTAAAGTATTCATAGATATATAGACTATTTTCGTTGGTTCGTTTATGCACTATCATGTCATCAATGATTTATATGTGTATTTAGGAGGGGGGAAAATGAATTCAGTAATGACGTTTACGCACTATACAATTGCAGTTCATAACCTAGATTCTGCAGTGCAAAATTATAAAAATCTTTTTGGAATGGAAGCAGTAAGTGAAAGAGAACATAATGACATAGGAAATTTTGATTCAGTTTCAATGGGATACGATGGAGTTACTGTACTTAGACTGATTGAGTCTTCATCTGATGATTCAGCTTTAGCAAGACTTATGAAGTCACGTAAAAATGAATTCAATCCGCATGGAGAAGGAGTATATATGCTAGCATTTGAAGCTGATGACCCTGAAGCTATTGCCCAGCGGGTTGAATCACATGGTGGTAAAATTACTCGGTTAGAAGGTAGAAAAAATGTTTTTGTTCATCCCACTTCCTCCAACTTTGGATTCATGGAAATTGTTCCAAAAAAGTAAAGTTGCAGTTGTAGATGCATATTTCGAAGTATGAAGTATGATGAATAAAGTATTCAAAACATGGTGAAAGGTTGATTCTATAATGCCTAAGTATTTAATAGAAGGAAATTATCTTCCCCAAGGGGCACAGGGGCTTATTAAAGAAGGTGGGTCGTCAAGACGTGCCGTTATTGAAGGGCTAGCTAAGGGAATGGGAGGCTCCGTTGAAGCCGTTTACTTTGCATTTGGAGATGTTGATATATATGCCATAGTAGATGTTCCAGATCACGCGACAATAATGGCCCTCTCTCTTGCAGTAAACTCCACTGGTGCTGTAAAAATCAAAACAACAGTACTCATAGATGCTGAAGTCATAGATTTGGCAAGTAAGAAGGCAGTTAACTACAAACCTCCTGGCGCATAGATTGTTAAGAGGTAGATACACCTCAGAAATTGAAATATTTCCTTTTTACTCAAACTAGTGGGTAGGAGCTGCAACCTCTTTAGTTCTGCTGAGGCCAACACGTCTGGCTATAATAACTTTGTCAATCTCATAGGATCCTGCTCCGTGTGTAGACATGTGTCCGCCTCGCTGGGCAAGTTCTACACGTCCACTTAATAATCCCCACTGATCATCTGTGGTGGTGGCATAAGGACCGAAGAGCTCTAAAATATCATGTCCTGTTCGGATTCGTGTTTCTCGCCAGTTCCAGAGATTCTGAGAACCTTCAAATGTTTGTGTTACCTTGCTATGAAACATCCAAGAATTTCGTTTGGTAAATAATCGATTCACGTTTGTTCTTATATGCGCGTCGACTAAGTGGTGCTGAGCACTGACTCCTTTGGCCAATGACTTTTTATTTCCACTCTGCCATCTTGTAATGAGATCAGGAATAATATTCCCTTCGGGCAGTATGTCCAATGACATGCCTTCAGCACCGTGTTCAAGTTCAAGGCTTGACTGCGTGACTCTCCAGCCTGCATTTTCAGGTCC
>CEUZ01063173.1_pt1 | contig 14049 bp, 14 predicted proteins | sample 361511 | NCBI WGS metagenome assembly CEUZ01 (sample SAMEA2622822, study PRJEB7988) | marine metagenome | biome: marine biome (ENVO:00000447); feature: surface water layer (ENVO:00002042); material: "saline water (ENVO:00002010), including plankton (ENVO:xxxxxxxx)" | depth 5 m
CTTATAATTTCTTCTAAAATTTTTTGATTAGTTTTTTCCATAATTTAAAAATAGCTTTAAGAATATAGCACTTAGACAAAAAGAAAAAATAGCATTAATTGAAGCAAGGGAAAGACCTAGTATTTTAAAGTTAACATCTTTGCAACTTATAGTATTTAGTTTTAATTGTTCCAAAAGCTCATCTTTTGTTAGTGTTTCTGAAAAGTTGCCTGCTGTACATGCCAATGTTTCTTCAAAAAAACCCTGTTCTATTCCAAAGTGATAAAAAGCTAAAATAAAACTTAAAGCAAATATTATAGATAGTATTAACAAAGTTTCTTTTTCGTAAGCTTCAGAAAAAAAATTTTTTATTATTAGCAAAATTGCAACAATATAAGGAATTCGTTCATATATACATAATTTACAAGGTTTGTACCCAAAATTGTATTCAATTATGTAAGCTGAAATAATAACCGCAGAAATTAAAATTAATAAGTAAAATAAAAATTTTTTGTTAATTTTTTTTGTCATTTTATTTTAGAAAAAAAAAGTAAATAATAAAAATCAATGCAACAATTATTCCAGCGATAATAATACTCCATTTTACTCCTTGCTTATCTAAGAAAGGACCAATTTTTTCTCCAAATTTATAAGTTAAATATGAAACTAAAAAAAATCTTGAACCTCTTGTTACGATGCATATAAAAATAAATGATAATAAATTGAAATGAATGATACCGCTTGAAATAGTTAAGAGTTTAAATGGTAATGGAGTAAAGCCTGCTGTAATTAATATTCCCAACCAAGCAAAAAATCCACCACCTGAAGTAAATTTTTCTTTAAATGTTTCAGAATACTCATACCCATAAAATTCAAAAATCTTTATTGCTAATTCATTTAAAGAATAACCTATATAATAACCAAACAGAGCACCTAGCACTGAAAAAATAGTTGCTATTAAGGCTATTTTAATAAATTCATTTTTTTTTGCTATTACCATAGGAACTATCATCACATCCGGTGGTATAGGAAAAAAGGAACTTTCTATAAAAGCTTCAAAGGCTAATAACTGTTTAGCGTATTTATAACCAGCCCATTTTATACATTTATCATACAGTTTTTTAATCATTGCTTTTTTTATTTTTATAGCTAACAGTTAACATATGGAAATAGTCACAACAATAGCACCAATAGCATTAGCCTTAATAATGTTAGGGCTAGGGTTGGGGTTAACATTACAAGATTTTACAAGAATAGTTGCTCATCCAAAAGATTTTATAGCTGGATTAATTTGCCAAATGATTTTACTTCCAATTATAGCTTTTGTTCTTATAAAAATCTTTATAATGCCAATAGAATTAGCTCTTGGAGTTATGATTATTGCTGCAGCACCTGGTGGCGTTACATCAAATATACTTACTAAATTTGCAAAAGGAGACGTTGCTCTTTCAATATCTCTTACAGCATTTATAAGTTTAGTTAGTATAGTTTCTGTACCATTCATTGTTTTTACATCTGCTGATTTACTTCAAACTTCATATATTTCGCAAGATATCTCTATGTTAGCCATTTCATTGAAAATGTTTTTTGTTGTTACACTTCCTGTAATTATTGGAATGTTAATAAGAAAATTTGCAAATAATTTTATTTCTACAAAAACATTATTAATTCAACGTATTTCAGTCATTTTATTTATTATTGTTTTTGCAGCAATTTGGGTGGAGGAATGGGACAATATTATTAGTTATTTAACTCAAGCGGGCACAGTAGCACTAACGCTTAACATAACAATGATGATAGTTGGTTATTATTTTGCTAAATTTTTTGCATCTGGAGCTGAACAAAGAAGATGTATATCTCTTGAATGTGGTCTACAAAATGGAACTTTGGCAGTGTTTGTTTCTACACAAATTTTTGATGAAATAGTTTATATGATTCCAACAGCAGCTTACGCGCTAATAATGTTCGTTACTTCATTGATATTTGTTTTTATTGTTAGAAGATCTACCTAATAAAAAAAATGTCAATTTGATGCGTATGACAAATTGAGTAAAAGGGCAACTTATAATACGCATCAAATTAACATTCTTTTATTTTGGATTTTTGCCTTAATTTTTAATTTAATTTTATCTATTCTAATTTGATTTTGTATGGATTCTATTTCTTTTATTACTTTTAAGTATTCTTTTTCTCTTTCTTTTTCTTTATATTTATCTTTCATTTTTCTCAATTCATTTAATTTTGTTGAGTAAGTATCTTCACACTTAACAAAATCAATCCAAATTAATTTTTCTTCTTTACTTGAATTTTTAACAAATAAACCTAATTCTATTTTACATTTTCGACAATTAAATCTTTTTTTTAGTGTCCATCCATGTAGACTTGCAAAGACATTATCGTATGCTTCACCATTAATTCTTAAAAAGTTAATAGTGCTACAAACTGGGCACTCTTTTATCTTTGGTAGTAAACTCATATTTCTCATTAATTGTATCTTTAAGGTTCAATAGATCAATAAATTAATGACCCAAATTGGGTTGACTCATTTATTTATAGTAGATAGCATATTTTTTTTTACTGAACCAGATTGGGTCAAAAAATAATGGACAATATATTAAAAACCATTGATTTTGTTAGGCACCAAATAAAGAGAGGGCCAGCAGATACACTTCTTTTACAAAAGCCTTTTGCAAAAGGAATGTACAAATTTTCAACTTTTATGTTGGATTATTATGCAAGAGTTAGAGATCAACTAAGAATTGATTATGACTCATTCATGATTGTACAAACTGTTGTTAGCCATATTTTGTATACTTTAAGTAAAAAAAAAGGATTATCGAGTTTAAACGAATGGGGTGCGTTAATTAGCAAAGGTGAAGCAATATCAGCAGTAAATCTTCTTGGAAATTATAAAAATATTCCGCAAAACAAAAAATTGACAGTTTCTAGCATTTGCTTGGTAATTAAACTACCTAAAGAAACCGTAAGAAGAAAAACTCGTGAACTTCAAAGAAAAAATATTTTAAAAATTACAAAAAAAGAAGGGATTATTTTAGGATCTCAATATAAAGTGATTTTTAAGAGTTTTGTTCCTCAAACAACATTAGCAGTTGCAAAATTATTAAAAGACTGGGAAAAAACTGGGATATTGAAAAATATATTAGATTTTAAAGTTTAGATTAATTACGTAAAATTCTACTCTTTTTTTTTATTTTAAAACTGGAAAAACAGGGTTAACTTTAAGAAATAATCTTTGATATTCCTGTTTAATACACTTATTTGCAATATAAGTAATATTTTTTTCTTCTACCATTTCTTTGGCTTTATCATTCTGAACTCCATATTGTAGCCATAGAGTTTTTGCGCCAATCTTAATAGCTTGCTCCGCTATAGAAACAGCCTCTTTTGAGGGACGAAAAACATTTACTATATCAATTGGAATCTTTATATCTTCTAATTTAGCAACTACATCTTCATCATTAATTTTTTTTCCTAAAGAAAAAGGATTAACAGGTATAACTTTGTAACCAAATTCCTTAAGATAGCTCATTACAATAATTGAAGGTTTTCTAATTAAGTTACTTTTATCTTCTTTTTTAAGAGAACTAGCTCCAACCATAGCGATATTTTTTGCTGAGCTTAAGGTTTTTTGAATAATTTGATCTTGATTAATTAAATCGTTCACTTATTTGTTTTTCCAATTTGGTTTTCTTTTTTCTATAAAAGCAGATATTCCTTCTTTTGCGTCTAAAGTCATCATATTTTCTGTCATTATTTTGCTTGTATAAGTATAAGCTTTTTCTAAAGGCATTTCTAATTGTTTATAAAAAGCCTTTTTACCTATTTTGAGAACCTTACTTGATTTAGATGAAATTGTTTCAGCTAGATTTATAACTTCTTCCTCAAGTTTTGATTTTTCATAATAATCATTTATTAAACCAATTTCTTTTGCATATTTTGCGTTTATAGGTTCGCCAGTTAAAAGCATTTTCATGGTTTTTTTTCTGCTTACATTTCTACTAACAGCAACCATTGGAGTGCTGCAGAACAAACCTATATTAACTCCAGGTGTTGCAAAGATCGCATCATCTGTGCTTAATGCTAAGTCACAACTAGCTACTAATTGACAACCGGCAGCAAAGGCAGCTCCATGAACTTTTGCAATAACAGGTTTATTATTATTAACAATATTAATCATTAATTCTGAACACAGACTAAATAGCTTTTGGTAATTGGGTTTACCTTTCAAAGATTTAATTTCTCTTAAATTATGACCTGCACAAAATCCTTTTCCGGATCCCTCTATAACAATTACTTTTGTATTTTTGTCTCCGCTAAGATCTTTAAAAATTTTGATAAGTGAATTTAATGTAGCTAATGATAAAGCATTATAAGTATCAGGTTCATTAAGTTTAATCCTTGATACGCCTCTATTAGACGGTTGAACAATAATATTTGTTAATTTATTCATTTCTATAAATTTTGCACTTTATCACATTTTTCGGTTGAGTAATTAGTAAAATACAAACATAATAATTAAAAAATTAACAATTAAAAGGAAAAGGGCGAATGGCGGAACTGGTAGACGCGTAGGACTCAAAATCCTATGGTAGCAATACTGTGAGAGTTCGATTCTCTCTTTGCCCACCAAAAAATGAATTTAAAAGAGTTTAATAGTTTAGTTGATTTGTTTTTTTACAAAGCGGAAAAAGAAAATCCAAATACACCTTTTTTGGAGTGGTTAAATCCAAAAAACAAAAAAAAATATACTTGGGGCGAAACATCGAAAAGTATTCAAAAACTAGCTAAAGTTTTAAAAGATAATATTGAAGAAGGTGACAGATGTCTTTTGGTTTCCGAAAATAGACCTGAATGGTTAATAGCCGATTTAGCAATCATGTTAGCTAATGGAATTACAGTTCCTGCATATACTACTTATACTGAAAAAGACTATAAATATTTGGTAGAGGACTGCGAACCTAAAGTAATTATCGTTTCTAATGATGAGATGCACAGCAAGTTAAAAAAAATAATTCATGAAAAAGACTTTATTAAAAAGGTAATTACATTTGATCTTCTTAATGATGTAGAAAAACAAGATAAATATTTAAAATTTGAATCAATAATCGCTAATCAATTGAGTGAGAGTTCAAAAATAAAAAATGAAAATTTAAAAAGAAAATCACCGGCTTGTATTATTTATACATCCGGAACAGCCGGAAACCCCAAGGGAGTTATTTTGAGTCATGGGGGAATATTAAATAATTTAGAAGGGGCCCAAGAAATATTAAAACCATTGATTGATAAAAAACCAATTTTTTTAACCTGGCTTCCCTTATCTCATTCATATGAGCATGCAGTTCAATTTGTACAAATTGCTGTTGGTGCAAAAGTTTTTTATGCAGAAAAAATAGAAAAACTCTTAGAAAACATTTCAGAAGCAAAACCAACTATTATGACAGCTGTACCAAGATTTTATCAAAATCTTTACAACAAAATAAATATAAATATGAAAAAAGCAACAGGCTTAAAAGCAAAATTAATTAAACTTACAATTGATTTAGGTAAGAAAAAATTATTAGGAAAAAAAATGAACATTTTTGAAAAATTTTTAAATGGATTGGTAAATGTTTTAGTTAGAAGAAAAGTAAAAAAACAATTTGGTGGGAATTTAAAAGCTTTTGTATCAGGAGGTGGAGCTTTAGACAAAGAAATTGGAGAATTTTTAAATTCTATAGGATTACCTACTTTACAAGGGTATGGTCTTACAGAAACTTCACCAGTGGTAAGCTGCAATCCTATCCACAAAATTAGAGTTGAAACAGTTGGACCCCCTTTTAAAGGAAACGAAGTTAAAATAGCCAAAGATGGAGAAATTTTGGTAAAAGGAGAAAATGTAATGCTGGGATATTGGAATAAAAAAGAAGATACAGAAAAAGTTCTTAAAGATGGTTGGTTATATACAGGCGACATAGGTGAAATAGATTCCCAAGATGGGTATTTAAAAATAACTGACAGAAAAAAAGATATAATAGTTAGTGCAGGTGGGGACAATATTTCTCCAGCAAAAATAGAAAATCAATTAACAAACTCCCCAGCAATCGAACAAGCAATGGTTTTTGGTGAAGGAAAAAATTATTTAGTTGCTCTTATTGTTCCAAGTAAAGAATTTTTAGGTCAAAAAGAAAAAATACAACAAATTATTAATGAAATTAATAAAAATCTAACTTTAGTAGAAAAAATCAAAAAATTTTCCTTGTTAAATGAAAATTTTTCAATAGAAAACGGTCTATTAACACCCACCATGAAAGTAAAAAGAAACAAAGTAATTCAAAAATATAAAAATATTTTAGAAAATTTTTATAATAAATAAATTAAATTTAGTAAAATTTAATTATAAATAACGATTAAAAACATTGTTATTACTAGTTTATTTAAACATATAAAATAATAATTTATTTTTTTCTAAAAATTATTTTCTTTAAAAAATTGTCAACATAATTAACGTTTGACATCAACGAAAATAATTATAAAACTGAAATAAATGACGAATCATTAAATGATTTGTTTTAATTAAAACACAAAAGGGAGCTGAAAATGGCTAAACGTAGAAAAAAGAAAAAAGGTAAGAAAAAAGCTAAAAAAAGAAGAAGAAGAAGATAAACTATTCTTTTTTTAAATAATTACGTCCCCTTTTTTAAATAAAAGGGGGCGTTTTTTTATGTTAAAGGTTTATTTTCTTCAACATTTTCTTCTCTTCCCAAAGCTTTGTCCATTTTTTTTTGTGCTTTTTCTTTTAAAATAACTTCTAACTCTGATTTTAATCTATCATAGGCTTTTTCAAAAAGTTGTCTTTCGCTGTAAGATTGTTCTGCAATTATATCTGTTTTTTTATTTAAATCTCTTACTACCTCTGCAAGCTCATAAAGTTTACCCGAATTTATTTTTTGTTCATACTCTTGCGCCCTTCTACTCCACATGGTTCTTTTAATTCTTGGTTTACTTTTTAAAATTGTGATTGCTTTATTAATTTGATTAATACTTGAAACAGGTCTTAAATGAGATTGCTGATTTAAAGGTATACTCAGTGTAAGCTTTTCTCTTTCTATTAATACCTTGTAAAAAGTTATATCAATACTTCCTATTTTTGCTTTATCAATGGCAACTATTTTTCCTACGCCATGTTTTGGATAAACAACGTAATCTTTTATATTATAAATTCTTTTTTCTAGCGGTTGTTTTTTTATTTTTTTGATTGGAATTTTTTCCGCACCAGTTTTAAAAGTAGATTTTGTGATTACCTTTTTAGGTAAAATCTTATTTTGTTTTTTTCCTTTTATTAAAATTTTTTTTTTTACTATCTTTTTTTTTCTGCCCATTTTATTCAATCACCTTTCCCTGGTTTTTCACTTAAGTATTTTAATTTGTCCGCAACGTCTTTCCATTTTAAATGATCGCTTGGTACATCTTGTTCTCTTTTTTTCGTAATATTTGGCCAAGTTTTACTATATTTTGTATTAATATCTACCCATTTATTTGTGTTCTCATTAGTATCAGGTTCAATTGCATTAACTGGACACTCAGGTTCGCAAACTCCACAATCTATACACTCCTCCGGTTTTATGACAAGCATATTTTCTCCTTCATAAAAACAATCTACAGGACAAACTTCAACACAATCCATTAATTTACATTTAATGCATTTATCATTAACGATATAAGTCATAACGCACTCATTGATTTTTAACTTTTAATTTAATATCTCCACTAACTTTATCTGAAATGTATAACAACCCACAAACTCTTCTAACTAAATTTGATTCATAGCTATCATTGGTGCCGTCTGAATATACAATTTTACAAAGTATTTCAATTATTTTAATTCTAAAATCCATTGGTTTTTTTTTAATTTCCTTAGTGAATTCAATAATCTGATTTGATTCTTGTTCTTTTTTTTCAGCAGTTTTTAAAAATTCATCTATTTTTTCAGAATTTACTTTAAATAATTCTTTTAATGCTTTTTTAATAATTTCTTTTTCTTTATCCGTATAATTTTCATCTATTTTAGCAGCATGAATTAATAATGCTGCAATTAAAATATTATTATATTCATTATCTTTTTTTTCTTCTTTTTTGAAAATTTTTTTAAACATTTAGCGAAATCTGAGTTCAGATAATTTATTAAAAGGATTGTTTTTCCCTAGATTTTTTTTGGTCTTTTTACCCTTTTTATTCGAATATTTAGGCTCATAAATGAAAAACTCTTCTTTTGAATCGTTAACTTTTTTTGGTCTATAATGCATTAATTGTAAAAGTTTAAAGAAGTTTTCTTTACTACATCCAATTAAATTAATCATATCAGAATCTATTTTAATAATTTTATCTTTGGTATTCTCAATAATTTTTATAAAGAATCTTTCAAGAATATCAATTCTAACATAAAACTTATCGAAATTTTCAAATCCGCATATTAATAAAAACTTTTTACTAGTTTTCATATCATCTTTTAAAAAATTTAGGCCATATTTTGGAATATTGTTTTTACTATCAGAAGGATAATATAATTTCCATAATTTTACTCTAAGGTCAACAGCTTTAGGTTTTAACATTTTTGGAAGAAAGATGTGATACCTTCCTATTTTTACTCCTACTTTTTTTAAACTAATTCTATCATCTTTTGTAATTTCTTTAGTCATTTGATTAACCAATTCTCTTTTTATTACCCCATTATTTTCAAACAATTGATAGCATAAAGCTCTTACATAATTATTTTTAAATTCTGATTTGCTTAGTTTCACTAAATCAGAAAGTTCAGTGGTAATTAAGGTGTGTAATTTTTTTTCCAAATTTAATTGTAACTTTTCTCTTGATTCGACATCTATTGCTTCATCAACTAAAACTTCTAGTTTAGGATTTAAATAATCTTTGCCCTTACTAATCTTGGCAATTGGGCTATCCATCCAATATATTTTGTGATCATTTTCAAGATTTAAACCTTCACTTTTAATTATTTTGTTTACTCTTCTCATTAACTCAGGGGCGATAGCTTGTCTGGCAGCTTTCTTTAGAGATTTAATATCTGTTTTTAAAGATCCCGATCTTAAATCTAAATCTAATCTTAAACCATTCAGCCTTCCCATATATTGACCGTCAATGATCACTTCATTTTCTTTTTTTATTTCTGTCGCTAACGATATATCTTGTTTTAAACTTCTTGATAAAACACTTATTCTTTTATCAATAAAACTTTTTGTAAGTTCTTCATGCAATTTATCAGAAAGTTTATCTTCAATATATTTTGTTCTTTCTATCCAATAGTCAGAATTACTAGCCCAATCTTTTTTATTAGCTACATAAGACCAAGTTCTTACATTAGATATTCTATTAGCTATTGTGTCGATGTTTCCGTCATATTTATCTAAATGTTCAAGTTGCTTTTTCATATAATCATTAGAGACTTTTCTTGATTTTGACGAAAGAAATTCAAAAACTTTTTTTACTACTTCTAAATGATTACCATAAGCTTTCTTAGAAAAATCAGGTATTTGGCAGCATTCCCAAAGTGTTTTAACTTCATCACTAGAAAATTTATTTTTAAAATTTTGGTCGTTTTTTATTAAATGTTTAAGAACTTTTTCATCTTCACAATCATTGATTCTTTTTAAAAATTGGTTATCTGTCTTTTTTTCAAGTGATGAAATTAAACTGTCTATATTTTTAAAATCCAGATTCGAGTTTCTCCAGTAAAGCAGGTCAATTTTATTAAGGTTGTGTTGTTCTAATTTTTCTATTTCATCAGATCCTAGCTGTTTACATTCTCCGGTTATTCCAAAAGTTCCATCGTTTATATGTCTTCCAGCTCTTCCAGCAATTTGAGATATTTCGCTTAAATTTAGTTTTCTAGTTTTTTTTCCGTCAAATTTACTAAAGCTGCTAAAACTTACATTATCTATATCCATGTTAATCCCCATACCTATAGCATCAGTTGCTACAAGGAAATTTGCATCGCCTGACTGGTATAATTCTACTTGCGAATTTCTTGTTTTAGGACTTAAAGATCCCATGATTATTGCGGCTCCACCCTTTTGTCTTCTAACTAGTTCTGCTATTGCGTATACATCGTCCACAGAAAAAGCAATCAATGCAGTTTTAGGGTTTAATCTTGATATTTTTTTATAACCACTGTAACTAAGCTTTGAGTAGCGTTCTCTATTCACAAACTCAATTTTGTCATTTAATGAAGCTATTACCGACTTTATGGTATGAGAGCCAAGGAACATTGTTAGCTTTTCTCCTCTTGCATTAAGCAGTCTATCAGTAAAAATGTGTCCTCTTTCGTGGTCAGCGCACATCTGAATTTCATCTACCGCAACAAAATCTACTTGTATATCTTGAGGCATAGATTCTACGGTACAAATATAAAACTTTGCTTCTTTAGGAATTATTTTTTCTTCTCCTGTGATAAGAGCTATTTTTTCTGCTCCAATTTTTTTTACACATTTATCAAAAACCTCTCTCGCTAACAATCTAAGAGGAAAACCCATAATTCCACTCTCATATTCTAACATTGTATCGATTGCCAAATGCGTTTTGCCCGTATTTGTTGGCCCTAGGATGGCTGTAATTCTTTTTGAAGTATTTTCCATAGTTTGTGTTTGATTTTTTTTTGTATACTATATTTAGATCTTCATTAAGAACAAAAGATGATTAAAACGTGACCGAATCGCCCTTATAAAAGTTCTCCTTTTAAATAAATGAAAAATAAGTTTAGCATAATTTTGTAGGATTCAATATTAAATTTTTTTGGCATAATGCGCTTATGGAAAGCTACATTTGGAAAATTAATGAAAAAAAGTTAAATCAGAGCAATTTAGCTCTTTATTTTAATTATCTTAAAAAGAATTATAAAGTTGCTTCAAAAAATGATTTTAACAAGTTATGGGAATGGTCAATTAAAAATCCTAAATTTTTTTGGAAATCCATATGGGATTTTACAAAAGTAAAAGGCAATCCGGGGAAAGTTTTTTTAAAAGAATCTAACATTTTTTTTAAAAATAGATTTTTTCCTAATGCCGAGTTAAATTACACTGAAAATCTCTTAAAAAAAAATAACAAAGACCCATCAATTATATTTAAAAGTGAAAATGGTTATAAATCAACTTTGTCATGGGCTAGCTTAAATACAAATGTAAATAAAGTTTCAATTTGGTTGAAATTAAATGGAATAAAAAAAGGTGACAGAGTAGCCGCATACCTTCCTAACATACCAGAAACTGTTACTGCATATTTAGGTGCAGCGACGTTAGGAGCCATATGGTCATCATGTTCACCAGACTTTGGAACTTCTGGTGTCATAGATAGATTTTCTCAAATAGGTCCAAAAATATTATTTATTGGAAATAAATATTTTTATAATGGGAAAAATATAAGTATTATTGAAAGACTTACTGAAATTCTTGAGAAAGTTCCATCGATTAAAAAAGTTGTAATAGTTCCATATCCTGGAACAGAAATCGAAAAAATTAAAAATAATAAAATTGAAACATATCATTGGAAAGATTTAATTACTTTAAAATATGAAAAAAAAATTGAATATGTCATGTCAAATTTTAATGAGCCTTTAGCAATATTATATTCAAGCGGCACCACAGGTAAACCAAAATGTATATGTCACAGCGTAGGAGGGGTTTTGTTGCAACATAATAAAGAATTGCAAATACATTCAGATGTAAAAGAAAATGATCGCGTATTTTATTTTACCACTTGCGGTTGGATGATGTGGAACTGGCTTGTGGGAGCTCTTTCTGCTGGCGCGACAATTTTATTATTTGATGGTTTTCCAATGTATAAAAGAGAAGATTTGCTATTTCAATTTGCTAGCGAAGAAAAAATTAGTCTTTTTGGGGTTAGTGCAAAATATATCGACGTTCTTAATAATAAAAAAATAATTCCCAAAAAAAATCACGATTTAACAAAATTAAGAACTATATGCTCTACTGGATCTCCTTTGTCCGAAGAAGGTTTTAAATATGTTTATGATAATATAAAAAAAGATGTTCATTTATCCTCTATTTCTGGAGGAACTGATATTGTTTCATGCTTTGTTTTGGGAAATGTTTTTCAACCAGTTTATGCAGGGGAAATACAAAACAAAGGTCTAGGTATGGATGTAGATATTTTTGATGAAAAAGGTAATTCAATAAGAGATAAAAAAGGAGAATTGGTTTGCAAAAAACCTTTTCCTTCAATGCCAGTGAAATTTTGGAATGATATTGATAATAAAAAATACAAGTCTGCATATTTTGATAAATATAATAATATATGGCATCACGGGGATTTTGCTAAAATAACAAAAAATGGAGGTTTTGTAATTTTTGGAAGATCTGATGCCACGCTTAATCCAGGGGGCGTTAGATTAGGGACAGCAGAAATTTATAATGTAGTTGAAAAATTTGAAGAAATACAAGAGTCAATAGTTATTGGGCAGTCTTGGAATAATGATATTCGGATAATTTTATTTGTAGTTCTTAATGCAAATTATTTTCTAACCAAAGAAGTTGTAGATAAAATAAAAAATTCAATTAGGGAAAATGCTTCACCTAGACACGTTCCTTCAAAAATAATTCAAATTTCTGAAATACCAAAGACTAAGAATGGAAAACTTGTGGAATTAGCCGTTAAACAAACCATAGAAGGAGAGAAAATTAAAAACTTGGAAGCTTTGGCTAATCCAGATAGTTTAAATCAATTTAAAAATCTAAAAGAGTTAAATGAATAAATTTATAAAAGATCAAATAAACCTTTTAAAGCCATCAGCAACCCTCGCAATTAATGAGGAGTCTAATAGGTTAAAAAAAGAAGGCAAGAAAGTTTATAAATTTGGTTTTGGTCAATCACCATTTCCAGTTCCCGAAACTATTGTTAATTCTTTAAAAAATAATGCTGCCAAACATTCATATTTACCAATGCAAGGATTAGAAGAACTAAGATTGGCAGTAGCAAATAATTTAAATGAAAATAATAAAAATGATTTTAAAAAAGAAGATATTTTAATTGGACCGGGCACAAAAGAATTAATGTTTTTGACTCAAATTGTTTTTAAAGGGGAAATATTACTCCCAGCTCCAAGTTGGGTATCATACCAACCACAAGCAATTGTAGCTAAAAATAAAGTTCATTGGCTGGAAACAACAAGAGATTCTAATTGGTTTCCTACAGCAGAAACTCTTGAGAATAAAATAAAAAAAATTAAAAGTAAAAATATTATGCTTTTTCTTAATTCTCCAAATAATCCATCAGGTACAGTTTGTAAAAATCTACAAGAAATTGCTGAAGTAGCTAAAAAATATAAAATTATTATAATATCCGATGAGATATATTCTAAATTGACTTTTAACAATCAATATAAATCTATTTCAAATTTTTATCCAGAAGGTACAATTGTTAGCACAGGCTTAAGCAAATGGTGTGGTGCAGGAGGGTGGAGACTGGGTTTTTTTGCAATACCAAATCAACTTAAAGATTTCAAAAATGCTTTAAAAATAATGTGTAGTGAGTCTTTTACATCTGTTAGTGCTCCCATACAGTATGCTGCGGTTGAAGCATATAAGGGCGATCATTCAAAATATATAGAAGCAACAAAAAAAATATTGGCTTTTACTGGAAGTTATGTTTATGAAAACTTAAAATCTAATTTAGTTAGTGTTACTAAACCTGAAGGTGGATTTTACATATTTCCAGAATTTAATAACGCAAAATTTTCTTCATCTTCTGAGATGTGCAAGGATATTTTAAATAAAACAGGTGTAGCTCTTTTACCTGGCAGCGATTTTGGTTGTAAAAGCAATCAAATGCTGGCAAGGCTAAGCTTTACTGATTTCGATGGATCAAACTTTTTAAAGAATACCTTAAGTAGTAAAAAACTAGATAATGAAGATCTAAAGAAATACGCACCAAATATAGCTGATGGTGTATCTAAATTAAAAGAATGGTCAAATTCACTTTAGAATCATTTTAAAATTGATATGCTAAACACATTAACAATTAAATAGGGGGAAAAATGAAAAAATT
>CEUZ01064066.1_pt1 | contig 14040 bp, 15 predicted proteins | sample 361511 | NCBI WGS metagenome assembly CEUZ01 (sample SAMEA2622822, study PRJEB7988) | marine metagenome | biome: marine biome (ENVO:00000447); feature: surface water layer (ENVO:00002042); material: "saline water (ENVO:00002010), including plankton (ENVO:xxxxxxxx)" | depth 5 m
GATCCAAAAGTATTCATCCAAGCTCCGCCACCTTTATTTGATCTTATGGTGTAGTCTGTATAGAAAATTCCTATTACTTTTCCTTCTAAGTCCTTGACCTCAAAAGTTCTTACCACTTCATGGTATTTGGGGAGATCAAATCTTTCATGGAAAGTAATATCAAAAAGTTTAGTTGCTACATTAAAGGCACCTTCCAAGACTTTGTCTTCACTAAAGTAGGGTTTGATTTCTTCTTCAGAAAAATCATATTTTAGTTGTCTTATTTTTTCAGAATAATGCCACCAATCCCAAGCTGCTAACTTAAAGTTTGCTCCTTCTTGTTGAATTAATTCTTGCATTTCTTCTGCTTCTTTTTTTGCTCTAGCTAAACCAGGTTCCCAGACTTGTTTTAACAGGTTCTCAACTCTTCCTGTATTTTTGGCCATAGTATTTTCAAGAACAAAGTCAGCATGTGTTTTATATCCTAAGAGGTTTGCTTTCTTTAGTCTTAAATTAGCCATCTTAATTGCTAGATGCTTGTTATCTCTTTCATTGTCGTTATCTCCTCTTTTTAGATAAGACTTATAGAGCTTCTCTCTAAGATCTCTCTGAGTAGAATATGTTAAAAATGGATACATACTTACTCTCGTAGGTTTGAACATCCATTTACCTTTATGCCCATTTTCTTCAGCCAATTTTGCAGCTTGGTTTATAAAGTCACTTGGTAAGCCATCTAATTTATTCTTGTCTTCAATAATCAAGCTATAACCTTCATTTGTTTCTTTTAAAAGGTTTTGATCAAATTGAACTGAAAGTGATGAAAGCTCTTGATTTATTTCAGTAAGTTTGGACATAGATTCTTCATTTAGTTTTACACCTGCTCTAATGAAATATTTATGAGTTTCTTCTATTAATCTTGTTTGCTCAGTATTTAAAGAGAGGTTTTTTCTATCTTCATAAACTGTATCAACTCTTGAAAACAGTTTTTTATTTAACTTAATAGCATCGCTATGAGCTGATAATTTTGGAGAAATTTCGGCAGCTATTTTATCCATCTCTTCATTTGTATTTGAACTCAATAAATTAAAAAATACATCTGAAACCTTATCTAAAGTTTTTCCAGTACGCTCCAGTTCTACAATAGTATTTTCAAAAGTTGGAGATTCAGGATTATTGGCTATCTTATCTATTTCTTCTAGATGGGTTTCCATACCTTCTAGAAAGGCTGGCATGTAATGCTCTTCTCTTATCTTTTCAAAAGGAGGGATTTGATAAGGTGTGTCATATTCTTTTAATAAAGGGTTCATTTCAGCTCCGTTGTTTTCACATCCTAAACCTAGGAAAATAATTAAAAATATATAAAATGGTTTTTTCTTGTACATTTGGCTACTCTAAGAATAATCTTTCAATAAGTCTATATCATTTACAAATTTTATGACCACTAACTTTACTAATATAAGGAAACTCCTAGGATGGTTCTTAATTATAGTTTCAATTATTCTTTCTATTGTAGGAATAGTAGTTGCTTGGAAAGGTGAGTTGGTAAAGGGTGGAGCAATCTACGTTGCGAGTCAGGCAACTTGGTATCCAGGGATTGCTTTGTTAGGTCCGGAAATTGTTCAAAAAAGTAGGGACATATGGAATAATTTGATACTTAGGGTTAGAGGTCTATTTAAATGAAATACACTAAAGAAGAAATTTTATCTGAACATAATTACGCTCAGCCAAATAGCATGGCAGGTTATAAACTACATGGAGGTCTAGATTCACACGAAAATTATATTTCCCCTAGAACCTTTAAAAGGTGGGATGCAATTAATGAGTGGACAAAAAACCTTACAGAACAAGGCTTCCCTCTCCTTGATTGTTCGGTTGAGATTTTAAAATACGGTAATTATCCTAACTTTGATCAAGCTAAGTATTTATTAGGCCTAGGTGAAGGTGCTTTTTTGTGGAATAGCTTAACAATTACAGGAGTAATTGAGGCAAGAGGTCAGGCTTTAGCTGAAATAACTGCTCCAGATTTTCAAGACATTGTAAAAGAAGATATATCTGAAACAGCAACAGCACATATGAACCAAGGGCTTTTTATTGCCCATGGGTATGATGAAGGGGGAGATCCAAATAGTAACCAGGGCGCCCATGATCAGATGTGGTTTGCTGCTAGAGATTTATTATTTGGAAAGGATGCTTATCCTATTCCAGAAGTACCTGAGAATATTGGTAGGCCAGTTGAAGAAGATGATAAATGGCCTATTCCAATGGAATATGCAGGTTTAGTAGACTTCTTAATGAACGTTCTGATGATAGAAGTAAGGGCTGAGAGTTTCTTTCAATTCTCTATGAATATAGCTGCTTGTGAAGAATTATTTCAAGACAGAAGAGAAGATGCTCTTTTAGCTGCCGAAATGGTTAGAAGAATCCGACAAGATGAAGCTGTTCATGTTGCGTATTTAAATCTAATAGTTTCTGAGTTGAGAACTTTTACTTTTATGACGAATAAAGGAGAAATATTAGGTTCTGAGTTTATTGATCCTCACTGGAAGAAAATGGTCAAGTGGCATGGAGAGGATATTCATCATGAACTTAAAGATCAAAGAGAAGAAATAGTTGAAGATACCTTAAAAAACTTAAAGAATGCTGATTCTTTAATAAAAGGATTCCATCAACTAGCATCTTGATATAGAAGATATTGCTTGATTCTATAGATCATATAATTATTGCAGTAGAAGACCTTTCTTCTTCAATTCAGGATTACACTAAAATTTTGGGTTTTCCTCCTACTTGGCAGGGCTTTCACCCAACACAAGGTACTGAAAATGCTATTTTCCCATTAGAAAACTTATATGTTGAATTGTTGGCGTCTAATAGCGAAGGCCCTGGTTCAGATATGGTTAACAGTTTTATTGAATTAAATGGAGAGGGTCTGTGTGGAATTTCTTTATCCACTCCTGATATAGAAGCAGCTAGGCAAAAGCTTCTACTTGAAGGAATAGAGGTAGGCAATGTGGTCAATGGGGAAGGAAAAGACAAAAATTCTGGAGAAATAAGAAAGTGGAAAAATCTCTTTCTTCCTTCTTCTTCAACAAGAGGTTTGTTTGCTTTCCTCATACAACATTCTGATGGTTCTCTTCCTCCAAAAAAGAAAGATTATAAATCTGCTATAGATAGGCTAGATCATATTGTTATTAATACTAATGACCCTGAAGGGGTAATAAAACTCTATAGAGATGTTTTCGATATAAGGTTAGCTTTAGACCAAACCGTAGAAAAATGGGGCGGTAGAATGCTATTTTTCAGATTGAATCATACCACTATTGAGGTAATTGCTAGAGATAACGAAGAGGAATTGAAAGATACATTATGGGGATTGGCCTGGGTGGTCAAAGATTTAGAGGCTACTTATTCCCGATTAATTTCTGAAGGATTAGAGGTAACAGAAATAAAGGAAGGTAGAAAACCAAAAACCAAGGTAGCAACTGTAAAATCAAATACCCGTAATATTCCTACTCTACTTATTCAACATCTTTAGATTTGATTTGGTCGTAAACCCAATAAGGAAGGTAAATGAGAGCAAACATTACTAAACCTAAAAAAACTACTATCGGTATATGCCTAGGCGGTGCTGGCATTACGTCCATTATCGAAGCTCCGTCTGGTCTTGCTCCTAAATACCAATAGTTAGCTGGCGGCCCAAGAATTAAATTAATAATATAGATAACTGCCAAAACTATTAAGGAAACTAAGATGGCTCGTTTTACTGAATCAATTTGAGGTCTATTTCCTAATGTAATTGAAGCGAAACCAATTGCTAAAAGCATACCTCCGTGGCTTAGATAAAAAATAATAAAAATTAGATCCGGAAAGTCTAAAGGAGTATCGGGTTGTAATAAGGCCATTAAACCTCCTCCTATTCCCCAAAAGAAAGAAACTTCATAGAGGATTCTTTTCTTGATTATTAGAAATGCAGAAATTGAGAGAGCCGATAAAGCACACATATGGAAGGGCAGGACTTTAATAAGATCATAATCAAAAAACTGACTCCAATAGTAGGGTTTAAGAAGCTCATTTAGAGTTAGAACAGAAGCCAGTATAATTCCAAACCAGTACTGGGTACTTTTAGTCACTTTTTTTAAAAGTCCTGGAAGGAATATAGCGGTTAATATTACCAACAGAATTGCTAAAAGATGATCGGTGCCAAAAAGAATAAATGGTTCTGCTTCCATTAGTTAGACTAGTTTTTTAAGATGGTAATGGTTTTGAACATTATATTATTTTAAAAATGGTCTTATGAGTCAAATAAGTGAAACATTTTTTCCAAAAGTAGAAAGAAAAGAGTTTTTTCCTTTATTAAAATCTTTTGGCTTTTTCTTTTTTGTTTTGGCTTCATGGTATGCCTTGAGGCCGGTTAGAAATGAAATGGCCATAGAGGGAGGAATTTTTAATTTACCATATATATTATTAGCCATTGTTATAGTTATGGGCTTAATTAACCCAGTTTATTCTTGGGTTATTTCAAAAATTAAAAAAAATAGAATAGTTATATATTGCTATGCTTTCTTTATTTTTAACCTAATAATTTTTCTAGTTTGTTGGTCCCTATTGGGCGAACAAGGTAGACAATGGACTGGAAGAGCTTTCTACGTCTGGTGCAACGTCTATTCATTTTTTGTTGTTTCAATATTCTGGGTCACAGTAATAAATTACTTTAGTACTGAAGACGCTAAAAGAGTTTTTGGAGTAATTAGTGCTGGTGGTTCGTTAGGGGCATTTTTTGGTTCTACCACAGCAAAATATTTTTCTTCAGAATTGTGCGGTAAGAGCACAATTTCTGATTTAGGACCTATTTCTTTAATATTCTTCTCTATTAGCTGTCTTTTAATAGCCATTGTTTTGTCTAGAAGTCTGACATCAGGCTCGCAAGGAATTAGTAAAGCGGAAAACGAAGAAGCCATAGGAGGCTCTAGTATTGAAGCATTTAAAAATATTTTAAAGAATATACCCGTGAGGCTGATGGCTTTATATATATTGCTATGGACAGGGTTATCAACCATAGCATGGATGATTTCTTTAACAATAATCCAGGATTGGTCAAGTGACCCGTGTGAAAGGACAGCCTTTTTTGCTCAGATTGAACAAATAGTTACTCCCTTAACTCTAATCATGCAATTCTTTTTTACTTCTTACTTATTAAGAACAGTTGGAATTGTTCCTATACTAACTCTTTATGGAGTTTTCCTTTTAATTGCTTTTGGAGTTTATGCCACTTACCCGACTATAACAGCGGTGCTAGTTTTAACTGTTTTAATTAGGGTATTTGAGTACGGATTCAATAAACCTACAAGAGAGACAATTTTTACTAGCTTAGCCAAGCAGGATAGATATAAATCCACCGTAATGATGGACACTTTTGTTGCAAGAACGGGCGATTATCTTGGAGGTCAATCAGTAACACTATTAACCGTTTTCGGTTTGGCTATAGGTTCCATAGCTTTTACAGCTTTACCTGTCGCAGTTCTTTTATCCTTTGTGGGCTATAAAGCAGCAAAGTCAGCAAGATTATAAAAATGAAGGATTCTGATCAGTACATAGCGGTTCTAGATACTTCTGATATCGAAATGGGTCATTCAGTTTCAGTTAATTTGGATGGAAAGAATGTATTAATATGCAATACAGAAGAAGGCTTCTTTGCTGTAGAAGATATGTGCACGCACGCGCTCATCCCTCTTTGTGGAGGATTAATTCAAGGTACTTTAATAAGCTGTCCACTCCATGGAGCAGTTTTTGATCTCAAGACCGGGGAAGTTATGTCTCCTCCTGCCTTTGAAGATTTAAAAACTTTTAAACTAAAAATTGAAGGAACATCTATAAAAGTTCTAAAACCTGAAACTTAATCATTTTTACTTTATTTCAGTTAAGCTATGCAGTGTTAATTTTTTAAATAATTAGTATATGAACGATAAAGAAATGTTTGTTCTTACTGAGGATGTAAGTAATGGTATTAGAAAGGTAGTCCTTAATAGACCAGACAAGCGAAATGCCCTGTCTAACTCACTAAGAAAACAGTTATTTTCTGCTCTAGAGGAGGCAGATAACGACAAGTCAGTTAAAGTAATCATAATTAGCGGTTCAGGTATTTGTTTTAGTTCTGGTTATGATTTATCTTCAGATGTTTCTAAAGAATTACCTTATCACACAGGAAAAACAGATGGTTTCTGGCCTAGACATGTAGTGGAGGGGGCATTCAGGATTTGGGATCTTTCAACTCCAGTAATTGCACAAGTCCACGGATATTGCTTAGCGGGAGGTACTGAATTAGCTGCTAGTTGCGATCTTGTTTATGTATCTGAAGACGCTGAAATTGGTTACCCCGTAGTAAGGTCTATGAGCCCCCCAGATAATCAGTTTTTTCCTTGGCTCTTAGGGATGAGAAATGCAATGGAAATGATGCTTACAGGAGAATCAATGTCTGGAAAAGAGGCTGTAGAAAAAGGTTTTGCAAATAAATGCTTTAAGCCAGAAAAGCTCGAAAGTGAAGTTCATAAAATTGCTGAAAAAGTAGCTCAAGTTCCTCCTGAATTACAGGCCATGAACAAGAGATCAGTTCATAGACAAATGGAAGCTATGGGAATGAGAGCTGGAATAAGATCCGGTACTGAAATTCAAGCATTAGCTATGCACTCTAAAGCAACAAAAGATCATCTTAAGGAATTATCTGAAGGATTAACTGAGGCACTTAATAAAAGAGATTCAAAATTTGGCGATTACAGGACTTCTAAAAAAAAGAAATAGGTTCTTAATATTCTTTTGGATCTTTTTCATGTCATGCTCTAACCAGAAAGAGGTCATAGGAGCAAAGTGGGTAGGGGATTCTGATTTTATGTTTGTTACAGAAAATAAAATGAAGATGCATTACGCTACTCAGGTCTCAGGAAAGATAGCCTTTGTAGGTGGTATTTACGAAGTATTGAAAAGCAATACCACTGAAGTATTAGAAAAACTAGAAGTAACACAAATAGAATTTGAAACAAGATCAGATGGTCTTAAATATTGTAGACTTTGGGGCCAAGTATCCAATTCAAAAGAAGAAAGTTATTTAATTGCTTATGGTTGTGAACCAGTTTATTCAGAATAAACCTTCATAAGAACCGCCATCCATTTGGATATTTTGTCCAGATATAAAACCAGCATGTTGGCTACAAAGAAAAGCGCAAGTAGCTCCAAATTCTTTAGGATCGCCAAATCTTTTGGCAGCCAATGAAGAGGTTATTTCTTTTCTTGCCTCTTCCCTGCTTATTCCTTTTGATTCCATAAGCATTTCCGTCATGAAGACTTGCCTTTCAGTATCAAATCTTTCAGGCAATAAATTATTAATAGTTACATTATCAGCAGCTACTTGTTTTGAAATACCTTTTGAAAAAGCTGTTAAACCTGCTCTGGCTGAAGTCGAGAGACTCATCATGGGATGAGGAGACTTAACCATGGCAGAGGTAATGTTTATTATTCGTCCAAAATTTCTACTTTGCATAAGAGGCAAAAAAGCTTTTATTAACATAACTGCTGACAGAAGGTTAGATTCAAGAGCTTCAACCCATTGATCTTTATTCAACTCAAGGAAATTGCCTGGGGAAGGACCCCCATTATTATTTATTAAAATATCTAAATTAGTGCACTGACTGATAAGTTCTTCTCTTCCTTTTTCGGTATTTAAATCAGCAACCACATAATCAACTGAACCTATTTTCATTGAAGAGATTTCTTTTTGAACTTTTATTAAATCTTTTTCATTCCTAGAGTTGATTACAACATTAACTCCTTCTTGTGCCAGTGAAGTTGCACATGCTTTGCCAAGCCCCTTTGAAGAAGCACAAATCAAAGCTTTTTTCCCTTTTATGCCTAAATCCATACTAAATACTTAATCTTTTTTGTAGATCCTTAGTTAAATCATAAAAAGATATCTTATCTGAAGTTGATCCAAAAATGTGTCTATCAGGTCTTAGAATATAAATATCATTTTTTACCATCATATCCTTGATCAAAGGATTTAATTCCAATATGTCCTTATCCAGAATAACAAACTCAGCTTTTATTTTTTCATAAAACTTTTTCTGATGTAATTCCAATTCAACTATCTTCTTTGATACTACACAAAAATTTTTACCCAATAAATTATCAAGTCTTTTTTTACATTTTAATCCTTCCATTAAGAGGGGTTGCGGGAAAAGGAAGCCAGCCATACTATCTTTATCTGAAGATCCATTAAAGAAGATACCTTCTTTTAATGGCGGTATAGAATAAGAACCGTATCCTTTTTCCACTAACTCTTTCGGAACACTTGAAATATCTCCATTTTGAACTCCTGCAGCATAAGCAGTTATGAGTTTTCCTATAGAAGCTGATCCTTCGACCACAAATCTACTATGAGGTTTTCTTTCAGATTCATAAGTATCTAATACAGATTCAGGAAAATATTTTTTTATTACCCCGGTGAGCTTCCAACTAAGATTTAAGGCATCTCTGTAACCAGACATCATACCTTGACCCATAAAGGGTGGGTTTTGATGAGCTGCATCTCCCATAACAAAACAATTATCTTTTTTAAAATGCTTTGCTAGTAAGGAATGGAATCTGTAAACAGTAGCTCTAAGAATTTTATAATCACTTGCCTTTAGCCAAGGAGAAATAAGTTCTTGTATTTTCTCTTGTTTAAGAATCTCTTCTTTAGTTTCACCCTCTAATAAAATGAATTCCCATCTCCGAAAAGGTAAGTGAGCAGGAATATATGTACATATTCTTGTAGGATCGCATATTTGAGCAGCATAGTTAGGTAGTTTATTTTTAATATTTAGCTCTACATCAACAACAAGCCAATTTTTATCGTAATCAAGATCTTCATGCTCAATTTGCATAATTTTTCTTACTTTACTTGAAGCACCATCTGCACCTAAAACATACTTGGTTGTATAAGAGTTCTTTTTCTCTCTTTTAACATCCAGTGTCTTTATTTCGTAATAATTGTCCCTAGGAATAATATCTATTAACTCAGTGCCTAATTGTATTGAACAATCTGTACTCAAAAGTTTTTTTCTCAGTAAGGAGTCTGTAAAGGGCTGATGGAACATTAGGCTTGGCATCCATCCATTTTTTGTTATTAAGCCTTCTGGCATTTTTATGCCACTTATTTCTTTTAAATTGTTATCTAAAAAATATGCACCTTCAACCTGTGTTCCATTATCCAAATAAATTTTTTCGAGATTTAACCTCTGCAACATTCTTAGGCCTTCATCATCTATAGTTACAGCCCTAGGAAGGTTATAAATTTCGGTGTCCTTATCAATACACAGGACCTTGATAGAAGAGTCGTCTAAAAAAAGGGAACTTAAAGTGCCGGCAGGTCCAAGACCTATTACAGCAACATCAAATTCGGGTTTCATTTCGAAGGAGAAAAATTTCTACATTGTTAGGTGATATCCTCCATCAACCAGAACAGTTTCTCCTGTAACTGTTTTAGATACTTCTATGAAATTATAGATAGTATCTGCAACTTGTTCAGGAGTTACAGCCAAACCTAATGGAGTGCTAGATTCCAGATTTTTAATTGAAGCATTATAGATTTCTTCTCCTAAACCTTTTTTTAACCATTCACCTTGAATAAAACCAGGGCAAATAGCATTCACTCTAATGGGACCTAGATTTCTAGCCATAGATTTAGTCATTGTATTTAAGGCTCCTTTCGACGAAGCATAAGCTATTGAACTTCCAATACCTTTAATACCTGCTATTGAAGAGATATTAGTTACACTAGGGTTGTCGCTTTTCAACAAATATTCTTTACAGGACCTAACCATTTGGAATGGACCCACTACATTTACTTTATAGATATGAAGGAAATCATCTGCGTCTAAGCCCTCAAGGTCTGCATGGTCAAATACAAACTTAGTTGTACCGGCATTATTAACTAAACTATCTATACGACCCCATTTTGAAGTGGTCTCTTCTATGGTATTTCTACAGGATTTGTCGTCAGCAACATCAGCTTTCACCGCAAGAGCTTCATTACCAAACTTTTCACATTCTTCTACGACTTTATTAGCGTCATCAATAGTTGAAGTGCAAGTTATAGTTACATTCCATCCTTTGGAAGCAAGAAGTACTGCTGTAGCCGCTCCCACACCTCTACTGCCCCCAGTTATTATTGCTACAGGGTTTTCTGACTTAGACATATTTTCTCCTCAAGTTTTCTTATACTTTATATTTATTTTCTATTAACAAAATCTCTATTGCTTTCTTCTCTTTTTGCAAAAGTTGGCTCAGCATTAAAGGTTTTCTCTACCCACTCTAAGGCTTCTTTTTCATTAAAATTTGTATCCCAAACTATCCCTTGAGGCTGTTTTACATCCCAAGGCGTATCAAAAAAAACTTCTAGACCATTTCCTTCTGGATCACTGAAATAAAGAGAGAGCGCATTACCATGACATAATGGTAAATATTGGGTACCAACAGAATCCAACCTTCCTTTTACTTCTTGCACTTCTTGAAAAGTCTCAACTCTGAAAGAAATGTGATTTAATGAAGATGCCTTTTCTGTATCTTCTCTTTCAACAACAAAAGCTAATTGATGATGTTCGTCTGGATCTTGACTAACAAAAATTATTTCAGGCCCATTTTCTACTATTGGTCCTCTATCACTTACAGTAAAGCCTAGAGTGTCAGTATAAAACCCTAATATTTTATTTGAATCTTTAATATTTAATACTGTATGAGACCATTCAAGCTTCATAAAACAATCCTATAATGAATAATTAATGCTTCAAAAATCATATTAATCTTACTTGAACTAATACTCCAGTATAATAAAAGTATCTATGAAACTTGTAACTTTTAAGCTTGATAATGTTGAAGGAATAGGATCACTGGCAAATGAAGAGATTATTCCTTTTAACCAGGATGCTTCCTTACCTACAGATATGCTTTCTTTTTTACAATCTGGAGAAGATGTAATAAATACAGCTAAAAATTTATGTGATTCAACTAAAGAAAGAATTGCATTATCAGAGGTAAGACTTTTAGCACCAATTTCCAGGCCTCCCAAGATAATTGCCATCGGTTTAAATTATGCAGACCACTTAGAGGAAGTTAAAGCTGCAGGAAGAGATATGGAAACTCCAAAAGTGCCAATGATTTTTAATAAACAATCTTTATCAGCTACTGGCCCTTTTGAAGATATACATGACCCCAAGGTTTCGGAGATGCTAGATTTCGAAGGCGAGCTTACTTTTGTAATAGGAAAAAAATGCAGACATGTGCCTAAAGAAAAGGCTCATGAGGTTATTGCTGGATATACAATAGCTAATGACTTGAGCGTAAGAGACTGGCAACTCAGAGTTCCTACTTTTACTATTGGTAAATCATTTGATACACATTGCCCATTTGGTCCTGCTATTGTTACTCCCGATGAGATAAGTGACCCTCATAATTTAGATCTTTCTACTGAGGTTAATGGAGAAATAAGACAATCTTCTAATACTAAACACCTTATCTTTAATTGCTTTGATTTAGTAGAACATTTATCTACAGCTTTCACCCTTGAACCAGGAGATTTAATTTTAACTGGAACTCCTGGAGGGGTAGGGGTAGTTGAAGGTAAATTTCTAAAACAAGGAGATTTAATCAAAATCTCTATATCTGAATTAGGCTTTATAGAGAATAAAGTTGTAGATGAACCTGCTTCTACCATCTTAATTTCATAAAGCCTTTAAAAAGGCAAAAAGGGATTCTTTCCTATATTTAACTGATGTAAACTGATTTCTCAAATTAAGGAGAAAAGATGTTCGATTTAACTGGGAAAAGTGCCATTATCACTGGTTCTTCTAAAGGGATAGGTAAATCTATCGCAATGCAAATGGCTTTACATGGAGCTAAGGTAGTTATCTCAAGTAGGAAAGCTGATGTATGTAAAGAAACTGCCGATGAAATAAATGCTGCCTGTGAAGGACAAGAAGGCGAAGCAATAGTAATTCCTTGTAATATTTCTGATAAAGCCGCCATGCAAATGATGGTAGATGAAACCAGAAGTCAGTTTGGAAAAGTAGATATTTTAGTATGTAATGCTGCAACCAACCCATTCTTTGGTTCGCTCTTAGATATACCTGAAGATGCTTTTGATAAAGTTATGAATAACAACATTAAGAGCAATCATTTACTTTGCAATATGGTTTTACCTGAAATGATTGAAAGAAAAGATGGCAGTATCATTATTGTTTCTTCAATAGGTGGATTAAAGGGCAGTGCAGTCCTCGGAGCTTATGATATATCCAAAGCCGCTGACATTATGTTAGTAAAGAATCTTGCAATCGAACATGGCCCTCATAATGTAAGGACTAATGCTATAGCGCCAGGACTATTCAGAACAGATTTTGCTAAAGCACTTTGGGAAAATCCTGAAATATTAAAACAATCGACAGCCACTTGCCCTCTAAGGAGGATAGGTGAACCTGAAGAGATAGGTGGAGCAGCCGTATTTTTATGCTCCAGCGCAGGAAGTTTTGTGAATGGACATACTTTAGTTATTGATGGTGGTTCCACATCTTAGGAGAAAAAAATGAGTGAAGCAGTATTATTTGAAAAAAAAGACGGAGTAGCAACAGTTACATTAAATCGTCCAGATCGTCTTAATGCAGTTAATGATGAGATTAGAGCTGGTCTTAAAGAAAAGCTTGATGATGCTTGTAAGGATGATGAAGTAAAAGTGATTATTATTACTGGAGCCGGTAGAGGTTTCTGTGCAGGTGCAGATATGGATGGATTAGCTGCAACTAGTGAAGGAAAGTCTCAAGGCGGCCAGCGAGAAGCAGAAAAAAGAAATTATGCAGCAAATAATGTAAAAGGTTTTGATGGAGGGTTTAGTTATTTCCCGACTTTGCCTAAACCGGTTATAGCAGCAATAAATGGGCCAGCTGCAGGCGTTGGATTTATTATGGCTTTGTATTGTGATATTAGATTCGCTAAAGAAGGAGCAGTATTTTCAAGCGCTTTCTCAAAAAGAGGTTTAATAGCTGAATGGGGAGTTGGGTGGATATTGCCCAGATTAGTTGGTATAGCTAGAGCGAACGATATCTTGTTCTCTTCTAGAAAGTTTAAGGCAGATGAAGCTGAAAGGATGGGAATAGTAAATCAAACATTTTCAGAAGAAGATTTTGATAGTTCAGTATTTGAATATGCTAAAGAACTGGCTAAAAGCGTATCTCCAAGGTCAGTAAGGATCATGAAAGAGCAAATTTATAACGCTCAAAGAGAAACAATCGAAGAAAATCTTGAGAGCTCTATGAAGAAAATGGTCGAAAGTTTTGATACTGAAGACTTTAAAGAAGGTGTAGCACACTTCATAGAAAAAAGAGAAGCTAATTTCACAGGGAAGTAATCTATGCATGTAAATGAATTTTTAAAACAAAAAAATAGGGAAGCTTTAGCTTCAGAATTAACAAAAGAGGGACTTTTTGAGCTCACTGAAGAAACTATAAGGGGTAATAAATATAATGTATTTGTAAGTGCACCCAAGAATCTTCATGATTATTTCCAATTCGCAACTATTCATGGAGAATGGGATTTTTTAGCTTACGAAGATGAGTCATATTCCTATCAAGAAGTTTTAGCAATGGCTGCTGGTTTTGCTCATGCGCTAATCAATGATTACGGAATAAAGAAGGGAGATTCTGTTGCCTTTTCCATGAGGAATTACCCTGAGTGGATGTTTAGCTATATGGCTGTAACTTCAATAGGCGCAATTGCAGTACCCTTGAATTCTTGGTGGCAAGGAGAAGAATTGGATTACGGGATAACTCATAGTGAATCCAAGCTTTTTATCGGTGACGATGAGCGTCTTGAGCGATTAAACGGGTTTGTTGAAGACATACCTAGAATTGCAGTTCGATGCGAAGCTTCTAACTATGTTAATGCTAAGAATTTTCAGGATATTGTTAAACCCCATGAAAGCTTTCCTGTAGTGGAAGTTGACCCTGAAGATGATGCCAGCATTATGTATACATCTGGTAGTACAGGTTA
>CEUZ01163203.1_pt1 | contig 14038 bp, 14 predicted proteins | sample 361511 | NCBI WGS metagenome assembly CEUZ01 (sample SAMEA2622822, study PRJEB7988) | marine metagenome | biome: marine biome (ENVO:00000447); feature: surface water layer (ENVO:00002042); material: "saline water (ENVO:00002010), including plankton (ENVO:xxxxxxxx)" | depth 5 m
AAAATCCAATTATTTTTTTAAATAGGGTAATGCCGCGTGCAAAATTAACTGAAGCTATGATTTTACGATTACGTTATGCTGGTGCCAAAATTGCGCGCTCTCGAATATCCAGCAAAGTTATTTTTGCTGAGACTTTTTCTGTAGGAAGAGGTGTAATTGATATAAGTGTTACTTCAGATGCAGCAAAAGAAATAATTAATGCTGGTAATGAAATACTAAGAAATTTATAAAAACAATGTCAAAAATTTCAACAGTTATATTAGCTGCTGGAAAAAGTACAAGATTTAAAAGTTCTAAATCTAAACTTTTTGAAAGTTTAGGAGGTTTACCAGTAATTTTACACATAACTAAAATTGCAAATCAAATATCAGGTAAAGATGTAATAGTTGTTTGTAACAAAAATAATATTAAAGAATTTAAAAAAATAGTTAGTAACTGTAAATTTGTGATTCAAAAAAAACAAAAAGGTACAGCAGATGCATTACTTTCAGCAAAACCTTTTTTAAAAAAAAATAATTTTTTAGTACTATTTGGTGATGCACCTTTAATTACTTTAAAAAGCATTAAAAAACTATTAATCAATTTTAAAAAAAATAATAAATCTGGTTCAATGATAACATTTTCTTCTGAAAACCCAACTGGCTATGGAAGATTAAAAATTAAAAATAACAAAGTTATAAAAGTTATTGAAGAAATTAATGCAAATGTTGAAGAAAAAAAAATCAAATTGTGTAATTCAGGAGTTATGGTAGCTAATTATAATAATTTTTTTAAAAACTTAAAAAATATTAAAACTCATAAAATAAAAAAAGAAAAATATTTACCTGATATATTTGAAATTAGTGCAAATGAAAATTTATCATTTAGTTATATAATTTGTCCAGAAGAGGAAATGGTTGGAATCAATACTTTAGAGGACTTTGTTAAAGTTGATCAATATTTTCAAGATCATTTGATAAACAAATTCTTAAAGAACGGAGTTTTAATTGAAAATCCAAAATCTTGCAGATTTAGTTACGATACATCTCTTCAAAAAGGTGTAAAAATAGAATCTAATGTTGTAATTAAAACAGCTGTAAAAATATTAAAGGGAGCTGTAATAAAAAGCCATTCCTATATTGAAGGAGCTCTAATAAAACAAAATGCAATTGTAGGTCCAAATGCCAGAATAAGACCTAAATCTATTGTTTCTAAAAAAGTTAAAATTGGAAATTATGTTGAAATAAAAAACTCTTATATTGGCGCTTTTTCATCAATTGCGCATTTGAGTTATATTGGAGACAGCATAATAGGAAAACATGTAAATATAGGTGCTGGGACAATAACATGTAATTTTGATGGTAAAAATAAACATAAAACTGTGATTAAAGATGGTGCCTTTATTGGCTCTAACTCTTCATTAATTGCCCCAATAACAATAAATAAAAAAGCCAAAATTGGAGCTGGTAGTGTGATAAATAAAGATATACCTGCAAAAAATCTAGCATTAGAAAGGTCAAAACTTAAAATAATTAAAAAAAATTAATTTTTTTTACTATTACCTTGTTTCATGATTCTAATAAGTTTATTAGGCCAAATATTATGACAACTAAGTGGACACCTAGTTCTTGGAAAACAAAAAAAGCTAAACATATTCCTAAATATAAGGATGAGTTAGAGCTTAATAATGTTTTAAAAAAAATATCTAAATTTCCTCCACTTGTTTTTGCTGGTGAAGCAAGAATGTTACAAGATCATTTAGCAGAAGTGCAATCTGGAAAGGCATTTCTTTTACAAGGTGGTGATTGCGCAGAAAGCTTTTCTGATTTTCATCCTGATAATATTAGGGATACTTTTAAAGTAATTCTTCAAATGGCAGTAGTTTTAACTTTCGGTGCCAGTTGTCCAGTTGTTAAAGTGGGAAGAATAGCAGGTCAATTTGCTAAACCAAGATCTCAAGAAACTGAAAAAAATGATAATATTGAATTAGAGTCATACAAAGGTGATATTATCAATGGTATAGATTTCAATGAAAAAAATAGGATACCTGATCCTAAACGATTAATTCAGGCTTATAATCAATCAGCAGCTACTTTAAATTTATTAAGAGCTTTTTCACAAGGAGGCTTTGCTAATCTTCACAAAATACATCAATGGAATTTAAGCTTTGTTGAAGATGAGAATGCTGAAAAGTTCAAACAAATATCAGATCGTATAGATGAATGTTTAGCTTTTATGAATGCTTGTGGCATAAATGAAAAGAATGTTAGACAATTGTATGAGACGGATTTTTTCACAAGTCACGAAGCGTTACTTTTACCTTATGAAGAAGCAATGACAAGAGTAGATAGTACTAATGGCAAATGGTACGATGTTTCAGCTCATATGTTATGGGTTGGTGATAGAACTAGGCAATTTGACGGTGCACATATTGAATTTGTAAAAGGAATTGGTAATCCAATTGGTATTAAAGTTGGTCCTACTTCAGATATCAATGAGTTATTAAAAATAATAGATATAGTAAATCCAGATAATACAGCAGGCAGAATAACTTTAATATGCAGAATGGGAGCAGATAAAATACAACAAAAACTCCCAGAAATAATTAAATCTATAGACAAAGAAGGAAAAAAAATTGTTTGGACATGTGACCCAATGCATGGAAATACAGTTAAAGCTAATTCTGGATATAAAACTAGGCCATTAAATAATATAATTTTAGAAATTCAAAAATTTTTTGAAATTCATAGATCTATTGGTACTTATCCAGGTGGTGTGCATTTAGAAATGACGGGACAAGATGTTACTGAATGTATGGGTGGGCTGCAAAAGATCACTGATGAAGACTTAAAAAATAGATATCATACATATTGTGATCCTAGGCTAAATGCTTCTCAATCTCTAGAACTGGCGTTTCTTTTAGCTGAATTTTTAAAAGATGATAAATTTAGCGCTAAAATATCTTCAAATCTTTAAATTCATAATTATATTTATATTATGAATTCTTCTAAAAGAATTGAATATATTAGTAATTGGATTAATTCATATGCAATTTCTAGTTCTGAAAAAAAATATGAATTGATTATAGGGGTTTCAGGAGGCATAGATTCAGCTGTTACTAGTACATTATGCGCTTTGACAGGTATAAAAACTCATGCTGTTTCAATGCCAATAAAACAAAATAACCAACAACATAGACTAAGCATAAGTCACTTAAATTGGCTAAAAAATAAATACAATAATGTTTCTACTTATATTATTGAATTAGATAAAGTCTTTGCTTCATTTGAAAACACAATGAAGAGTTTTAATTCTGAATTAGCATTTGCAAATTCTAGATCAAGGTTAAGGATGATTACTCTTTATCAAATAGCACAAACTAAAAGTGGTCTTGTAGTGGGAACAGGAAATAAAGTTGAGGATTTTGGTATAGGTTTTTATACCAAATATGGTGATGGAGGAGTAGATATTTCACCTATAGCTGATTGTAAAAAATCTGAAGTATGGGAAATGGGAAAAGAATTGGGAATCGATAATGAAATATTAGAGGCAAAACCTACTGATGGTTTATGGGATGATAATCGCAATGATGAAGATCAAATAGGATTAACATATAATCAGATAGAGGAAGCTATGGAAAATAATAAAAGTATATTCTATGAAAAATTTATGATGGTAAGAAAGCCTAATTTACATAAAATGAAGCCTATACCTATATGTATTTTACCTAAAAATTAAAATGATTTGTCGTTTTGCTCCTAGTCCATCTGGTTTCATTCATGTTGGAAATGCGCGTTCAGCTATATTAAATTGGGCTTACGCAAAAAAAAATAATGGAAAATTTATTTTGCGTATAGATGATACTGATTCACAAAAAAGTAAGCAAGAATTTGTAATCGCTATAAAGGAAAATCTTAAATGGCTTGGCTTGGAATGGGATAAGACATTTAATCAATCTTCAAGATTAAAGTCATATGAAAAAAATATTGAACTACTGAAAAAAAAGAAAAGATTATACCCTTGTTTTGAAACTGAAGAAGAATTATTACTTAAAAAAAAATCTCTTTTATCCATGGGGAAACCACCTATATATGATAGGTCAGCTCTAAATTTAACCGAAGAAGAAATTAATGAAAAAATAAAAGCTGGTAAAAAACCTCATTGGCGATTTAAATTAGAAGATGGCGTTATTTGTTGGGATGATTTAATTAAAGGAAACTTATCTTTTGATAGTAAAAATTTAAATGACCCAATATTAATTAGAGAGGATGGCAGTTTATTATATCACTTACCATCTGTAATAGACGATATTGATGAAAATGTTACAGATATTATAAGAGGAGATGATCATATAAGTAATACCGCTTATCATATTCAAATATTTCAAGCTCTTGATTCTACACCACCTAATTTTGCTCATCATCCTTTCCTCACTGATGAAAAAGGAAAAGGATTTGGTAAAAGAATTGGTAGTCTCTCAATAAAATCCTTACAAGATGAAGGATATGAAAATATTACAATTTTAAATTATTTATTAAATATTGGTTCTAGCAAAGATATAAATACTTTTTCAACAAAATCAAAACTTTTAGAGGATTTTGAATTAACCAATATTTCTTCATCGCCACCAAAATTTTCAAAAGAAATATTATTAACCCTTAACAAAGATATTTTGCTTTCTTATGATAATAGTGAAATTATTAACAAAGTTAAACTTATCAATAATAACTTACCAAGTGATAAATTGTGGAATTTTGTAAAATACAATATTAATTTTTTTCATGAAATTAAGTATTGGATTAAGATTATTAATTCAGAAAATAATATTTTAAGTCAAAATATTAACGAAAATTTAGTTGATATAGCAATAAAAACATTGCCAAAAGAGCCTTATGATGAAAATACATGGGATGACTGGACTACAGCAATCAAAGAAATTTCTCAATTTACAGGAAAGGATTTGTATATGCCTCTTAGAATAGCATTAACTGGTTTAAATAAAGGGCCGGAATTAAAGTATTTAATCCCATTATTAAATAAATCAACAATCCTTAAAAAATTTGGAAAAATATAGAAAATTTTTATTTATACTCTATTAGCTCGAATTTAATTAATTAGATTAAATTATGAGTGATAAGTTATATTTTTTTGACACTACTTTAAGAGATGGTCAACAAACTACTGGTGTAAATTTTTCTGTAAGTGATAAAATGATCTTAGCTGAACATCTTGATGAATTTGGTATAGATTATATTGAAGGTGGATGGCCAGGAGCTAATCCTACTGATAATGATTTTTTTTCAAGAAAATTATCTTTTGAAAATAGTAAATTTACAGCATTTGGAATGACTAGAAAACCAGGACATAGTGCAGATAATGATTTGGGTTTAAATGCTTTAATAAACAGTCAGGCTTCAACAATTTGTATAGTTGGAAAATCTTCACTATTTCAAGTAGAGCAAGCATTAGGCATTGAGAAAGATGAAAACTTATCAATGATTAAAGACAGTATTGCACAGATTGTGAAAAAAGGGAAAGAAGCTATATTTGATGCAGAACATTTTTTTGATGGTTATAAAGATAATTCTACATATGCTTTAAGTTGTATTAAAACTGCTTATAATGCTGGAGCTAGATGGATTGTTTTATGTGATACTAATGGTGGCACACTTCCTCATGAAATAACTGAAATAGTTACAGCTGTAACTAAAGAAATACCAGGTAAAAACTTAGGTATACATTGTCACAATGATACAGATAATGGTGTTTCAAATGCAATAGCAGCAATTAAAGCTGGAGTTAGACAAGTACAAGGTACCATTAATGGTCTTGGTGAAAGGTGTGGAAATACAAATTTAATATCCTTAATACCCACATTGGTACTTAAAACTAAATATGTTACACATATAGATAAGGTAAAATTAAAATCACTAACTAAAATATCTAAACTTTTAGATAGTTTATTGAATGTTGAAAGTAATAAAAATGCTCCTTATGTTGGTGAAAATGCTTTTTCTCATAAGGGAGGATTACATGCTTCAGCAGTAGAAAAAAACTCTAAGACTTACGAACATATAGAACCAGAACTTGTAGGCAATTCAAGAAATGTCGTAATTTCTGATCAGGCTGGTAAATCGAATTTAATTAGTCAATTAAAAAAAATGGATATTCAAATAAAAAATGAAGATATCAATGAAATTTTAGAAATCATTAAGCAAAAAGAATCAGATGGATTTTCTTATGATACAGCACTAGCTAGTTTTGAAATTTTAGTAAGACGCCATTTGCAAGAAATTAATGAGTACTATAAGTTAAGTAAATTTAGAGTTACTGATGAGAGAAGGTGGAATGCAAAGGGAAAACTTGTTACTGAATCAGAAGCAACAGTTCATCTCGAAGTTAAAAATGAAGAGAAAATGACAGTTGGTTTAGGTAATGGACCAGTAAATGCAATAGATAGTGCTTTACGTAAAGCTTTAATATCTTTTTATCCATCAATACATGATTTAAAATTAACAGACTATAAAGTAATGATTTTGTCATCAGAAAAAGGAACAGGAGCAGTAACTAGAGTATTAATAGAATCAACAGATTCTTCTAAAAAACATTGGACCACAATTGGAGTTTCGCCTAATATTATAGATGCATCTTACAATGCTATTTATGATAGTATAACTTTTAAGCTTTATAATGATTTAAATATAAAAAATTGAAACTTATTAAGCCGGCAATAATTTTAGTTAGACCTCAATTACCTGAGAATATAGGTTTGGTTGCAAGAGCAATGCATAATTTTGGTTTAAGTGAATTAATATTAGTATCTCCTAGAGAAAAATGGCCAAATAAAAAATCATTACAATCAGCAAAAAATGCATCTATAGTTATAAAAAAAACAAAAGTTTATAAATCTATAGAATTAGCCATTTCAAAATTTCATTATGTATTAGCAACTACAAATAGAAAAAGGTTCCTAGAGAAAAAAACTACTAACTCATTTAATGATTTAAATAAATATATCTTCGCTAATAAAAAATTAGCAATATTGTTTGGACCAGAAAATTCTGGTTTATCGAATAGCGATCTTAGATTAGTGGATTGTATTTTTACTATACCTACTTCTAAAATAAATACATCATTGAATTTATCACACGCTGTTTCTATAGTTGTATATAAAATATTTGAATGTATAAAATTTAATAAAATAAATTTAAATAATACAGTGTCAGTAACAAAAATATCAGACAAAAAAGAATTAACTAATTTTATGAAATATTTAATTTTGCAATTAGAAAAAGAAAATTTCTTTTATCCTTTAGCAAAGAAGCAAAGTATGATTGATAATATTTATGCAATTTTTCTTAAAGCTTCATTATCAAAAAAAGAAGTGAATACTTTGTGGGGGATGTTTAAAAAACTAACAAAATAGCTATTTTTTAATAATTTGAGTTTGACAACAAATTAATTATCTCTATAAACCCTCAAAAATATGACAAAAAGAAATGCTGCACGATATAAAATTGATAGAAGGTTAGGCTGTAACCTATGGGGCAGACCTAAAAGTCCATATAATAAAAGAAATTCAAAACCTGGTCAACACGGAGCTGATGCTCAGAGAAAAAAATTATCCGATTATGGAAATCAATTATACGCAAAACAGAAATTAAAATTCTACTATGGTGATCTTACTGAAAGACAATTTAAAAAAACATACCAAAAAGCTCAAAATATTAGAGGTGATACTAGCCAAATATTAATTGAACTCCTTGAAAGAAGGTTAGATGCAATTGTCTATAGAATGAAATTTGTTCCTACAATTTTTGCTGCAAGACAATTAGTTAATCATCGTCATGTAAAAGTAAATGGTAAAAGTGTTAATATACCTTCATATTCAGTTAAAGATGGAGATGAGATTTCTTTAAATGACAAAAGCAAGGAACTTAACATAGTTCAAGAATCAATAGTTTCACAAGAAAGAGAAATTCCAGAATACCTAGAAGTAGATACAAAAGAGTTTAAAGGTCGATTTTTAAGACCTCCATTGATTCATGATGTTCCATACCCTGTAACAATGGAACCTAATTTAGTCATTGAGTATTATTCACGTTAATTTTTTCTTTAATTATTACATCATAAATAAAAATTATTATTCCAATCCATATAATAATAAATGCTATCAGTTTTTCAAATTGAAGATCTTCTTTTAAAATGAATATTGAGGTAATGAAATGAAAAGAAGGTGCCAAATAAAATAGAACGCCAGCATACCCTAATTGAATATGTTTAATACCTAAATTAAATAACAATAGAGGGAATAATGTAACTGCGCCAGTTAATATTAAAAGAATAGAAGTATAAGAATTATAATTTAAAAAATAACCAGATCCAATAATATAAACATAAGTTAAATAAGGAAGCGAAAATATAGAAATAAAAAAACATTCATATAAAAGACCAACTGAAGGAGGTACATTAATTTTTTTTCTTAGTAAACCGTATATTGCCCACGATGTTCCTATCAATAAAGCCATATAAGGGAATGAGTTTAAAGAATAAATTAAATATATTATTGCAATTAACATTAAAATAACAGAAATGAATTTTAAATAATTTATTTTTTCATTAATAAAAATATAGCCAAAGCTTATACTTATCATCGGTGTAATAAAATAACCCATAGAAGCATCTTGCACTCTATTTATGCTGACAGCAAAAATAAATCCTGTCCAATTGATTGATATTAGTAAAGCTGTAATTGATAAAATAATAATTTTTTTGTATGAATTAAATATTAAAAAAAAATTATTAATTTTAGTAAAAAATAATAAAATAAAAAAAAGAAATATAAAAGACCAAAGCCCTCTATGAAATGCAACTTCGATTGATGGTACATGCTTTATTTCATTAAAGATTAGTGGTTGTGGCATACCCCAAAATAAGGAAGCCAAACAAATAAAAAAAGTGCCTTTTAAAAAAGAATTTATTTTCAAAATTAACTAGGTTTGACGTCAATACCTTTTGTGTTTAGTAGTTCTAGAAGTTCTCCACTTTCAAACATTTCTTTAACGATATCGCAACCACCAATGAATTCTTCTTTAATATATAATTGTGGTATTGTTGGCCAATTAGAAAATGTTTTGATTCCTTCTCTCATTTCATCGCTGTCTAGAACGTTTACACTATTAAATTTTATACCTAACTCTGATAATATTTGAACAACTGCAGCAGAAAATCCACACATAGGAAATACTGGTGTACCTTTCATAAATAAGACGACATCATTAGATTTTATTTCATTTTTTATACTTTCACTAATATCTATAATTTGTTTTTCTTCCATTATTTTCACTCCGTTTTTGTTATTAATTTAAGCGCATGCAATTCATTTCCCATTTTGCCTTCTAATGATTCATAAACCATTTTATGCTGTTCTATTTTACTTTTACCTATAAATAATTTAGATATTACTGTAGCACTATAATGATCACCATCTCCTTTTAAGTCTTCAATTATTATTTTTGAATCAGGAATTGATTTTTTAATTAAATCTTCAATTTCTTTTTGAGTCATTGGCATAATTTATCAATATTTATTATTTATCAGAATTAAACATTATTTAAATTTATTTTTAAAAATCCAGTTAATATTTTTTAAAACACCTTCTTTTAAAAATATTTTTTTAATTTCATTTGTATTTAGATATTTTCTTATATCTTTATTATCTATTATTAGATCTTTAAAATTAATATTATTTTTCAATGATTTTTTTGCACATTTTTGCACTAAAATGTAAGCTTTTTGTCTAGATAGACCTTTTTTTATCAAAGCTAAAAGCACATTTTGACTTTTGTGTAATCCTCCTAATTTATTTAAATTTTTTTCCATATTATCTGGATATATAATTAAATTTTCTACAATGTTGGTTAATCTATTTAAGGAAAAATCAACAGCTATACTAATATCGGGTGAAATTATTCTTTCGACACTTGAATGACTAATATCCCTTTCATGCCAGAGAGCTACATTTTCTAAAGCGGGTATAACACTACTCCTAATATATCTAGCAATACCCGTTAAATTTTCGCTTAATATTGGATTTCTTTTATGAGGCATTGCTGAAGATCCTTTTTGTTTTGTTTCAAAAAATTCTTCAACTTCCATTAATTCTGATCTTTGAAGATTTCTTATTTCTATTGCTATTCTCTCTATTGAGGATGCTAACAAACTAAGTGTCAAAAAGAAATAAGCATGCCTATCTCTTGGTATAATTTGCGTTGAAACATCTTCAGTTTTTAAATTTAATTTTGAAGCTACATGTTTTTCTATTAATGGATTTATTGAATTGTATGAACCAACAGGGCCAGAAATAGCACATATTGAAATTTCTTTAATTGCCGTTTCTAATCTTGATAAATTTCTTTTAAATTCAAAATAAAAAGATGCCATTTTTAACCCAAAAGTAATTGGCTCGGCATGAATGCCATGACTTCTTCCAATCATAATTGTTTTTTTATGATTTATTGATTTTTTCTTTAAAGCCTTAATTAGTAGTTTTAATTGTTTTTTTATTATTTGTCCTGTTTCTTTTAATTGGATAGAAAAACATGTATCAATAATATCACTTGAAGTTACTCCATGATGGAAATATTTTGAAGATTCACCAATATACGAGCTAACGTTTTCAATATAAGCTATAACATCATGCTTTGTTTCTTTTTCTAATTCATAAATTTCATTGACATTAAACTTTGCTTTTGAACGTATATCTTTAGCTGCTTTTAATGGAATTTTTCCAAGTTGTGCTAATTTTTCAGCAATTAAACATTCAATTTCAGTCCAAATTTTGAACTTATATTCATTAGACCAGATTTTTTCTATATTTGGTCTATTATAACGTGGAATCATTTAACCTTATTATATTTCTTTTATTGGAAAATCAGTATTATTTTGTGAAAGAGTAAAAATTTCACTACCATTTTCAGTAATTCCTATAGTATGTTCAAATTGTGCTGAAAAAGACTTATCTTTTGTAACTGCAGTCCATCCATCGTTTAAGATTTTAACCTGCCAATTACCCAAATTAATCATAGGTTCAATTGTAAAAAACATACCTGGTTTTAACTCAGGACCTTCTCCAACTTTTCCAAAATGAAGAACACTAGGAGGGGTGTGAAATTCTCTTCCTATTCCATGACCACAAAAATCCCTTACTACTGAATAATTATTTTTTTCAGCATATTTTTGAATTTCAAAACCAATATCACCAAAAAAATTTCCTGGTTTAGCTTTTTCAATACCAAGTAACAAACATTCATAGGTTGTTTTAATTAAATCATAATTTTTTTTATTAGTAGTTCCAGCTACAAACATTCTTGAGCTATCACCATACCAGCCATCTAAAATAACAGTTATATCAACATTAATTATATCTCCATTGTTTAAAATTTTTTTTGATGAAGGTATCCCATGACAAACTACATGATTTACAGAAGTGCATACAGATTTTGGAAAACCTTTATAATCTAAAGGAGCAGGGAGAGCATTATTTTCAATAATTAGATTATGACAAAAATCATTAATCTCTAATGTGTTAATACCTGGATTAATTAAGTTTTTAAGTTTGTCTAAAATATTTGCAGCTAATTTCCCAGCTTTTCTCATTCCTTCAAAATCATTTTCATTATAAATAGGAATATCGTTATTTGTCATTTATTTTACTTACCCACATTAATTTTTTTATAAATAGTTAATAGTTCATTATAATGAAATTTAAAATTAAAAAAAATGACTAAACTATCAGCAGGCATAATCATAATTGGTAATGAGGTTTTATCTGGGAGGACACAAGATACTAATTCTAATTTTATTGCTAAAAACCTAATTAAATCAGGAATTGATCTTAAAGAAATTATTGTAATTCAAGATGACGAAGATATTATAATAGATACTGTTCGACAGTTTAGTCAAAAGTATACTTATGTTTTTACAACAGGAGGTATTGGCCCAACACATGATGATATAACTTCAGAAAGTTTGGCGAAAGCATTTAATAAAAAATATGATTTTCATCCAGAAGCATACAAAATACTGGAAGATTATTATCCTGATGGTGAATTTAACGAGGGTAGAAAAAAAATGGCAAAAATGCCAAGCGAAGTAAAGTTGATTCAGAATCCCATAACAGCTGCTCCTGGTTTTAAAATTTTAAATGTTTTTGTTTTGCCAGGAGTACCTGAAATTATGCAAAAAATGTTTTTACAAGTTTTAGAAAAAATTGAAAAAGGGTCGCCTAAAAAAATTATAACTTTAAAAACAAATCTTTATGAAAGCACTATCTCTTTAATGTTAAGTGATATTCAAAAAAAATATAGTAAAAGTTCTATTGGTAGTTATCCTTATTTTAACTTTGCAACCAAAAAAGCTGGAGTTAACATTGTTATTTCTTCATGGACTTTGGAATCGCTTGATGAAATCGTTATTGAAATTCAAAATTTGATATCACTAAAAGGAGGAAAAAGTTCTATAGTCTAAACATTGGTTACTTACGATTCAATTAAACAATATAATTATTAAAAATCATTACTTATTAAGACCAATTAAGTATTATTTTTCCACAATTACCATCTTTAATAATTTTAAAAGCTTTTTCAAAATCAGTGAAATGAAATTTATGAGTTATAACATTCTCAATGTTTAGGCCACTCTGCAATAGAGCTATCATTTTATACCAAGTTTCATACATTTCCCTCCCATAAATACCTTTTATTTGTAACATTTTAAAAATAATTTCATTCCAATTAACTTCAAAAGATGTTGGAGCGATACCTAAAATTGCAATTTTGCCACCATTGTTCATTACTTTAATCATATAATTTAATGCTTCACTTGAACCGGACATTTCTAAACCAATATCAAACCCTTCTATGATATTATTTTGTTCCATAATCGATTCAAGATCATTTTGTTTAGTATTGTAAGATAACTTAATACCTAAATGCTTTGCCAGTTTTATTCTTTCATCATTGATGTCAGTTAAAATGACTTTTCTAGCTCCAATAACTTGACATACTTTTGCAGCCATTATGCCTATCGGACCTGCTCCAGTGATTAGAATATCCTCTCCAATTATTTCGTAACTTAAAGCGGTATGAAAAGCATTTCCTAATGGGTCAAATATAGCTGCAAGATCATCATTAATATCATTAGGAATTTTAATTACATTAGTTTCAGGAACACATATATATTCTGAAAATGCACCAGAAACCTGAACGCCTATACTTCTGGTATTGCGACAAAGGTGACCTTTTCCTGCTCGACAATTACGACAAAAACCACAAACTATATGACCCTCGGCAGACACCCTATCATTAATTTGAATACTTTTTACATCTTTTCCTTTATCACATATCACTCCACTAAATTCATGACCAATAACTATAGGTAATTTTATAGTTTTTTTTGCCCATTTATCCCAATTATAGATATGTAAATCAGTACCACATATTCCTGTTTTTTTAACTTTAATTAAAACACTATCATTATGCATTTTAGGCATTGGAACATTTTCTAAACATAGACCTTCAGTATCATTTTTTTTTACAAGAGCTTTTATTGTACTTATCATTTTGTATTAAATACTATTTGATTAAAAATTCTGCTATCTATGTTGTTCCCGCAAATTGGAATTAAAACATAATCAAAAGACATAAAAAATTTTTGATTAGAAATAAATGTTGCTGTTGGAATGGCTCCAGCACCTTCAGCTACGATATTATATTTTTTATAAAGATATCTTATACCTTTATAAATTTCATTTTCTGTAAGTATTGTAATATAATCAACTGTTTTTTTAAGATATTTCTGACTTAATAGTGGTAGTTTTTTTACAGCTGTACCTTCTGCAATAGTATCTTTAAATGATGGAGAAGTAAATTTGCTATAGTATGAGTAAAATTTACAATAATTAATTGATTCAGATATCATTATTTTCGAATTTTTAAAATTTTCTTTAAGCAAAATACTGTTAGGAGTTGCTAAACTGCCTACACCCAAAGGTAAGATC
>CEUZ01007688.1_pt1 | contig 14033 bp, 11 predicted proteins | sample 361511 | NCBI WGS metagenome assembly CEUZ01 (sample SAMEA2622822, study PRJEB7988) | marine metagenome | biome: marine biome (ENVO:00000447); feature: surface water layer (ENVO:00002042); material: "saline water (ENVO:00002010), including plankton (ENVO:xxxxxxxx)" | depth 5 m
TTTTTTATATCAACATACTCTTCCCATTCTGTTCCATAATTAGGCATACCCTTCTTTGGAGATAAATATTCCGCATAGGATATTTCATTAGGTTTTTCGTATAGGACATCAGAATAGGTGGCGATCTGATTTTCTATTTGACCAATTACATCTCTCCTATCCCCATCCTTCGGTTTTAGTTGTTTCATACATTTATTTATTGTTATTTTTTGTTAGTTATTGTTAGAAGTTTTTGAGTTAAAAATCTTCAACAATTATTAATATAATAATAAATTTTGACCAAACTTTGGCGACGCTATGAAGTCGATCTTGTATAAATAACTTTAAAATCTTCTTTTTCTGTACAAAAATAATGCAACCAAATAGAAATATAGGTGTAAATAGAAACTATAAACATTGATTCTGATCCTGACACAGTTGCAAAAGCAAACGGGATTGCTATCGCAAAAACATACATTGCATTTGGTGTCCATTTAAAAATGCCTCTCTTTTCGAAAGGCATATCTCTATACTTTTTATCGAAATGATCAGCGCCAGCAGCTCTTAAAAATCCAAAATATTTTTTTACTGAATACATAGTGTAGGCACCTGGAATAAAAATAAGAGTTGCTAGAATCCAAGCAAACCAACCTGGAGTGTATAAAGAACCATAGTCTACAAAACATAATACAATTGCCGAAAGCCTAGAAATAATTAAAATAAAAAAAAATATTACATATCCATTAAATCCAATGGTTTTGGTAACTAACTTCCAGCACAATTCAGATCTCCAGCTTATCCAAACATAAACTTGATGAATTAATGGAATAGACATTGCTATCATAAACCAATCTAGGGAATTTATTCCAATAAATGTGTTTGTATTGTTTTCAAGATCAACCAACTTAACGCCTGTGTAAAATAAAAGGATTACACCCCCTAAGTGCCAAATTTGATGCTTGAAGAAAAAATTTAAATTACTATTAATCACAATTTAATATCAATTTTTTAAAGCAGGAAAAACTGGATTTACCTTTAAAAACAATCTTTGATATTCTTGTTTAATACATTTGTTTGAAATATAGAAAATATTTTTTAATTGCACAATTTTTTTAGCTTCATCATTTTGAATTCCGTATTGAAGCCAAAAAACTTTTGCTCCAATTTTTGCCGCTTCTTGAGCTATAGCTGGGGTTTCTTTTGATGGACGAAATACATCCACTATATCAATAGGAATTTTAATATCATTTAATTTAGCAACTATAGTTTCTCCGTGTATTTTTTCTCCGGCAGAAAATGGATTAACTGGTATAACTCTATAACCAAATTCTTGCATATATTGCATTACAATAGTTGAGGGTCTTCTTTTTATATTGCTAGATATTTCTTTTTTAATCGAACTCACGCCAACCATGGCAATTGTTTTTGAGTTCTCAAGAGTTTTTTTTATAAATTCGTCTTCAACCATTTACTTATTTTTCCAGTCAGGTTTTCTTTTTTCTAGAAATGCAGAAATTCCTTCCTCTGCATGAAGTTCCATGGCATTCTTAGTCATAATCTCGCTTGTGTATTTGTAAGCTTTTCTTAAAGGCATTTCTAATTGTTTATAAAAAGCCTTTTTACCAATTTTAATTGTAATATTCGATTTGGATGCAATTTTTTTTGCAAGTTTTAAAACTTCGTCTTCTAGTTCTGAAATGGGATAATGGTCATTAATAAGTCCAATTTCTTTAGCGTATGTTGCTTTTATAGGATCTCCTGTTAACAACATTTTCATTGTTTTCTTTCTGTTTACTTTTCTACTAACTGCTACCATAGGAGTACTACAAAATAATCCTATATTTACCCCTGGAGTTGCAAATACTGCATCATCCGAACTAATTGCTAAATCACAGCTTGCAACTAATTGACAGCCGGCAGCAAAAGCTGCTCCATGCACTTTTGCAATAACAGGTTTTTTACCCTCGATAATTTCTAGCATTAAAGTAGAGCATAAATTAAATAATTTTTTATACTTTGGTTTGTTTTTTAAGGAACGTATCTCTTTTAAGTCATGTCCGGCACTAAATCCTTTTCCTAACCCTTCAATAATTATAACTTTAGTTTTATTATCATTATTTAAACTTCTAAAAAGGTTAATTAATGAATTAATATTTTTTGAAGATAATGCATTATAGCTACTTGGATCGCTTAGTTTGATTCGTGATATACCTTCTGGTAAAAATGTATGAATAATATTTGGATTTTCTTTCATATGTCAAACATTGTCATTTTTTTATAAATAAGTCACCTATTTGATTATAGATAAATTAATAATAAAAACGTATAAGTAATTATACCAATGTTTGAAAAATTTGAAATTTTAATCGTCATAATCATTATTTTGATAGCATTTTATTTTGTAATTTCTTTGGGCGCTGGAAAAGGCAAAAATCCTAGCTCATCTGCAAAAATAGCCAGATATTTATTTGGGGTTCGTATTCTGATTGGAATCATTGCCATAGTTTCGCTAATTTTATGGCTATTAATATAAAATATGAAATTTAGATATGAATTTGACAGTTTGGGAAAAATAAAAGTTCCAAATGATAAATATTGGGGAGCTTCCACCCAAAGATCTAATAAATATTTTGATATTGGTGATTTTTTAGTAAGACCTATTGTAATTAAATCTATTGCCATGATCAAAAAAGCTGCAGCAATAGTAAATGCAAAAAATGGAGATATTGATAAAAAAATAAGCAATGTAATAATTAAAGCTGCCAATGAAATTATCAACGGAAAACACAAAGATAATTTTCCTCTTAAAGTATGGCAAACAGGTTCGGGCACCCAAACAAACATGAATGTCAATGAAGTAATATCAAATAGAGCTATTGAAATGCTCGGTGGAAAAAAAGGAAGTAAAAAACCTGTCCACCCAAATGACCATGTAAACAAAAGCCAATCTACAAATGACGTTTTCCCTACAGCCATGCATATAGCAATAGCAATTAGAGCAAAGGGAAAGTTATTACCGTCACTTAAACTGCTTAATAAAGAATTAAAAAAAAAATCTAAACAATTTAATGAAATTATAAAAGTGGGAAGAACACACCTTCAGGATGCTACACCAATTAGTTTAGGACAAGAGTTTTCAGGATATTGTTCACAACTTGATAAATGTATCAAAAGAATTGAACATGCTCTAAAAGAAATATATTTCTTGGCACAGGGTGGGACAGCCGTCGGTACAGGTCTAAATACTAGAAAAGGTTTTGATAAAAAAATAGTTTTGGAGTTAAAAAAAATGACAAAATTACCTTTTAAACCATCAGAAAATAAATTTGCAGCATTAGCAGCTCACGACTCTATAGTTAATTTTTCAGGAACAATGAATACAACTGCTGTTTGTTTGATGAAAATTGCAAATGATATTAGGTTTTTGGGATCGGGGCCAAGAGCTGGTTTTGGGGAGCTTATTTTACCAGAAAATGAACCTGGTTCATCAATAATGCCAGGCAAAGTAAATCCAACGCAATGTGAAGCCGTTACAATGGTTTGTGTAAAAGTTATTGGAAATCATAATGGAATAACAATGGCTGGATCTCACGGACATTTTGAATTAAATGTTTTTAAACCGTTAATAATTCATAACATATTACAATCAATTCATATAATGGCGGACTCTTCAAAAAGCTTTGCCAATTATTGCATAAAAGATCTTAAGGCTGACAAAAAAAAAATTAAAAAAATTTTAGATAGCTCGTTAATGTTAATAACGGCATTATCGCCAAAATTAGGTTATGATAATGCAGCTAAAATTGCAAAAAAAGCACACAAAAATCAAACTACCTTAAAAGAAGAGGCTATAAAATCTGGATTAATTAGTGAAAAGGAATATGATAAAATTATTAATCCTAAAAAAATGATTAAACCTTATTAAATTAATTTTTTTCACTTATTATCGATTTTAAAAAAACTTTAAATTTCGGAAAATTAAATAAGTTCTTATAGCCTTCTTCTAAAATTAAATCATTAAATTCATTTTCAATATAATTTATATCTTCGGCATTAAATTTTTCTTCATCTGATATTTCAAAAAAAGTCATTTTTGGATCTTGTAGATCAAAACTGCCAGAAATAAAGAAATTTGAAGATGTATTTTCTTTATTATAAATTCCAAGTTTATTTAAAAATTTTTTTTCATTATCAACAAATATATTGCTTTCGAATTTTAAATTAGTAAATTTTTCATCATTTTCTATCTTTGCTAATAAATCTGCTGCACCTAATTTTCCAAAATTTATCAAAAATTGGTCAATATCAATACTTCCATTATTAAAATTCATGCGCGATTCAAATGAATTTACAAAATCGTGTCTGGCATGAACTTTATCTGCACTTAAACTTAATTTTCCATTAATTTTATTATTAATTTTGAATAACTCTTTTTGCTTATCCATATCTATAGATAAAAAGTAATTGAACAATCTAGTAAAATTTATGCTATTCAAATTCATTTCAAGATTAAAGTCAAAATATGGTATAAATATTATTTTTCCACTAAGTGTCCCATCCAAAAAATAATTTTTTAAATTCGACTTTTGAATTACCAGCTCATTATTTAAATAATCGAAGATACCCGCAATTCTATGTTTATCTTTTTTAACTAAAAAATTACCACTTATCTTCTTTTCTTTTTCTAAATCAATAAAATTAGCTTTGGTAAGAAAATTCAAATTTGACATTTTTAATATTAAATCAGTCGATATTGAGTTATTTTTTCTACTGCTATTTAATTTAATATAAATATTATCATTTAAAAATTTTCCTTTTAAATCAAAATCGACTGTATCTTTTTTAAATAATGATTTTATATTTGTATCAGTAATAGAAAATACTTGTTTATTTTCATCAAAAAATATGATCTCCCCCTTTTCAAAAATTACAGGTACGAGTGCAATATCTTTTTTAAAAATATTTTTGTACTTTTTTAAATTTTTTAAATTTAAGTTAGTTTTAAAATTACTTAATTTTATTTTTGTAAATTTGTGTTGATCTTTGGCTAATAGGTTTTTAAGTGAAAGTTTTATTGAAACATCTTTGGCTGTTATTAGAGTTTTCTTTTTTTCTGCGAATCCATTAATTATCAAATCTTTAATTTTTAATCTTGGACTTGGAAAAAATCTGTAGGTAATTTTTCCTTTTATCAAGCATTTGATGTTATTGCTTGTGCATATTATTTTCTCTATTTCCGCTTTATCATAATTATAAAAAGTGGGCATTAATATATATAAAAAACCAAAAAAAATAATTGATGCCGGAAGATGGATAATTAAAAATTTAGAATTTTTTAAATTTATCTTTTTAAAATAGTTGGTACCAAACCTTCTTAAATCAAGATTCTTGATAAATTTAGTAGTTTTAAATCTATTAATATCTAAATTTTTAAAAAATTTTTTAAAATTATTTAATGAGAAAACTAGGGTTTTAAAAAATTTAACAAAATTATATCTTAATGTATTTAGGTTTTTTATGGCTGTGGAAAACTTATATCTTTTAAAATTGATGTATTTCATTTATTTTAATTTAATTTATAAAATATAAATTTCATGCAAGTTATCAAAAAAGATTATTTAAGCAACCTAAACAATAATCAAAAAGAGGCTGTAATAAATCCTGATGGACCTTGTTTAATTGTAGCTGGTGCTGGCTCTGGAAAAACAAAAGTATTAACCTCAAGAGTTGTGCATATTCTAAAAGAAAAAAAGGCTTGGCCAAATCAAATTCTCTGCGTAACATTTACCAATAAAGCTGCGCGAGAAATGCAGAATAGAATAGTGGGTTCTTTAAATGAGAAAGTTTCTTCATTACCTTGGCTTGGAACATTTCATTCTGTAAGCGCCAAACTTTTAAGAAGACATGCCGAAGCCGTTGGTTTGAATTCACATTTTACAATAATTGATCAAGATGACCAGTTAAGATTAATAAAAAATATAAGTAAGGCTGAAAATATAGATATCAAAAAAATATCACCGAAATTTATTTCAGCACTAATCAATCAATGGAAAAATAAAGGATTGCTTCCCAAAGATGTTATTGTAAAAAAAGGGATACCTCTGGAAAAAGCCATATTAAAGGTTTATAAATTTTATCAAGAAAGACTTAAAATCTTAAATTCTTGTGATTTTGGAGATTTAATCTTGCTTTGTGTAAGTATGTTCGAGGACAACCCAGACATTCTTGAACTTTACCTAAATAATTTCAAGTACATTCTGGTAGATGAATATCAAGACTCAAATTATATTCAAAGTAAGTGGCTCAATTTATTGGCAAAAAAAAATAATAATATATGCTGCGTGGGAGACGATGATCAGTCAATTTATAGTTGGAGAGGAGCTGAAATAAGAAATTTTCTAGATTTTAGTAAAAATTATAAAAATACCAAAATAATTAAACTTGAACAAAATTATAGATCTACTCAAAATATACTCAGCGCAGCATCAGTTCTAATTTCAAAAAATACGGATAGATTGGGAAAAAAATTATGGACAAATGGTAAAGATGGAGAGTTAGTAAAACTAAATTGTTATAAGAATGGAAAAGAAGAAGCAATAGGAATTAGCAATATTATTGAACAAAAACTTAAAAAAAAATATTCGCTAAATAATATATCAATTTTAGTTCGAGCAATTTTCCAAACTCGTGAATTTGAAGAAAGATTTTTGAAAATTGGTATGGGATACAGGGTAATTGGGGGTACAAAATTTTATGAGAGAGCCGAAATTAAAGATAGTGTAGCATTTTTACGAATAGTTAATCAAAAGAACGATGATTTAGCCTTTGAAAGAATTATTAACACTCCTAAAAGATCTGTAGGAGATTCAGCGATTAAAATATTACATAATTGGAGCAGAAAAAATAAAAAATCTTTAGAAAATTCTGCTTATGATCTTTTAGAATTGAATAAATTTAAACCTAAAACAAAATTGGGATTAGTTAAAATATTGAATCTATTTAATAAATGGAGAATGGATTTAAAAGAAAAAAAACATTACGAATTAATGGAAAGCATATTAGATGAATCGGGATATTCTAAAATGTTAAAAGATAAAAAAGATCTAGAAAGTGAAGGTAGACTAGAAAATCTTAAGGAATTAATTAGAGGAATGCATAGTTTCGACAATCTGCAGGGTTTTTTAGAACATGTTGCTTTGGCAACTTCAATAGATCAAGATTGGAATGGAGAAAAAGTTAATTTAATGACTATGCATGCAGCAAAAGGATTGGAATTTGATGCAGTTTTTTTACCTGGTTGGGAAGAAGGTTTGTTTCCACATCAAAAGTCTTTAGAAGAAAAAGGTGATTTGGGTTTAGAGGAAGAAAGACGGCTGGCTTATGTTGGGCTTACAAGAGCAAAAAAAGAATCTTTTGTTTCATTCGTAATGAGCAGAATATATCGAGGGGATTGGATAGAATCTTTGGCTTCAAGGTTTGTCGATGAACTTCCAGAAGAGAATGTAGAAAAAAATGAAATAAAAGAACAGAATAGTGATGATCTGTTTTTTAATCAAGATATTGATTATAATGAAGGCATAAGAAGTCCTGGATGGGCAAGATTACAAAAAAAAACAAAAAAAATTAAATGGATAAAATAAAAAAATTAAGAAAATATTTTAATATTTTTGCCCTTGATGGTTATATTATCCCTAAAAATGATGAGTTTTTTGGAGAATATGTTCAAGAAAGAAATGATAGATTAAAGTATATATCCTCTTTTTCAGGTTCAGCCGGGTATGCATTAATTTTGAAAAAAAAATCATATTTATTTGTAGACGGCCGCTACACCTTGCAAGCTAAAAAAGAAGCAAATAATAATTTTAAAGTAATTGAAATTCACAAAAATAAACCTTCTAAAATATTATCAAAAATTGGATCAAAATTGAAAATTGGATTTGATCCTAAATTATTGAGTGAAGCAAATTTAACTCTTAATTTTAAAGCCAAAAATACAGCATTAATCCCATTAGAAAAAAATTTAATTGATCTAATTTGGTTAAAAAGACCAAAGATTAAACTTAAAAGGTTTTTTATATTAAATTCGAAGCATGCTGGAGAGAATTATAAAAATAAAATAAATAAGATTTGTTATATTTTAAAAAGAAAAAAAATTAATAAATTATTGGTTACTGCTCCGGAAAATCTAGCATGGTTACTCAATATTAGAGGTGGGGATAGTCTATATTCCCCTATACCAAATTGTAATGCCATTATTGATAGTAAAAAAAAAATAACCCTCATAGTAGATAAAAAAAAGATCAGTAACGAATTTAAGATTCATTTTAAAAACAATTTAAATTATATTGATCCATTAGATGTTTCAAAGCATCTCAAAAAAATCAGCAATAAAGAAATTTTTTTAATAGATAGATTTTCCTGCTCTTTTTTTTATAAAAAAATGATATCAAAAAAATTTAATTATATAGAGAGAGTAGATCCTTTGTATATTTTAAAAGCAAAAAAAAATAATGTTGAAATATCTAATTCAGTTAAATCTCATATTTTAGATGGAATTGCTCTTACCAAATTCATTTTTTGGATAAAAAATAATATTAATAAAATTAAAATAACTGAAATAAGTGCTGAAAAAAAATTAGAGAGTTTTAGAAAAGCAAATAATAACTATCGGTTCCCCAGTTTTAATACTATTTCTGGTTCTGGGCCTAATGGTGCCATTGTTCATTATAGGGCTAATAAAAAAACCAATAGATTAATTAAAAAAAACGATATTTATTTATGTGACTCTGGAGGTCAATACCATTATGGCACGACCGACGTGACGAGGACCATGTGTTTTTCAAATCCTCCACAAAAAGTAAAAAATATTTTTACAAAAGTTTTAAAAGGACATATTGGGGTAGTAACTTACAGTCTCAGCAAAAATACTACTGGTAAAGAACTTGATTTCATCGCTAGAGCGCCGTTAAAAAAAGTTGGATTAAATTATGAACATGGGACAGGTCACGGAGTGGGATATTTTTTAAATGTTCACGAGGGACCTCAGGCATTATCTAAATTTAATTCTGTAAAATTAGAAAAAGGAATGATTATCTCAAACGAGCCAGGCTATTATGAAACAAACAAATTTGGAATTAGAATTGAAAATCTTATCTATACTAAAAAAAATAATAGTAAATTAAAATTTGAGAATTTAACTTTGGCTCCAATAGAAAAAGATCTAATAAATTTTGATCTATTAAATAACAAAGAAAAAAAGTATTTAAACGAATACCATAAAAAAGTTTATTCCACCATTAGCCCATTTTTAAATAAAAAGGAAAAAAACTGGTTGGAGTCGATTGTTAAGTAATAATTTTTACCCAGTCTTCCTCGGATAAGATTTTAATTTTAAGATCTTTTGCTTCATTAATTTTTCTAGTAGTTGGCTTTTGGGATCCAACAACAAGAAAATCTGTTTTTTTACTAATACTGCTTACAATCTTTGCACCCATACTTTCTGCCAATGATTTTAATTCTGACCTGCTTCTATCAGCAAACCCCCCTGTAAACATAATTAGTTTTCCGCTTATAGGGGTTTTTTTAGTTAAATACTTATATTTTTTTATGTTTAAAATACCAATGAGTTCTGAAACGGTTTTCAAATTTTGACTGTTAGAAAAAAATTTTTTTAATGATTCTATCTGCGAATCACCTATGCCATCTATTGATCTCAGCTCTTCTATATATTTTGGATTATTCTCATACAATTTTTTACTTCTATCAAAAAAATTATGGCTAGTTGAAAAATGTTTAGCTAAAACCTTTGCATTTTCTTCTCCTATATGACGAATACCTAACGAAAAAATAAAACGATCTAATTCAACCGTTTTGCTTCTATTAATAGACTGCTGTAAATTATTGATAGACTTCTCTCCCCATCCATCAAAGTTTTTTAAAATATTCAAATCTAAATTAAAAATATCATAAGAGTGCTTTATTATTTCTTTACTCCAAAAATTGTCTACTAATTTTTTACCCAATCCTTCAATATTTAGCGCATCTTTTGAGACAAAATGTTTTAATTTCTCTCTTTGAATTTCTTTGCAATTAAAGTTGGGATCTGGACATCTAGCAACAGCATCTCGTTTTTTTGTATTATAATTAAATTCTTTAATTGTGCTTGAGGAACAGGAAGGACATTTTTTTGGAAATTTAAATTTTTTGCTATTTTTTTTTCTTTTTGTTTTATCTACATATAAAACTTGAGGAATAACATCTCCCGCTCTTTGAATGCAGACAGTATCATTGACTCTTATATCTTTTCTCTCTATTTCATCTTCATTGTGTAAAGTAGCATTTGATACAACAACGCCTCCAACATTTATTGGATCAATTTTTGCAACTGGAGTTAAAGCTCCTGTTCTGCCGACTTGAATTTCTATATTTTTTATTTTTGAAAATCCTTTCTCTGAGGAAAATTTATGTGCAATTGCCCACCTAGGTGAATTAGATATAAAACCTAATCTTTTCTGCAAGTTTAGATCATCCACTTTATATACAAGACCATCCAAATCATAATCTATGTTAGATCTTTTCTCTTCAATAGTTCTATGGTTTTTTTCAATTTCTTCAATGCTGATTAATAAACTATTTAAACTACTTGTTTTAAAACCCCAATTTTTTAACAATTTTAAATATTCAGATTGTTTATTAAAAACAAAAGGGTCAACTAAACCAAAACCGTATGCAATAAATTTTAAGGGTATTTTTTTTGTTTCTCTATAATCTTTCTGTCTTAAAGATCCGCCAGCAGCATTCCTTGGATTTGCGAATTTTTTGCTAATTTTTTTAAAGTCAGATTTAGTTATATAAACTTCTCCTCTTATTTCTAGAATTTTTGGCAAATTTTTTTTGGAGATTTTTTTTGGAATATCATTAATTGTCTTGAGGTTATTGGTAATATCTTCTCCTACCTTACCATCCCCACGCGATAATCCTAAAGTAAAAATTCCATCAATGTATTTTAATGATGCAGAAATTCCATCAATTTTCGGTTCTGAAGAAAAAATTATTTTTTCATTATTTTTCATATTTAAAAAATTCTTAATTTTTTTTAAAAAGTCTTCTATATTTTCTTTAGAAAAAGCATTAGACAAAGACAACATCGGAACATCATGTGCAACTTTTTTAAATTTTCCTGAAGGTTCGTAGCCAACCTTCTTGCTAGGTGAATTTTTATTCTTTAAATAATTATATTGCTTTTCAAGACTTAAAATTTCTTCTTTTATATAATCATAGTCTTTGTCAGAAATAATCGGTGAATCATGTTTAAAATATGCCTCATCATATTTCTTTAATTCATTAATTTTCTTAATATAAACCTTTTCAATCTCTTTTCGTTCCATGAAATTTTATTCAAACAAACTTTTTATTTTCTTTCTAATTAATCCCATTTCTTTCTTTTTTTTAATCTTTTTAGGCTTATATTTTTTATTAAATACTTTATAGCTTTTTTCATACCATTCTCCTGATTGATAGTTATATCCTAAAATTGATGCAGCTTGTTTTGCTTCTTTTGTTAATCCAAGTCTATAATAAACTTCAACTAATCTATGCAAAGCTTCTTCAACAAAAACCGTTTTATCATATTTTTCTACCACTATTTTAAGTCTATTAAGAGCTGGGATCCATTTTTCAGTTTTCATATAAAACCTAGCTATGGACATTTCTTTAGCGGCCAATTGATCTATAATTAAATCTAATTTGAATCTTGCATCTGTTCCATAGTCAGTGTCTGGATAAGTTCGCATTATAAATTCAAATTTTTCTTTTGCTTTTAACAAAGGATCTAAATCTTTTTTTTCGTCCAATATTTGTTCATAATAACATATTGCTATTAAATAATGTGCGTAAGGTATATTTTCATCTGCTGGATAATTATTAATATGTCTTTCCAAACCAAAAATTGCATTTGAGTATGCATTTCTAGAATATTCCGCATAACTAGCCATAAGACTTGCTTTGCTTGCCCATATGTATTGTGGCATCAAAGACTCGACTTCTTTGAATTTTTTTGCAGCATAAAATGCGTCACCATCCTGAAGAGCTTGGACTGCTTCAGCATAAAGGTTTTCTGCTATTTCCTTATCTGAAGTATTAGATGTAATTTCTTGATTTTTTTTTGAGCAAGAAACGAACAAAAGAGATGATAACAATAAAATTAATAATTTTTTATTCATTTTCGATAAAATAGCATTTTATCAAAAAATTTTATTATTACAATTTTCTTAGATTAATGCTTATTTATGCGCTAACAGCTACGGGTTTTACGTATGAACTGTCTTGTGGGTCTTTTTTTCCACCTTCTAAATTTTCAAATTCCCAATTAGATTTATCTATTAAAAATTTACTTAATAAAGTGTTAGTAAGCTCATGTCCACCTTGTGAGGTTTTAATATGACCAAAAATTCTGTGTCCAGCGAGCATTAGATCACCAAGGCAATCTAATATTTTATGATTTACAAACTCATCCCTATATCTGAGGCCATCATCATTCAGTATTTTATTTTCTTGGACAACTATTGCGTTTTCTAAAGAACCTCCTTTGGCCAAACCCATACTTCTTATTTGATCAATATCTTCATATAAACAAAAAGTTCTCGCATTGTATACTGAAGTAAAATCCCCACTGCTTAATTTAAATTCTCTTCTTCTTGTTCTGATTAGTGGATTTTTATAAACTATCTCAAAATCAATTATTAGATCTTTTGCAAGCGGTTCGATTGAAATGTATTTTGCTCCATTCTTAACTTCTACTTTTTTAAGAACATTAATAAACTTTTTTGAATATTTTTGCTCCTGAGCACCAAATGATCGTATAGCTTCAACAAAATCAAAAGATGATCCATCCATTATTGGAACTTCCGGGGCATCAATTTCAACTAAAATATTATCAATCCCCTCCAAATAGAAAGCTGCCATTAGATGTTCGATGGTTGAAACTGAAACCCCATATGAATTTTTTATTTTTGTGCAAAGTATAGGTGAACTTACATTTTTATAATTTGCATCGATTATATTTTTAGTATCATCGGCAATATCTATTCTTTTGAATTTAATTCCAAAATTAGTTTCAGCAGGTTTTAAACAGAGATTTACCTCTATTCCATTATGCAACCCTACGCCCTTAAATTCTATCGGTTCTTTGATTGTTTTTTGAAAACTCATCGCTTTGACGGAGACTATATAAAAGGAAAAAATACATACAAAGACAACTTATGTTACCAAAAAATACAGGCTAATTTTGTCTATAAATTTTAAAAATTTTGTCTAAAAAGTTCAGTTTTTTAATATTTTTATCACTAATTTTTGGTATGGCCTCAGTCTCCCACCCATCTTTTATTATTTTAATTGCTCCCAAGCATGCGGTGAAGTTATTTTCTGAGCCTGAATCTTGGTCTAAATTATTACTTATCTTTTTAACATTATTTCCAAAAAAGTTGGAAAAATATCTTTCTAAATTAATCAAATTGGAACCTTCGCCTGTTAGTATATATTTTGCTCCAGAGTTTAAACCAAGTCCTGGTACTATTAACTGTTTTTTTATCTTTTCAATAATTTCATCTAATCTCTCTTTGATAACATTTATAATCAATTTTTTACTTATTTTTCTAAATTTTGAACTAACAAAAAAATTATTTTTTAAAAAATCATTTTCATCAAAAATATCCTTATTATTTTTAAAGGAATAATCAAAATTATTTTTTATATTTTCTGATTCATCTAAATTTAATAAACAAACTTTCGATATATCTTTTGCAATATGATTGATGCCAAAAGGAAAGGTCATTGAGTGAACTATTGCTAAATTTTTAAATAATCCTATGCTTATTTTTTCGTATCCCAAATCTATTAAAACAGAACCAGACTGAAGTTCTTTATCGCTTAATAATTCGGCGCCTAAAGTAAAAGTTTTTGAAATTAATCTTTCTACACTAATATCGCAGTCAACAAATACCTGATAAATATTTCTTAAATTATTTTTTGGTGCTGTAATAAAAGTCATTTCATGA
>CEUZ01200581.1_pt1 | contig 14031 bp, 12 predicted proteins | sample 361511 | NCBI WGS metagenome assembly CEUZ01 (sample SAMEA2622822, study PRJEB7988) | marine metagenome | biome: marine biome (ENVO:00000447); feature: surface water layer (ENVO:00002042); material: "saline water (ENVO:00002010), including plankton (ENVO:xxxxxxxx)" | depth 5 m
GGGATTACTCTTGCACATCCCTGAACTCTGACGCTATCTGCATGTCAAATGACCTTCAGAGGATGCTTTCATGTTCTTCCGCCAAGTCATGGATCAGGAACTCGCTCAATACGCGTACTTGTTAGGCTGCCAACGCACCGGGGAGGCTCTAATAATCGATCCAGGGCGGGATATCGATCGATATACGGATATAGCGAAGGAGGAGGGGCTCTGCATTGTAGCTGCTACCGAAACGCATATCCACGCTGATTTCCTCTCAGGACTAAGAGAGTTCGCCGAAAATCACCAGGTCACCATCTACCTGTCAGGGGAAGGAGGAGATGACTGCGCATACGTCTGGCCTAAGAACTCGGACTATGATGTCCGTGAACTGAAAGACAATGACGAGTTCATGATCGGAAACATTTGCATCCGGGCACTACATACACCGGGACACACCCCGGAGCACATAAGCTTTCTCATCACGGACACAGGTGGCGGAGCAACAGAACCGATAGGCATTGCCTCAGGTGATTTTGTCTTCGTAGGAGATCTAGGGCGTCCCGACCTTCTCGAAACGGCTTCCGGTTTAAGTGGTGCGCAGGATCCTTCTGCTCGTCAACTATACAAGTCTACAGAGCGATTCTTGGCACTCGAGGACCACCTGCAAGTGTGGCCAGGGCACGGTGCAGGCAGTGCCTGTGGGAAGGCTCTCGGCGCCGTACCAACGTCCACAGTTGGGTACGAAAGAAAATTCAACACTGCCTTGGGTTTTAAGAACGAAGAAACCTTTGTTAGATCGATTTTAGTTGGACAGCCAGCCCCTCCCCTATACTTCGCCAGAATGAAGGAGTTGAATAGAGAGGGTGTGCCAATTCTCGGGACCCTACCAGCCCCGAAACTGTGTGCGATCGAGGACCTCATTCTCCAGAGCACGGCTGGCCATGCAGTGATCATCGATACACGACCGGATCGAAAACAATTCATGGCAGGCCATGTTGCAGGATCTCTCTACGCACCCCTCGGGATCAGTTTTGCAATGATCGTTGGTTCCTACGTCGACCCGGCGGCGGAGATCTATCTGATTCTTGATGAGGAACGAGTCAACCTTGCTGTTCGAACTCTAGTCAGGATCGGCTACGACAATATTGTGGGCTTTACTCCTCCCTCAGAACTTTCCAGTAGTCGGTTGGTCAACCACACACTTCCACGGGTCGAGTTCTCGGATTTGGGTGCCAACGTGTGTGTCGATGAATGGACGATAGTGGACGTTCGAGGAGAGTCGGAGTTTGAAACCGCCCACATCCCCGGAGCGCTAAATATCGCACACACTCGTCTCGCATCTCGTATCAATGAGGTCCCCAGAGGAAAACCTGTGATGACATACTGTCGATCAGGCAACCGAGCATCAGCGGCAACAGCGCTTCTCGCGCGAGAGGGATTTGAAGTCACACTTGTCGACGGTGCATTCCAGGACTGGGCCGGCTTACGTCAGGAACTTTAGACCACTAGAAGCGCTCGGCCCAGAAGGGCTTATAAAACGATATCGCCACCCGGATCACGTTCCTGAAGTCTATCCAACATCCTCTCTGCTTCAGCCTTGAGTGCTTGCTCGATATCCAAATTACGTTTCGCCTTATCCCAGAGGGGCTCGCCTATTTCACCTAACGGAACGATAAGGACCGCACCCTCTATCGCTACGGAGCCGAGCAAATCGGCTGACATCTCAATCAGCGACGGCGTCTCTTCGTCACCCGCCTCTACCAACACCGCTATACCATCGCCTACAGAATCGACGACCCAGACCTCGAACTCATGTTCACTCATACACATACTTCAAAACCTCCTGTCCCCCTGCATCGAACAGCCTCGCCTCATCGCCGTTGTCATTCCAGACCGCGTTTCCGTTGTTCATAAAAAAAGAAACTCCGTCCGTCGTACCGTAACCGGTGTAAACCACAACTCTGCGGCCACCGTCAATTTTAGAACCCGCCGGAAAGCGAAAGCATCGACTCGAGAGGTCACAGAGCTGCCACATTCCAATGTCCAAGCTGGTGGGGCTGTGATTTTCGATCACCACGTACTCAGCATTTAGATTTGGAGCGTCTTGACTATTAGTACCTGCATCTACGGTGAGTGTAAGAAGGTCCTCCATGCTGCTCATTGTCTGATCGCTACGAAGCATCCCGGAAATCAGTTCGAGCTCACCGGACTCATCCTCAGACCCGGGTTGGTTAAGATCCCAATCTCCCATCGATTGCAGTTCGACCTGATCATAGGACTCATCCCCTAGCACTGTTTTATACCTACCGTCAGAGAAGCCTAACACGGTGACGGTACCGTCCCGATCGGTACGCAGCACCTCATCGGCAAAGGAGCTATACGCCGCTAGTGCCTCGGGACGGGGATGCCCATACGGATTAGTTTCACCCACCGAGATGACTACGACTTCGGGGGAAGCTTCTTCTAAGAATGAATAGGTAAATCCATTGACTGCTCCATGATGAGGAGCCTTCAGCAAGGTCACATCCTCGACCACCCCTCTTCCTTGCCAAAATTCCAGTTCGGGTCTCTCTGAATCTCCTGAGAAGAAGGCTAGGAACTCGCCATACCGTAGAAGGACCCCTACAGATCGATTGTTTTGCCCTTCCATCGACAGTGGCAGAGGAAGGATATCCAGAGAGATCTCGTCTAGAATGAGAGTCCTCGGCACAGCCTGAAGATACCGAACATCCAAACGCTCTATATGAGCCATAAGTTCCCTGTATGTCTCTGTCGTGTGGGGCGTGCCATTATCGACATACGTGTCTACAGGGCGGGCCGTGAGAACGTCATCCAACCCGCCTATGTGATCGGCGTGCGCATGAGTTGCTATAAGAAGAGCGATCTCGCTGACGCCGAGCCTCGTCAATTGACGAAGGGGTGAAACCCGCCCCGCATCGATCATTACAACTCTGCCACTCGGCGTTCGGATCACGGTCGCGTCCCCTTGCCCTACATCGAGGAAGGTGATCGCAACCGGTTTAGGAGTCTCAGGACCGGCCATGGCCTGACCCAACACTGGGCTCGTTGCGGCCAGCGAAGCAACAAGAGCTAGCATGAAACGAACAGTCATGATCAGAGATCCCTGTAGTTCATGGCACCCACTCGAAGGCAACTTTCGTCTATTCGAGTCAAACAAACGAGTCACTCGCTCCTTCTAGAACTCTCCGAACAATCTCCACAACGTAATGCGCCGTATCTGCTGACCCGGAGTTTGGAGATCAGTTCGCCGGAACCGTAACAGACATACCCCAGCCTTCATTCGAACGTAAAGGCGCTGTCGGCGTGAACTCTATCCAGCCGACTGAGAGTTTGCGAGCCATAACCGCCGCGAAGGTCCCACCCACCACGCCAAAGAAAAACGCTCCCCGACGCTGATCTCTCTCTTTCTGCTGCGCATCCAATTCGCTTTTACTAATAGGGTTCACGCAGTAGGTGTTCGATTCCTGTGCAGTGCACCCAGGCACTTTACCAAATCCAACCACCGGCCCGATGAAATAACCAAGCGCCGCAAACACTCCACCGCCAATCACTCCACCACCAAGTGTCCACATAGCAGGGTTCCCCTTCTCCATACGCCGTTCCAAGGACACTTCTTCAAAAAGAAGTGTGCGTCGCTGTATCGGTGCGGGATCGCATATGGGGGCCTCTCCGTGCATCTCACCGGCCCGACAAATAGGCTTACCTCGGCTCAGGAGAGTGAAGGTGTTGCCTTCCACCGACAGAACTCTACCTGCGATCGCGCCGTTTACTCGGACTGAATCTCCGGCCAATAATGCACCCGTTGCACTTGCAGGCTGACCTGAGATACCGGCAGCGGAGGAGGCGAGCATAATTACCCCTAGAACACATGCTCGACCGCATAGGACCTTAAGGTATCGTTTCACTTTTTTGAACTCGGGCGCATACTTAAAAGGGGCTCGCCAGATCACCACAAGATGACAAATAACGCACCTTGAGGGTTGAGCGGAAAGCCGCATGACCACTTGGCCACTTTCTATACACGTAGAGACCCTGCTCCCGATGTGTCCAGACTTACCCAGTCAGCTCAGGTCAATTCCCAGAAACGTCCAGTGAAAAGGTCCATACCGTGGGCGCGTCGGCATCTGGCCGATCTCCACGGGTCGCCCGCCCGCCAAGAATCGTGATGTACTGGCGCCCATCAATAGCGTAGGTCATCGGCGATCCCGTTCCACGACCGACTTCTGCTGCCCAAATCTCCTGACCCGAATTCGCATCGAGTGCAATCATACGGTCACCACTCCCCCAGAACACCAGATTCCCTCCGGTAGAGAGCGCGCCTCCGTTCTCTCCCTGCGACTCGACGCGCCAGACTTCGTGATTCTCAACCGGATCCCAAGCTAGAAAGAAGGTTCTAGGTCCCTGAATCTGTGGCCGGGTCACCCCCTGTCCTCCTCTCAAGACAGTGCCGGTGTTCCAGGCGCCTTTCATGTAGTCGAACCCCTCGGTCATTTCATAGAAGTAGTTGTTGTTTTTCGCAGGCAAGTACACGAGACCGGTCTGACGATTGAAAGCCATCGGTGGCCAGTTATGGGCTCCAGTGGGGCCGGGGGCCAGGTAGACACCTTGGCCAGTCTGCCCATAGCGTGCCTCAGGTGTCTCTACAGGGCGTCCCAAGTCATCGATACCGGACGCCCAGGTAACGTCATCCGCGAAGGCTTCAGCTGAGATAAATTCACCGGTCGCTCTATCAATCACGTAAAAGAAGCCATTCTTAGGCGCTTGAACTATGACTTCTCTCATCTCCCCTTCAATCTCAATGTCTAGAAGCATGAGCGGCTGTGTAGCCGTGTAGTCCCAGTCGTCACCTGGCGTGGTCTGGTAATGCCAGCGGTACTCCCCCGTGTCTCCGTCTAAGGCCACAATCGAAGATAGGTACAAGTTGTCCCCCCCTCCCGGACTGCGATGATCGCGATTCCAAGGCGATCCATTGCCCGTACCTATATAGAGAAGGTTCAGGTCGCCGTCGTAAGCCATCGCATCCCAAACCGTTCCTCCGCCACCTATCTCCCACCATCTGCCATTCCAGGTCTCTGCGGCGAGTTCCATAGCCTGGCTCTCAAACCCGTCTTCCGGGTTACCTGGCACCGTGTAGGTGCGCCAGAGTTGCTCTCCATCCTCAACGCGATAGGCCGTCACGTAGCCTCGAACGCCGTATTCGGCACCGCCATTGCCGATCACGACCTTGTCCCGAAACACTCGAGGAGCACCTGTGATGCTGTAGTCCTCTCCAGCAGGCGTAGTCTGAACACTCCACACGACACGACCATTTTGTTTGTTTAGTGCTACTAGTCGGCCATCTAGAAGTCCGACGAAAACCTTGTCTCCATGCACGGCAACACCACGGTTCACATCTCCACAACACGCCCTGGGGCCACCTTCCTGCTCACCCGGGATGCCTGGATCCCAATACCAGAGTTCCTTGCCGGTTAGCGCATCAAGAGCAAAGACCGTGCTCATCGGACCCGTTGCATACATCACACCATCAACGACGATCGGCGTCGCTTCTAGTCGAGCACCCCGACGAGGAATGTCGTAGGTCCACGCGATTCCCAGCCGGTTCACGTTGACCGTAGAAATCTGATCAAGCGGACTATAGCGTTGCTCCCCTAGATCCCGTCCGTGGCCGCTCCATTCGTCATCGGAAACAGGTGCAGCATCAATGGGGGGGGCGAGTGGCACATACACTGAAGACTGGACCGCTGGATCCTGCATGCCAGACAACTCGGGCGGCAATAAATAAGAACTCACGAGCACAATACCAGACAATGCCAGCACGATCACGTCACCGAACAAACACTTCATCAATCACACTCCGAAGGGGATACCTAACACATGATACGCGCTCAGATCTAGCAATGCACAGAAGCACCTTGAATAGTCGGTCCAAAACAATCAGCAATTGCGACACATCGCTCAGGCACGCATGCTCCACTCCCACGCCTATACCTCCTGAAGCGCGACTTCGATCATGAATCAAGCCCGTTACCTGACTTTACTCACGTACCTGCTCATTCTCACCACTTCTGGGTGCACCAGTTCAGACGCTCCCATTTCCCTGGACTCTGTCGGAATTCAAGCCGCACTAGCCTCAATTGAGCCCTCTGCGATCGAGTATCACATGAGTGTCCTCTCAGATGATTCCCTGCAGGGTCGAGCCCCTGGAACTCCAGGGTATGAATCAGCAGCCCTATACGCTCAGGCGGAATTCCAGAGGATGGGTCTTCAGCCGGCCGGCGTTAACGGCACTTGGCGACAGGATGTACCACTACGCCATAGCACAGTGGTTGAAGAAGAGAGCAGGTTTTCAGTCTGGACGCCGGTAGGCACACAAAACATGACGTATGATGCAGACTTCTATCTGGCGGCTGACCCGGTGCGCGAGAAAGCAGAGATTGAATTAGCTGAAGTTGTATTTGTCGGGTTCGGCGTCAGTGCTCCCGACCTCGGGTACGATGACTACACTGAAGCCGATGTAGATGGGAAGGTGGTTATGTACCTGAACGGGGCACCTTCCTTCTTACCGAGCAATGAGCGCGCATACTATTCCTCAGGTGCAACAAAAACTTCCGAAGCGATTAGCCGCGGGGCGATCGGCACGATGACATTCTGGGCCCCTGACGACCCACGTCTTCGCTGGAATGTGAACGCGGCCCGCTCAAAACGGGGAGCGTATGCCTGGCTAGACCCTAGCGGCCAGCCTAACCGCGGGCATGACCAGATCCGAGGGAGCGCATCGCTTAACCAATCGGCCGCTGAAGCCCTATTCCAAGGAGCCTACGTGTCACTCGAAGATGCTATAGCATCCGCTCAGGCAGGTACCCCTCAATCGGTGCTCTTAGCTACTAGAGTCTCTATCTCGACAACAACGATCCATAGCAACGTGGAAAGCTGGAATGTCCTCGCCAAGTTAGAAGGGAGTGATCCAAAGCTTAAAAACGAGTACGTCAGCTACGTAGCCCACGCCGATCACTTCGGTGTCGGTGTGAACTTTACAGGGGACTCCATCTACAATGGAGCGCATGACAACGCATCTGGAAGCGCTATAGTTCTTGAAATCGCGCGAGCTTTTAAGAGCCTGCCTGAGCCACCAAGTCGCTCAGTTCTGTTCATGATTGTGACAGCCGAGGAATGGGGGCTGCTCGGATCGGACTACTTTGTTCACAATCCAACGGTCTCACAGTCAGGCCTCGTCGCAAACTTCTCTCTCGATATGCCGTTTCTTTTCCACCCGCTGCGAGACATTGTCCCGTATGGTGCAGAGCACTCCAGCATGGGGGAATCAGTAGCTCAGGCTGCCGCGCACATGGGAATAGCTATTGGTCCAGATCCGATCCCAGAGCAGGTTCTCTTTATCAGAAGTGACCATTACAGCTTCATCCAGCAGGGTATCCCTGCACTCTTCATAAAAAGTGGCTTTGAGACCGGGGACCAGCGAGACGGAGGAGAGATAAATACGGCATTCCGTCAGGAGAGTTATCACACCCCCTTCGATGACATGTCACAGGCCTTCGACTTCGGAGCCGGAGCAGACCACGCCCGCGTTAACTTCCTGACAGGGTACGTCATCGCCCAAGAAGAAAACCGGCCAACGTGGAATGCGGGCGATTTCTTCGGGGGGCTTTTCGCCGGGAGCTAAACGAAGTAGCCCGATAATCGGTTACTTCACACCTTCCGCTTCTTATTACTCCCTAGTCTTCTGCTCCAGAATGACGTTATGTGCTTTGAGTCGAAGTGCGTTGAGGCGTATGAAGCCGCGAGCGTCTTCCTGATCATACCCACCTGCCACATCCATTGAAGACAGTTCCTGATCGTAGAGCGAACTCGTCGAACTACGCCCTCGGCATATGACGTTACCCTTGAGCAGTCGCACATTGACTTCACCGTCAATCAACCTTTCCGACTGACGAAATGCTGCCCGGATGAAGTCCATCTCCGGAGAGAACCAAAACCCATTGTATATGATCTCTGCAAATCTCGGTGAGAGCATATCGCGCAGGCGAAGTACTTCCCGATCCATGGCGATACCTTCAAGATCACGGATGGCGTGGTGAAGGATTGTCCCACCAGGGGTTTCATAGACACCCCGAGATTTGATTCCCACAAATCGATTTTCCACCATGTCGACGCGACCGATCCCGTGTTCCCCACCCTTGTAATTCAGGTAGCTGAATAGCTCGACAGGCTCACTCAGGTCTACACCTTCGTCTTCACACATAAGGCGAACCGGCATCGCGTCCTTGTAATGTATGATCATATCCGTTGGTCTATCGGGGGTATCCTCTAGTGAACGCGTCAGCTTAAACATGTCATCCAGAGGAATCGCTTCGGGGTCTTCCAGCATACCAGCCTCATAAGACCGATGCATGAGGTTCTCATCACTGGAATAGGGCTTTTCTGCAGTCGCCTCAACTGGTATCTCATGGCGCTTGGCGAAAGCGAGCAGGTCGCTCCGACCTTGGAATCGACCCAAAAATTCGGGATCTTTCCACGGCGCTATGATCTCTATATCAGGAGCTAGAGCCGCAAACGCGAGTTCGAAGCGAACTTGATCGTTTCCTTTGCCCGTCGCCCCATGAGACACCGCACCGGCGCCCTCCGCAAGTGCGATTTCGACCTGACGTCTCGCGATCACCGGGCGAGCTAATGAGGTGCCTAAGAGGTACCGATTCTCGTACACCGCATTGCCTGCAATCGCCGGAAAAATGAACTCGGTCACAAAATCCTGCTTGAGATCTTCCACAAACACTTTGGATGCCCCAGTAGCCTTCGCCCGCTCCGCAACATCATCAAAGTCTTCTTGCTGTCCCACGTCCGCTACGTACGCAAGGACTTCGTACCCTTGCTCTTGCAGATCCTTGAGGATGCACGCGGTGTCCAACCCTCCGCTGTAGGCTAAAACGACCTTTTTCTCTGACATATTCTATTCTTCCCGATTCCAATTTCCGGTTGGCGAAGCCCCAGCTTTATCTATCTCTGCGCCATATCGGCTAAGTACTCGCGCATCGCAACCATACGCTCCTTAGAACCCGGCCAATCCGCTGCAACTGCCTCCACGTTCGTCAGGCGGGGACGAAATCCAGAACTCTCTCGTAGATCATCAATCATATGCTCAAGCTTGCAGAATACAGCCAACATCTCACCACTCGCATCATAAAACATCGCCCGATCAATCGCTCCATGGACAACAAAGGATGCAGCCATTTCCCAGTAACTTAGGACCATACGGACGTAGGTGGCGCTCTCCTCAGTCTGCATCAGGGAAGAGACCTCGTCGAGCGAAGCGGGGTTGAATGAACGAATGTACCAGTGTCTCGCTTCTCGCATCTTATCTTCACGACGCAGGTCGTAAAGTTTCATCAAGGACTGCGCACTCTCGTGTGGGGTTGCCATTCGAACCTCTGGGTATCGAAAACGTGATGTAACGACATGTATTTAGCAGACGGATTTTGTTTACCGAAAGCGCACCATGATAGCCAGTGCATTTTAACTAGCCACCCCACTCGCGCTCCTACTCAGGTACCGCCTCGACGGATCATGGTGCGCAGGACTTGATCGATACGCTCAAGGCGAGATCCCTCATCCTGAATCTCGAGTAGCCTCTGATGCCACGGAAACTCCATCTGTATCGCCTGGGCTAGCGAGTATGAGAGCTCTGAGTGGACGCTGAGTTCATGCAGATGATCTGGCCTATTAGGAAGAAGATCGAGGAGTGCATCTAAGAGCTGTATGGATTCACCCCTTCTGAATTCCATCTCTTCATCCCGCATTGCGGAAGCATCCTTGTAATCGGTAACGATCGCCTCGAAGTAAAGCGATTTTTGTTCTAATCCCTCGTCTATTGCGAAGCGACCTACGCCCTTAACAATCAAAATAAATCGGCCGTCTTCTAATTCCTCGTGCTGTTGGATCTCAGCCAAACAACCGACCCGACCTTCCTCACCCAGAAACGGGCCCTGTTCGTCCCAATCATGAAAAATCAGTCCGAAGTTACGATTGGTCTTGAGCACGTCAGCAACCATTTCTCGGTATCGCTGCTCAAATACATGGAGCGGCATGACAGCACCCGGCAAGAGCACTATAGGGAGAGGAAATAGCGGAAGACGGTATCGGTTCTCAGGCATCGACTGGAGGGTAAGCAACAAGGATGAGGCGATGTGTAATTCGCGGCGGGATCTTATCATTACAGAATGATCCCAGATCAACAGCTAAAGCCAGAGCCGTGGGGTTTTCACCTACTTGGCTTAGGCCCTGTATTAGCAGTAATAGGTGGGAATGTAGTTGGTGGAGCATGGGTTCTGTCAGGTATTGTCTACATGCTTGTCATTGCCCCGATCCTCGATTTAGCCTTCGGTAAAGCGACCCAGCCACGTCCTCCGCGGGCATCCGGAAGACCCTTCGAGGCACTACTCTATGTACACGCAACTCTTCAGTTCGCGGCAGTCTGCACGCTCCTGTACCGAGCTGGCCTCGATGCGGGTCATTGGACCATGTGGGGAGGTGCCCTCAGCACAGGTGTGAGTTCGGGTGTGTCCGGTATCATCGTCGCCCATGAACTGGGGCATCGCAAACCACGATCACTAGGTTGGTGGATTGGTCGCTTAAACTTGCTCACAGTTCTGTATTTGCATTTTACGACAGAACACAACCACACACACCATCGCCATGTTTCGACGACCATGGATCCCGCATCCGCTCGCCGCGGCGAATCTCTCTGGGCCTTCGTAATCAGGACCATACCTAGCCAATTCCAAGATGCAGCTCAAGTACATGCGATAAGAGGGAAAACAGGCCTGCAAAACCCTGTGCACCGAGGAGCAGTCGTTCAGATAGTAGTAGTCGCCGGAGTCTGGTCCGTGATGGGTATACCCGCAGTCTCAGCATTCCTAGCCCAAGCCTTATTTGCGATTTTCCTGCTCGAATACATCAACTATATCCGCCACTATGGGCTCCACCGTGAAGTGGGAGAGCGACAGACCGAAATGCACTCGTGGCAGTCTGAGGAGCGATGGTCTCGCTGGACCCTGCTCGAACTGACACGCCACCCCGCACATCACCTGAAGGCCAGCGTACCCTTCTGGGAACTCAAGCCATACCCGAATGCGCCAACCTTGCCGACGGGTTACTACGGCTGTTTTTGGCTCGCAGTAGTGCCCCCACTATGGCGCCGCATGGTGGATGGCCGTATTCCATCAGAAATTAGAAATTCCGCTGTGGATTGACCTCCGACCACACGGACCGCACTCTGATTGTCCATCACCCTCAACGAATGGAATGAGGAAGGGCATGCGTATCCGCTCGATTCTACTGACTTCCGCGTTCGGGCTCTGCCTGATCGCCATTACTACACACTCTCTCCACGCGCAGACGGACGTGTCCGAACCGTTCAAGGTCGGCACCTTTGAGATCGAAGGAGCCCCAGCAGTCGGGATCGTCCTCCGCGACCAATACATCGTCGCGCTGAACCGAGCAAACACTGCCTTGGAGCGGGACCCTGCGTTCCCAGCAATTCCAGAACCAGCAGATATGCTGGACTTGATCTCACGCTATGAGTATGGAATGAAGGCCCGCCTCTACGAAATCGTTAACTACGTCGTAGACAACGACATGATTACAGGAGCGCGGCCCGATTATGTCTACGATCTCTCGGAGATTGGGACACTCCCTCCAATTATGTACCCAGGTAAAATCCTGAACGCGGCCGTTAACTTCTACAGCCATGTTAACGAAGCCGGAACACCAGAGCAGCAAGCGGAGGCCCGCCGACAGCGCAGAGAAAATCGAGGAGTACCCTACCTCTTCCTAAAGCCAAGCCGTGGGGCAGTAATCGGTAATGGTCACGAGATAGTCATCCCGTGGGGCCGTGACCGTATAGATTGGGAAGTAGAGCTAGGAGCCGTAATCGGAAGAGCCGGCAAATACATCTCGGCTAACGATGCAGAAGCGCATGTCTTCGGCTACATGGTTACCATCGACGTGTCAGACCGAGGCGGAAGGCCTCCAGGAGGCAATCCGATGACATCAGATTGGTTTGTTGGCAAGGGCCATGACACCTTCGCACCCCAAGGCCCCTGGATCGTACCAAAAGAGTTCTACGGAAATCCGATGGAGATTCTGCGACAAACTCTCTCGATAGGAACCGAGCAGCTGCAGGAAGCAACCGCTGGTGACATGATCCACTCGCTCTGGGAGCTGATCGAATACGGTTCATCGATCATCACACTATATCCCGGAGACGTCGTAAATAATGGTACCTCGGGCGGAACAAACGCCGGGTCAGATCGGGGCTACCTGCAACCCGGCGAAGTCGTTTCGGCAACAATCGACGGTATTGGAACACTCACGCTGCCAGCAATAGCCGAGGCAGAGCCACAGGGACTGTCAGGAGCGCAGCTAACCCCAGTGTGCGATTATCGGAACTGTAACCGGAACTGATTGTGATGCGGATGAGCAACAGTTTGTCCGTTCTGAACGCATTATTACTAGAGGCCCAATGAGAGAAGCATTCGAGATCGGAAGTGACAGCATCCTAGCCGGCACGATTGGCACTTCCGCATTGCCCGTGGGGGAAGAGGCCGATGGCCGACCCAAGCGAATCCCACTTTTGGTATGTCATGGCTCAAGCGATGGGCCGAGGCTTTGGATCAATGGCGCAACACACGGCGACGAACCGGAGGGTGCCTTCTCGATCTTTAAACTGTTTGATCAACTAGACCCGGATCAGGTCTCAGGAACAGTGATCGGTGTGCCCGCTATGAACGTGCCTGCTTTTGAAGCTGGCAAGAGAGGAGATCCACTAGACTCGTTTACCTATGACATGAACCGGATGTACCCGGGACGCGCGGACGGATACCCGACTGAGAGAGCAGCCTGGGCTCACTGGATAGGAATGAGGGACAGTTGTGACCTACAAATAGCCGTGCACTCGGGTGGAGAACACAGCTATCTCGCTCACATGATCTTCGCTGCGGACAACCCCCAGAGTCTCGAACTCGCAGCCGCTATGGGAAAACCATGGGACCTAGTGTTCAAATCTGGCGTCGGCGGCGCGAACCCTGCATCAAAAATGGCAGAAATCGGCAAAGCGGGTGTGACAGTGGAACTAGGTGGGAATTGCCGAACCCTGACGAAGGATTTTCACACCATCGCAGACGACCTAGCTGCAGGGTACCTGAACGTGATGCGTCACTACAATATGGCGCCAGGCGAAGCCGCCTATGCAGCGGAATGGCGCATGGGCTACCAAGAAGCCCTACTTGCACCTGCATCAGGAATGTGGGTGGGCGACCGAGAGATGGTATTCGAGAAGATCATGCCCGCTGGAACACCACTAGGCAGGATCTATGACCTGTACGGCAAGATCACTGCTGAAGTTCTCGCACCAGAAGAGGGCCTAGTATTCGGACTGCGTTCGCGTCCCTCTGTACTGGAGGGCGAATGGTGCTGCTTTTACGGCATCATTGATGAGGTGCGGACGGACCTACTCCCCTAGCCTTAGGAAAAGCCCTAACAGGGAGCCCCACAGCTTATAAGACATCACTCGCTGCTGGAGTCGCTGCAACAAGAATTAGGACTAATTTCGATCACTGCAGGCTCGGGCGGTCAATCGGGACACGCTCAACTAGGCGCCCTCGCCCCCGCTCTGCCGAAAGAGCTCTCTCATCAACAATCACCTGACCACGAGAGATCGTCCACGTCGGAAATCCGTTCAGCTTCATACCATCGTAAGGACTGTAGTCGATATCGGAGTGCAGCACCGCAGCACTTACCGTCAGCTCCCGGTCTGGGTCGACCACGATCAAATCTGCGTCAGCCCCCGGTTCTATCCGTCCTTTCTTAGTCAAGCCGAAGATCCGAGCAGGGGCAGTAGCCGTAAGCTCCACAAAACGCTCAGGCGTCAGTCGACCCCGAACAACGCCCTCAGTGAATACAATCGGAAGGCGTGTCTCGACCCCAGGCAACCCGTTAGGAATCTGCGTAAAGTTGTCG
>CEUZ01292010.1_pt1 | contig 14030 bp, 11 predicted proteins | sample 361511 | NCBI WGS metagenome assembly CEUZ01 (sample SAMEA2622822, study PRJEB7988) | marine metagenome | biome: marine biome (ENVO:00000447); feature: surface water layer (ENVO:00002042); material: "saline water (ENVO:00002010), including plankton (ENVO:xxxxxxxx)" | depth 5 m
GGCTTCCATCAGTTATAATAGGTTGTGGGTCATCAGCATAGCGAACTAAAACGATAATGCAGTAATAATGTGCACTACGGTCTTGTTTAGTCCTTAAATTTTCAATCAAAAGCTGGTTGTTACGCTGATCAGATTTAGGCTCTCCCGCGTAACGCGCCGAATAAACTCCCGGCTTTCCATTCAAGGCATCCACACAAATTCCAGAATCATCTGCTAATGCAGGTAGGCCAGTTTGTTTACTGGCATGACGTGCTTTCACTAGAGCATTTTCTATAAAAGTTTGATATGGCTCCTCTACTTCAACAATATTAAATTTGGACTGAGGAAATACTTGAATCTCTAAAGAATTAAATAAATGTGAAAATTCTTTTATTTTTCCTTGATTGTTACTAGCAATAACTATTTTTTTCATGAGCAGAATTAGCTTAAATAATTGCCAAGACCTTTTTTTGAATTTTAATTAGGTCCAAGATGCCATGCTGGGCCATATCTAACATATGATCTAATTCCGTTCTGCTAAATGAAATACCCTCCGCGGTCCCCTGAATTTCAACCATGCCAGAACTTCCAGTCATAACTACATTCATATCAGTATCACAACTAGAGTCTTCAATATAATCTAAATCTAATACTGGAGTACCTTTATAAATACCAACTGATATTGCCGCAACATGATCCAGAATTGGTGTATTCTTTATCAGTTTTTTATCCAATAACGTATCTACTGCATCATGCAGTGCAACAAATGCCCCTGTAATACTAGCAGTTCTAGTCCCACCATCTGCCTGAATTACATCACAATCAATCTGAATAGTTCTCTCACCTAATTTATTCATATCTACTACTGAGCGTAATGCCCGCCCAATAAGACGTTGGATTTCCATAGTACGCCCAGATTGCTTACCCCTAGAAGCTTCTCGCTGCATACGCTCATCAGTTGAGCGGGGTAACATACCATATTCTGCCGTTAGCCATCCCTGTCCTTTACCTTTAATAAATGATGGTATTTTTTCAGATATACTAGCAGTACAAAGCACTTTTGTGTCGCCAAACTCTATCAATACTGCACCTTCCGCATGCTTAGTATAATGGCGATTTATTTTAACTGGTCTAATCTGATTTGAATTTCGATTACTAGTTCGCATAGTTATCAGTACCTTTATGATAGTATATAGTACGCTGATAATTTTATCTCATGATATAAATTATCTTCATAAGAATCTAATAAATAGTATTATATAAATAAATGATATACATATAATTTGTATTAATATAGCTTACATATGAATGTATATTATTTTAACGTATTCATAATTTCTAGGCGGATGAGTTATCTATGATCTATAGTATGACTGGCTATGCAATAGGTACTAAAAAGCATTCCCAAGGCACTTTAAATCTAGAGTTACGCTCAGTTAACCATCGTTATCTTGATATTCAATTACGTCTTCCTGACAAATTCCGTCTATTAGAACCATCAATACGTGAGATTATAACTTCTAAATTAAACCGTGGGAAAATAGAATGCTATATAAGCTTTAATCAGTTATCTAATAATGAAGATAAGCAAAAAATTAATAGTGAATTATTACAAGAATTACTAGAATTAAATCATATAGTAAAAACCGCTTTACCAGATGCAAGAAATCTAAGTGTAGCAGATATCATCCGCTGGCCTAATATACTAAAAACTGAAATATTGCCCACAGATGACCTATGTAACCTTTGTAAAAAATTATTAGAGGATATTTTATATGATTTGATTTCTGCACGTGCACGCGAGGGTGAAAAATTAAAAATAATTCTTCTTAAACGACTAGCAAGTATGCGCCAGTTAACAACTAGAGCTACACCCCTTATACCTGCATTAGTAGCATCATATCAAGAAAAAATATCAGCTAAATTAAATGACGCACTAATAACTAGTGAAGATGATCGTATACGACAAGAGCTAGTACTGTTTGCTAGTAAAATTGATATTGATGAGGAAATATGTCGCCTAGAAACTCACTTCGATGAAATAGAAAGAATACTTACTAAAGGCGGAGTGGTTGGTAAACGCCTAGATTTTCTAATGCAAGAGCTTAATCGCGAGGCCAATACAATTGGCTCAAAATCAGTAGCTAGTGATATATCTAAAATCTCTATAGAACTTAAAATATTAATTGAACAAATGCGTGAACAAATCCAGAATATTGAATAATCTATAAACAAATATTGAGACCTGTTACATTTATATCTTATAAACTAGGCAGCAAATAATTTATTCTAATTATTTACTATAGGCCCTAGTATAGAATATTAACTAATAAAATCTGGCAATACTAATTCTGGCTAACTAATACTAATAAAAGATTAATAAAAAATCCTAATAACGGAAATATTAGTTTTATATGATGCGAACCAAACTGTAGCTATCAATAAATTTCAATCAGTACTAAAGACAGCGTTTACAGCTACTATTTTATTTATGTAATATAAGGATTGATTTGGAATTAAATCGACACTGAAGGCTATAGAAATTGCCGATACCCAATTATTTCAAAATAAATTACCAATAAAGAATTGCTATTCCTATTGCTATCTCTATAAAATACAAAATTACAGCATAAGATTATTCGAATCTGGTACATTAACATAATTCAAATAAATGCATACAAAATCAGTAACCCTCTCACGGAGTATAATTTATGAAGTCTATTATTCTTTCCTTATTTTTTATTCTAATACTTACGTCATGCACTACTGTAAACAGCATGAGAAATATCCGAGAGGGCCTTACAAAAGAAGAAGTTATAATTGCTGCAGGGAATCCTAATGGCTTTCATCGTAATGGGGAGTATGAGGCCCTTCAATATACAGATCTTATGATTAACAGGTGGTCAATATTTAGCGGCTTATCTTGGAGTAGAACAGATTATTCTATAATTCTAAAAAATAATCATGTTATTGAATATGGTCCTGGAAAGATTATCAAGCGAGAAAGGAATGAATCCCCATATATGCTTATCCAAAAAAAATATTAATTTTGTGTAATTATTTAAATCTTCTGCCATATGATATATAGATAATTTAATATTCTATAATTCAGGATACATCTTAAAGAATAGATTTTCTATTAACACCCACCCATAATGAAACTGTAATCTTCCATCTCGATTCTAATCAAGATTACGGTTATATTGACTACACTACTTTCTAAGCGTAAGTTCAATAATTAATATTTATCTAATTTTATTATTAAGTGGAGCTTTAATATATGACTAAACTTCAATGCCCGACTATGTCTAGCCCAAAAGTACTAGACCCTGTGAACCCAGCTATTGAAGACTACATGAGCACCTTATTAGCCCATACAGAACATTCAATACTTACTAAAATGGAAGAAGAAGCCAATAATAATAACTTCCCTATTATTGGTCGACTTGTTGGAGCTTTTATTGAAACAATGGCAAAATCCATAAATGCAAAGCGTATATTCGAGTTCGGAAGTGGATATGGTTATTCTGCATATTGGTTTGCTAAAGCGGTAGGTAGGCATGGCTCTGTGATTTGTAGTGATGGTGACCCTTTAAACAAAGAAAAAGCAGAAAAATATCTTAATTCTGCTGAGCTTGGAGATAGAATTAGTTTCCATACTGGGTATGCCCAAGAAATATTTTCTAAAACTGAAGGATCATTTGATATCTGCTATAACGATGCTGATAAAGGGCAATATCCTGAGATCTGGCATCTGGCTAAGAATAGAATTCATCCTGGTGGTCTGTACATTGCAGATAATGTACTATGGCATGGCAGGGTTGCAGTAAAAGACTATATCGATCTAGTACCTGGATGGACAGAGGCTATTATGGAGCATAATAAATTAATCTTTGATGATCCTGAATTTGATTCTTTTATCAATCCAACCAGAGATGGTGTAATTATAGCGAGAAAAAAATAATAGAGAAATTTAAATATACAAACAAAATATATGAAGAAATTAATAATATATTTAGTCGGTGCATTTGTAATATCGCAATTCATAGGGTGCGCTAAGCCTCAGGTTAAAATAACGGAAACAAAACCCGGATCGGTTATTGTCGATTCTTCTGATTACAATGAAATAGAAGCAAAGAAATTAGCAGATACACAGTGTGCAAAATCTAAACGTCATGCTCAGAAAATATCTAAGTCTAATATGAGTTCAAGTAAATACCATTATTTCAAATGTGTTTTCTGATCTTCATTAAAGATTATTCATGAAACACTATTGTCATAGAAATAACAAGATGCGGTATGCGTTTCACTAAACTTAGTTACGGTGGGATAACTTCCAGAACATATAGGCATTGCTTTTGGGCAACGTGGATGAAAATGACATCCAGAGGGCGGGCTTGCTGGTGAAGGCAAATCCCCATGCAAGCGTATTATCTTTCGATTTGATTCCGATTTAATTACTGGCACTGCGGATAGTAATGCCTGAGTATAAGGATGTTTAGGGGTATTCAATACCTCATCTACACTGCCATATTCCACAATTTTTCCAAGATACATCACTGCAACCTTATCTGCCAAATATTCTACAACTGAAATATTGTGTGTAATAAATAGGTATGAAATGCTAAGATCTTTTTGTAATTCTTTAAGTAAATTTAGAATTTGAGCCTGTACAGAAACATCAAGTGCACTTGTAGGTTCATCACAAATTAGAAGATTAGGATTAACTACCAAAGTACGAGCTATAGCAATTCTCTGCCGTTGCCCACCAGAAAATTCATGTGGATAGCGCCATTTAGATTCCAGCGGCAACCCAACATGTTTTAATAAAAGATCTATTTTTTCTGTGCCTAAAAAATCAATCTTCTTTGTTCGATTTCCTAGATCTGTATTATTTTTAATATTTAGTGCATTCATTCCCTCTTTCAAAATATCAATAATACGCATTCTAGGATTAAGTGATGAATAAGGATCTTGAAAAATAATCTGAAATTCAGCGCGCTTTCTACGAAGTTCTTTACGCTCAAGACCTACTAATTCTGTCCCATCATATTGGACACTACCTGCAGTAGGTTTAATCAATTGTAAAATACTTTTCCCTACCGTGGTTTTTCCACAACCTGACTCGCCTACTAGTGCAACTGTACTACCCTGTGAGATAGAAAATGAAACTCCATCTACTGCCTTAATACTTCCTACCACTCTTTTTATTAAGCCTCTATATATAGGAAAATGAACTTTCAAATTAGTGACATTTAATAGTTCTGAACTACCAGTAGTATCATGAACTACAGGAGCTATTTTAGGAGTACACCTTTCTGCTATTAACTGTTTCTTAACATTCTCCTTAATATCTCTTCCATACAAATGACACCTTACCTTATGCCCTTTAACTATCTCACTCCATTCTGGTACTGTTGTTTTACATAAATCCCAAGCACATTCACAACGATTAGCAAACCGACAGCCAATAAATTTACTAGATAGAGATGGAACGCTTCCCTTAATCATTGCTAATCCCTGTCCCCGTTTGGATCCTCCAGGTAAAGCAGCAAATAGTTTCTTAGAATATGGATGTGCTGGAGAATTAAAAAATTTATTACAAACAGCTGTCTCTATAATTTCACCTGCATACATAACTGCAATTCGGTCTGCCATTTCCGCTACAACTCCAAGATCGTGAGTAATAAGTAAGATAGCCATGTCTTTATTTCGCTGCAATTTTTGCATTAGATCTAAGATTTGAGCCTGAATAGTAACGTCAAGCGCTGTAGTCGGCTCATCTGCAATTAATAATGCTGGCTCACAAGCAAGTGCCATAGCAATCATAACCCGCTGTTTCATACCACCAGAGAATTGAAATGGATATTCATTCATGCGCCTTGTTGCATCAGGGATTCCTACTTGATGCAGTATTTCTATTATGCGTTCTTGTAATTCTATGCCGCGTAAATTAAGATGTCGTTTCAAAACCTCTTTAATTTGCTCGGCAACTGTTAATACTGGGTTTAAATTTAACATCGGCTCCTGAAAAATCATGCTAATGTGCTTTCCACGAATATTACGCATAGATGCTTCTGATTTTTGTAACAGATCCTCTCTGTCCAGCTCTATAGAACCAGAAATAATTTCACCCACCTCTGGTAGTAATCGCATAATTGAAAGCGCTGTCATAGATTTCCCACAACCAGACTCACCAAGCAAGGCAAAAGTTTCTCCTTTCTGAATATGAAGTGTAAGGCCATCAACAGCATGTACCGGTTCCGTGCTGGTGTGAAGAATAGTCTTAAGATTTTTGATCTGTAGCAGGGAAATCATAGAAATATAGGATTCAAATTACTGTCGCATCAAATTGATTTTTATTCAATTGAATAGTTCAACATAATATAATTTACTTAGTAATAAATCGCTACGTTTTTACTCTTGGGTTAAATGCATCCTGTACCGCATCAGCAAATAAATTGGCACTTAAAACGAGAGTAAACATAAAACCAAAAGAGGCAAGCAAAGCCCACCAAATCATTGGTTCACGTGCCATTTCTAAACGAGCTGAATTAATCATAGTACCAAAACTAATCATAGAAGGATCTACACCAACACCAATATAAGACAGTACAGCCTCAGCCAGAACAAGACCACTAAATTCCATAACAGTAGCAATCAATACAATATGCAACACGTTAGGAAGTATATGACGACTAATTATGCGCCAGTGAGAAACTCCAAATGCATGGGATGCTTGGATATATTCCATCTCACGTATTTTGAGAGTCTCTCCACGCAATAAACGACATAGTCCCGTCCAATTTGTAACACCAAGTATGATACAAAGGAATAACAATCGAATATCAGCGCGTGAAGCCATTGTGTCAAACAATTCCGGATGTGTCCCTATATAGACCTGCATCATCAATACTGAAGCGGCAATTAGCAGAACACTTGGAATTGAGCTTAATGTGGTATAAAGGTATTGAATTGCATCATCAATCCATCCTTTAAAATACCCAGCTGTAATGCCAAGAATAAGCGCAAAAGGTATCATCATTAGTGTAGTAATTGTTCCAATTATCAAACCAATACGAATACTTTTCAGCACTTGGTAAAAAACATCCTGCCCTACTTTATCAGTTCCAAATATATGATAATGAGTAGATAGAGAAAGTGTAATGCCAAATATTAGAAGTAATAATGCAGACATAATAAAAATATACTTCCAAGGAATCTCTGTTTCATTACGCAAGATAATAGAAACCATTAGCTTAAATTTCATAGCATTTTTATATGCCATTAACTTAACTAACAAAATTACAAATATAAACCAAATTAAAAAACCCAAACATAAACCCTCTACCGTACGCCAAGCAATATCAGCAAAAAGCTCCTTCTCCGGATTCTGTAAGTGCGAACCACCAAATTTCAGCCGAGGAAACTCACGTGTTTGTCCTCCCTGAGGAAGCTCAATTATTTCTTTGCTATAGAGATGTGCTGCAAACGGTGCAGAATAGCTCTTCTCAATATTTGTACGTAATGGTGTAGCAATGATATCAAATAGACTTAATACCTTAGCATCATATATTTTCTCAGTACTGGCACCATTATTATTATCTAAGGCAGGTCGGAAATGTACAGTGTCTAATAACCCAATTGAGATAAATAGCATCAATACAGTAAGTGCCATCATGCCGCTCACACTATGGCCTACTCTCTTCCATAGAATAAGGAGATGCTCATTACGCCGAACATGCCAAGCAAAAAACATTACTACTATCAAAAGAAGGTAGATAAGTGAATCGGTCCAAAGAATGACAGGTTTAAAAGGCATGGCATCTATTAAGAATATTTATTCTAGCTTTATCCTTGGATCAACTAGCGTGTAAGAAATGTCAGTTAATATCAACCCAATGATATAAAGAAATGACCCCAGAAAAACCATAGCCCGAACGATAGCAAAATCTTGAGAATTAATCGCGTCAATAGTATAACTACCTAAACCTGGAATACCGAAGAATGATTCCAATATGAGACTGCCCATGAAAAGTGAAGGAATTAGCACTACTACACCTGTAAGAATTGGAATCATGGCATTTCCAAGCACGTGTCTAAATAACACGATACTTTCCCGAAGGCCCTTAGCACGTGCAGTTCGAACGTAATCCTTTCCTATTTCTTCCAGAAAAATTGTACGATACCAACGTGCGCTTGCACCAGAACCACTAAATACACCTATGATTACTGGCAGCACTAAAAATTTACCTATATCTAATCCCCCACTGAATCCTGAAATAGGTACTAAATGCCACAGCTTACTAACTAGAAATTGTCCACCAATCACATAAAATAAAAGGGAGATTGACATTATTGCAACACATAGAACTACTCCCCAAAGGTCAATATAAGTAGCACGAAAAAATACCATTATTAATGCAAAGGTAATATAAGAGATTAATCCTAAAATAAATATTGGTAGTGCAATAGCAAGGCTTGGTATCATACGCGTTTTAATTTCATGAGCAATATCACGCCCATCATCTGCACGCCCAAAATCAAAGATAAACATTGAAGTAGATTTCTCAAAAAAAATTGTATTGGTGAATTTATCAATACCTCTCTCTTCATTGTTATATATTAATGATTTGTCATACCCTCTTTCTTGCTTCCACTTTAAAATTGCCTCTGGGGTAACTCGTTTGATGCCAAGATGCATCCGCGCCATATCATCAGGAGTATTAATTACAAAAAACAGTGTAAAAGTAATTAGATTCACACCAATCAGTATAGGAATCGCATACAATATACGACGTATAATGTAATTAACCAATATCACCTCGTTTCTCTAAATTATTAATTCCTGCTCCACGCTCTTTCTTCTGATAAATAATGAATGCGGGAATCAACCCTACTATCAACACTATCAGAAATAATGCCAAAGGCCAGAATACTGGTTTATTCCAATAGAGTCGTTTCTCTTCTCTCATATTGGAATCTATACGGTGATATTTCATATTGTTATGGGACATTTTGTTAGGTTTAATATTTGTATACCATTCATGGTACAAAGCATAATCTTTAGGATGATATCCCCAAATCCAGGGTGAGTCTTTACGAAGAATCCTGAGCATCTGATCAATGATTTTCTGGCGCTCAGAACTGTCTTTCATATTTTTCATTTGCTCGAATAAAGCGTTATATTCTGGATTATCATAATTAGCAGCGTTCTCACCATCATTACCAACTTTTCTTTGTGGCCCATGAAGCAAAAACAGAAAATTTTCAGGATCCGGATAATCAGCATTCCATCCCCACTCGAAAATTTGCGCATTTCCCTGGCGAATTTTATCCTGAAAACGATTGTAGTCTGTACTTCGAATTACTAACTGAATATTAAGCTTCTGAAATTGTTTACTCATCCAATCTAGCTTTGATTTATCTTCAGGACCTCTCGCCGTGACATCAAAATACAGTACTAATGGGGCATTAGTTTTAATATCTATCCCATTAGGATAACCTGCTTCTGCCAATAAATTCTTAGCAGTTTCTATAGATTTACGTTTTAATCTATTATCTTTCCAGTTATATACAATTGGATTAATTCCCTCCTTACCATACTTATGACCAAAGATTCCTGGCGCAATTGGCCCTTGTGCTGGGATACCACGACCATTAGCAAATATCGAAATAAACTCCTCATAATCAACTGCAATAGAGAGTGCCTGGCGTAGTTTCCTAGAAGATTCTGTAAGTCCGCCGACCGTAGGATCAAGCATATTGAACCCAACATAGTATGTTGAAGTCGCTATAGCCTCTTCTAATCGAATTCCTTTCGCGCTCATTTCCTGTGTTACAGTTGCCTCACCCTGCCCTGTAATTTGTACGGCTTGATCAAAGCTATCAGAACTAATACCAGATGCATCATAGTACCCTTGTAGAAACTTGTTCCAACGAGGGATACTTTCCTTTTCACGATAAAACATGATCTTATCAATAAATGGCAATGGCTTACCTGCATCTACTAGTAAACTTGATTCTAAATTATCTCCAACAGGATAAGTCTCCCCATGAAAATTAGGATTTTTTTCTAATACCATCATTAAATTTGGGTTATTATCAGTTAGCATATAAGGACCTGTCCCAACCGGGTACCAATCAAGTGTAATGTTTTTCTCTACTAGCCCCTGCTGGGCATAGAAGCGATCTGCCTCCCATGGAATTGGCGCAAAAAATGGCATTGCGAGCCAATACATGAATTGTGGATACTTCCCTTTAATTTTAATTCTATAAGTGTGAGAGTTTACTACCTGCGCCCCTTCTAATGGATAATTATTCAAATCTAGGTAAGCACCAGTACTTACATCCTCAGATTGAGAATTGACTGCGGATTTTAAAGTATCTGAATATTCTTTAAGACCAACAATGTAATCTGACATCAAACCAAAGATAGGTGAATGTAGCCTAGGGTGTGCCAGTCTCTTAATCTCATAAACATAATCTTTAGCAGTTAATTCACGTGTGCCGGTGTAAGAAAAATCCTTAAGCTCATATATCTCTGCTAGATCTTTAGCTGATAGATTATGATAAATAAATTCTTTTTTTTCATTTCTTACAAAGGCAGGATGAGGTTGAAATCGAATTCCAGGTTTAATAGAAATTTCATAAATCGTATAAGAAATTTCCCCGTTATCAGCATCTTCAGGCAATCTTTCTCCATTCGAATTAAAATATTGTGCTACGGGCACCTCAGATGCGGAGAGAGGAACCAATTTATAGGGACGTTTTAAATAATGAAATTGTAGTGGTGGTTCATAAATCTGTGCTGTAAATTGGATTTCATTTGAACTATATGACTGCACTGGGTCAAGATGCTTAGGGCGTTCAGCAAAAGCACTATAAAGTATATTTCCATTTTCAGCAGAGATTGGATATGGGCTATTCCAAGACTCACTGCTACAAGCAGATAATAAAGCTATAGAAAATGTTAACAAATATGTAGATAGCACTTTCATTTATTTTATATTTTAAAGTAAATATTCACGTATTGGAAAACAAAGAATACCTACTTCTAATAGTTTACTTTATCTCTTCAAATAAAATAGCTTACTAAGCTATAATTATTAAATTATCAGAATCTTCACAAGGATATAATATGGGATTTCTAACAGGAAAACGCATCCTAATCACTGGACTACTAAGTAATCGCTCTATTGCTTATGGTATCGCTAAAGCAATGAAACGGGAGGGAGCAGAACTTGCTTTCACTTATCAAGCACAGGGAATACGTGGGCGTGTAGAAAAATTAGCAGCTGAATTTGATAGTAATTTACTTTTTTCTTGTGATGTTACAAGTGATAATGAAATTAATAAAAGTTTTGAGAATCTAGAAAAATCTTGGGATAGCCTTGATAGTATCATACACTCTATTGCTTTTGCGCCACGTGAAGCCTTATCTGGCGACTATTTAGACAGTGTGAGCCGAGAATCTTTCCAAATAGCTCATGACATTAGCTCTTTTAGCTTTGCAGCTTTAGCAAAAGCAGGGCTCCCATTAATGGAAAATAACAATGGGTCTCTCCTTACACTGAGCTATCTTGGCTCACAAAGAGTAATGCCAAACTATAATGTAATGGGGCTTGCTAAAGCCAGCCTTGAAGCTAACGTGAGATTTATGGCATCAAGCCTTGGACCAAAGGGAATAAGAGTTAATGCAATTTCTGCCGGCCCAATTAAGACACTGGCAGCTGCAGGAATAGGAGATTTTGGAAAGCTACTTGGATATACTGAGAGAGTTGCGCCATTACGGCGGAATGTATCCATTGAAGAAGTAGGGAATGTTGCTGCTTTCTTATGCAGCAATCTTGCAAGTGGGATTACTGGTGAAATTACTTATGTAGATGCTGGATTTAACAATGTTGCTTTTGATCTTATTGAATAACCATAATTAAAAATATGATTATTGCTGGCTCTCAATTCTCCCTTTTATAACAGTCACATCTGCCCGCTGCTTAATTGCTGAGAGATACGATAAAAATTCCTCTTGAGTATATAATTGCTGCAACTGCTTACTAAAAGTCTTAATCTTTTCTTCATCTGGAGATGCAGCATCAATCACATTATTAATTCGAATTAAAGAGAATCCTCCTTCTGAATTAATAACCCCAGTATATGCAGGGAAGCTAAATGGTTTAATTTTAAAAATAGCACGAATTACCTCTTCTTCCAGGCCATTTGTATTATTACGAGAAACTGTCATATGTGAGGAATCCCAGGTCACTATACCCTCTTCTCCCCTCTGAAGCTGTGCTAATTTATCTTTTCCATCCTGCACTGCTTGATCTGATGCTTTCTGATGTGTCAGGAGGTCAATTATTTTCTCTCTCACTTCAACCATCGAAAGTACTATTGCTGGCCTATGTTCAAGAACCCTTGCAGCAATAAAAGTATCTTGTTTAATTTCAATTACTTCGGAGTTCTGTTTGTTCTCAATTGAGTCTTCTGAAAACATTGTCTGTAACAATCTTGCATCAGTGAAATATGGTTCTTCACCACCTGCTCTACTAATCCATCCGCTCTTCTTAATCGGCAATTTAAGTGTCTCTGCAGCTAATCTAAAATTATCACTCTCTTCGTATACTATATTCCGGAACTCTTCAGCCTTATCTCCAAAATTTTTACTTACTTTCTCCTTTCTTATTTTTTTCTGAACTTCATTTTTTACTTCATCAAAATTTACATCTTTCCCGGCTTTTATCGCAGAAAGTTTAATAATATGAAAACCAAAACCTGTCTGTATAGGCCCACGAATTTCTCCCGGTTTCATTTGAAAAATTTCATCCTCAAAATCCTTATCCATTGTATTACGACTAAAGAATCCTAAGTCTCCTCCTTTATCTGCTGACCCAGCATCCTGTGAATGCTTTTTTGCAAATTCAGCAAAATTATCCGGCGCCTGTTTTATCTGCGATAGTAATTTTTGTGCCTTAGATAAAGCTACAGCTTTATCTTCATCTGATGAAGTAGCAGGTGCACTTAATAATATATGACTAGCCTGACGTTGCTCTACCTGGCCAAATTCAGCCTTGTTCTCTTCAAAATACCTCTGAATCTCATTAGAACTAACCGAAATTTCTTCAGCTAGATTATCTATTGATAGAACAAGATACTCTACTTTGATTTCTTCTGGACGCTTAAATTTATCCTGATGATTATTATAATATTCTTTAATATCGTTATCATTTAGTTTTATTTCTGATAGGAATACACTAGGCTTAATTTTAATACTATTAATTTCACGTTTTTCTTCACTTAAACGTAATATATTTTTTGCTACTGTATTAGAAACAAACCCATTTTTTAAATACCCATCTACCACTTGCTGCCGCATCATTTCTTGACGGACATTAGATTCAAACTTTGCTACATCCAATCCCTTATTACGTAATAATTCTCTATATAATTGATTTGAAAATGTCCCATCTTGCTGGAATGCTGATATGCCCTGTAGAACATCAACTAACTGAGCATCAGAAATAGTAATTCTATGGCGTTCTGCTTCAATATTAAGCAATCGCTTCTGAATTAATTCCTCTAATACCGAAACTCTAACTGTTGGATCATCAAGTATAGAGGCATTAAAACTATCCCCCATAGAATTTCTCATAACATCAAATCGATTTCGTAATGCCTGATCAAATTCTTGCCGATAAATTTTTTCACCCGAAATTATTGCAACATAATCATCACCATCAGAGTTTTGGTATGATTCAAGCCCCCAAAATAAGAACGGTAATACAGCAATTGCCATGATAACTTGGACAACACGTTTACGTTTGTGAACAAAATCAAACATTACAGAAACCCAAAATACTCATAAATAAAAAAGGCGAACTTATGTTCGCCCATAATTAGCCCTATTCTTTCTCTTAGCCCAAATTTTTATTGGAGCAAACTTAGGAACAGACTATGAAAACTAACTAATATAGTTTATATAATCTTATTATTATATGCGATTAATGGCGGAGTGGACGGGACTCGAACCCGCGACCCCCGGCGTGACAGGC
>CEUZ01182515.1_pt1 | contig 14029 bp, 12 predicted proteins | sample 361511 | NCBI WGS metagenome assembly CEUZ01 (sample SAMEA2622822, study PRJEB7988) | marine metagenome | biome: marine biome (ENVO:00000447); feature: surface water layer (ENVO:00002042); material: "saline water (ENVO:00002010), including plankton (ENVO:xxxxxxxx)" | depth 5 m
TATTGAACTTAATTTAGTCTCTCAAATACACTAGCAGCCCCCTGTCCACCTCCAACACACATGGTTACCAGTCCGTATTTGTCTTGACGCCTTCGCAACTCATACAAAAGCTGTACTGTCAGCTTTGCACCCGTACAACCTAATGGGTGTCCTAATGCAATTGCTCCCCCATTGACATTCACCTTTTCTAATGGCAACTCAAGCTCCCTAATAACAGCTATCGCCTGAGCCGCAAAAGCCTCATTCAACTCAATAATATCTATGTCATCAACGGACATACTAAGGCGCTCCAGAACCTTGGGTACGGCTTTCACCGGACCAATGCCCATAATCTCTGGAGCAACACCAGCGACTGCAAAACCAAGAAAACGAACAATAGGTACAAGTCCTTTTTTCTCAGCCAATTTACGTTCCATCACTATAACAGCTGCAGCACCATCGGACAAAGGAGAAGCATTACCTGCAGTTACAGTCCCACCCTCCTTGAATACCGGCTTCAACATAGACAATTGATCAATAGTAGAATCTGGTCTTAAATGTTCATCTTCCATAAACATAAATTCCTCAATTATCTGATCACCATCTGTACCAGGTATTGACTCCTTCACGGTCAAGGGTACAATCTCTTCACTAAATTTCCCTTCTCTAAAAGCATCTGCCGCGAGCCAATGGCTGCGCAAAGCAAATTCATCTTGGTCTTCCCGAGAGATTCCATAGATTTCAGCAACTCTTTCTGCAGTTAAGCCCATACTCATGTAAAACTCTGGATAATTTACAGACATATGAGGATTTGGGCTATAGCGATAACCAGTCATAGGAACCATACTCATTGTCTCAACACCACCAGCAACCACAATATCCGCACTACCAGCAACAATCATTTCTGATGCAGTAGCAATTGTCTGCAAACCACTTGCACAAAATCGATTGATTGTTTGTGCTGGAACTTCAACTGGCAAACCAGCTCTTAGTGAAATTATTCGTGCTATATTCATGCCCTGGCAAGCTTCTGGCATAGCACAACCGATAATCACATCATCAACATCTGTTGGAACCACTTTACCTTCTGTTTGTCGAAAAAGCTCCCTTACCACTGTGGCACCCATTTCATCCGACCTATAATTCCTTAGCGAACCCTTTATAGCTTTACCTACAGCTGTCCGAGCACCAGATACAATAACAGCTTGTCGCATTACTTTTGCTCCATCCTTAAAAGTACTATATAGAGCACATGGCTATTGGCCTTAACCATCAGTTTCGTAACCTTTTACCCGTCTTTAGAGTGTAAGCAATCCTATCTAAAGTATTTTCTAGACAAATTAACTCTAAAAAAACAGTTCTCTCGAGATCCAAAATATACTGTTCGTCAACAAACTGTGGTGCCGTGATGTCACCGCCAGACAAAATCCATCCTAGTTTTTTCCCTACCGATAAGTCATGGTCAGTTATATTATTTGCCTCATACATTTGAAATAAATCGGACCTAAGCAATGCCAACATATTTTGGCCACCCACATAAATCTTTTCAGGTCTTGGCGGATAATAATTGCTCTGTGACATGTGTACAACCTCTGATTTTGCTTCACTAAGCAATCTTTCCTTATCTAAAACAATACGATCGCTCAAATTCATCAATCCAACCTCTTTAGCATCAAACGCACTCTTACTAACTTGTGATGTCAGTATCATCGCAAACACGTTTCTCACAAAAGGTATCGAATCCGCACTAGGTATGCGCATAAGAGGGTTCACTAATCGACGTAAGATCTCCTTGCATCCACCGCCAGCAGGAACAAGACCAATCCCTACTTCTACTAAGCCCATACTAAGTTCAACATATGCCACAACACGACTAGAAGCAAGAACTAATTCAGCTGCACCACCAAGAGTAAGACCAAAAGGAGCTGCAACTACAGGTTTTGTACTATATCTGATTTGTTGCATAGTGTTTTGAAATTGACATATAAACTGGTTTACTGAAACATTTGTTTTATCACTATCAGCCATTTGAACCAATATATCTACATTGGCTCCAGCACTAAACATTTTGCCCTGATTACCTATTATCAATCCCAGAACTTTGTCACTATTCGTTATGTAACTCAAAGAAGACTGTATCATTTCCAGTGTATCTATCCCAATGGTATTTGCCTTACTATGAAATTCTAATTGAAAGACACCATCTCCTATGTCCAACAAAGTGGCATCATCATTTGATTCTAATTTCCTAGGTTGATCACTAATAATACTAAAATTACCCGATGTATCATTTGAGAGCAATGACACATATTCACCAGAATGCCAATCATACTGCTGTTTGTTATATTGATCTTCACGATAAAATGAAGTTTTACCGGACGCAATCATTTCTGTAATCCAAGGTGCAACAGTGTAACCATCATTTTTCATACGATTGACAGTATCTACAGTACCTAGCATATCCCAAACCTCAAATGGGCCAGCGTCCATCATATATCCCCATCGCATTGCATTATCAATAGAAATCAGGTCATTAGATATTTCTGATACTGTAGTGCTCACATAGCTAAATAGGAAGGCTAAAGTATGCCACACATAATCACTAGCACGATCATTGAAAGTTAGCCAGTCACGCAACCTTTGACCTAAATCGCGGATTTCTCTAATTTTGTCCAGCGATTCAAAATGCACTGCCGATGGACTATTGTGAGTCATTTTTTCAAAATCCAGCGGCCAGAATTGCTTGATATGACCATCACTCAATACTTGCTTGTAAAAACCGATATTAACTTTTTTGCCAATCCAATCGTTCTCAATCAATCCACTCAAAACTTTTTCAAGCGAACTATCCTTCTTTATCCCTGCAGCATCCATTGGTAAAATATTGTGCATATTGGAACCAATCATGTGGGTTACATCTATACCAACCAAATCCATCAAACGAAATACAGCCGTATTAGGATACCCCATTAAAGCTCCACCTATTGCATCGACCTCTTCAACAGTATACCCATTATCAATGGCGTAACTAATGCGCCGAAAATTGTTAGCTAATCCTATGCGATTGGCAATAAAATTAGGTGTATCTTTGCACAACACTACATTTTTTCCAATACGTTTACTAACATAGCCGCTGAAAAAGTCAACTAATTCTACATTGGTCTCAAGAGTAGGGATGACCTCCAATAATTTCATATGTCGGGGAGGATTGAAAAAATGAACGCCTAGAAAGTTACTTTTGAATTCATTAGATCTATCACGAGCAAGTTCGTGAATTGACAGTCCAGAAGTGTTAGTAGAGACAATTTGCTTAACAGGTCTAATTTTATCAAGAGCATCAAAAAACTGTCTTTTTACCCCAATATTCTCGACTATTGCTTCGACTACCCAGTCCACGGACGCCAGTTTTTCGAAATCATCTTCCAGATTACCAATAGTAATTAGGTCAACATCTTGTTTAGAATAAAAGACATTATGACTCTTTAGGAGGTTGTCTCTTACAATTCGATTGCGCACAACCGAATCTTGAAGATCTAGGCCAAGTGCTCGTTCTTTATCAGTAAGCCTACTAGGGATTACGTCAAGTAAAAGCACAGGGAATCCTGCACCTGCTAGAAGCGCAGCAATGCCAGCACCCATAGTTCCAGAACCCACCACTGCCACTCTCTTTACAACATAACTATTTTTACACATATGTTTTAGTCACTATTTCAGCCATCAAGTAAAGTTTTGAATTGCTAGATGCCGATTGCCGTCCAATTAGATAATATGGTCAAGCATGCTCAGTTTTCTAAGAAAAAAACTTTGATGAAATACTAGCATGATCTAGTCTGTCCTGGTCCACTACAACGCCCACACCAATATCACTTGGAACATCCAATGTGGAATCTCTGTTAAGTACAAAATTAGGTAAGGCTATGTCTTGATGATAATACCGGTCTGATGCTGATATATCACCAGGCAGTTTAAAGTTAGGCAGTGCAGCCAGAGCTACGTTAACAGCACGACCAATGTTTGATTCTAACATTCCACCGCACCATACTGGTATGCCACTATCAGCACACAAATCATGAATCTGAGATGCAGCTGTTATGCCTCCAACGCGTCCCACCTTGATATTTATAATCCGACATGCATCAATGCTTAGTGCCCACCTAGCATGTTCGACAGAATGTATACTTTCATCAAGACAAACTGGGGTAATTAATTGCTTCTGTAATTCTGAATGATTAACAATATCATCATGATGCAATGGCTGTTCAATCAGTAGTAAATCAAATTGATCCAAGTTAAGAAAAATATCTATATCAGCTAAAGAATAAGCCGAGTTAGCATCCACTTGTAGCGCGAGGTCCGGCCATTTCTCTCTCACGTTTTTAACAACATCCACATCCCAACCTGGTTTAATCTTTAATTTGACACGAGTATACCCCTCGTCTATATGCTGCTCAATTCTTGCAAGCAATAGTCCTATATTTTTCTCTATACCAACGCTAACTCCCACTGATACTGAGTCTCTCTTTGCAGACAACATTTCTGCCAAAGACAGTCCTTGTGACCGCCCTACCAAGTCCCATAGAGCATTCTCTACACAAGCACGAGCCATAGGGTGACCCCGAACACGATCAAACCGTTTGACTATATCTTCCACTTTATCGATCTTTTCAAAGAGCGTCAAAGGTATCAAATGTTTTTCCATAATATTCCAAGCAGTGCCTACAGTCTCATACGAATACCATGGCCCAGATCCAGCGACACATTCTCCCCATCCAGTGACACCATCAGAAGTAACTGATAGCACGATAAATTCTCTTTTTGTCTCGCGACCGAAACTGGTCTCAAATGGATTAACATAGGGCAGCTCTAGGTGATGCATTTCGATACAATCAATTCTCATAGTAATAGGCCTTGTCTCAATACGACATCATTATAGTGCGGCCACCAAATCCACAGTTAACATTTCTATGATACATTATCTTACATTTTCGATTGCTATATATACAATCTGCTATTCTAATATGATACTATCATCAATAATTTTCAATATAATGATAACTTAGAGGTTAATGTATGAACGCATTAATAACTGGAGCAAACAGAGGAATAGGACTGGAGTTTGTGCGACAATTAATAATTCAAGATGTTCATGTATTTGCAGCATATAGAGATTCTAGTAGAACTGGCCAACTACTAAAACTCCAAGAAGAATTTACTCAGCACATCTCAATAATCAAGCTCGATGTAACCAATGATCAATCTCTAGCTGAATCGTATAAGCTTGTTAGTTCCGAAGTAAACCACCTTGATTTACTCATCAACAACGCTGCAATATCACAAGGCGAACAAAAATTTGGAACATTCGAGCTCTCCAAAATAAAATCGGTCCTTGAAGTCAACACCATTGCACCTATACTAGTGATACAGCAATTTGCCGAATTATTGAAGAAAGGAAAACATCCCAAAATAGTGAATATTTCTTCGGGACTAGGTTCACTGAACAGAGCAACCAATCCACGCAATCCCCGTATGAGTATCTATAGTGCTAGTAAGGCCGCGTTAAATATGAGCACTATTCACATGGCTCATGACCTTCTACGCCATAAAATAGCAGTTGTATCAATTAATCCTGGTTGGGTTCGAACAGATATGGGAGGACCAGATGCCGATATTGACACTAACGAATCTGTCAAAGGAATGCTCCAGGTTATTCACTCTCTAAAATTGCAAGATACCGGCCACTTTTACGACTATACTGGTGAAACAATTCCGTGGTAACACATTATCCAAAACAACATTTGCCACTAATATGTCAAAATTTATTGCTGATATTCGGCCAGTATTAGACCACACATCCTGCGAACAAGTTCAGTGGTTGGGTAAGTCGGTATGGGGTGGTACTGGTGAAGCCGTAGCTCCAAATCCATTACTCATCACATTGACCAAAAATGGGGGTATTTTGTTGGCTGCATATTTGCCTGATGGACCAGATGAATTGGATGGCATGGTCGGATTTGTATTTGGTTTCCCAGCCCACGAAAGAGATTCTAATGGTCAAACAGTTGCTAAACACTGTAGTCATCAGTTGGCCGTACTGCCAAATTTTCGAAGGAAGGGAATTGGATTACAACTAAAATTGGCCCAAAGAGATGCTGTGCTAGCGCAGGGTATGACTGAGAAGATTACGTGGACTTTCGACCCTCTACAGCGTGTAAATGCTATATTTAATTTAGAAAGTTTAGGTGTGATATCACAAACATATATCAAGAACGCATATGGTAATCTAGATGATGACCTTAATATTGGGCTAACCACAGACCGCTTACAGGTAGATTGGAACCTGACAAGCCCGAGAGTTTTGCGCGCAATAGCTCGGCAGAACCAAGATACTCTGTCGCATGAACACCTATATATATTATCAGAACCTAAGACTGACAAGGATTGTAATGTATATATACCAACTAATAAACAATATGGAGCATTGGCCGTGCCTCTTCCTAACAAAATAGACAACAGAGCAAAATCTGAACAAGCAAATTTGTCTCTCTGGCGTCAGTTTCTTGAATCAGCTCTGACGTCCGCCTTTGATATAGGTTATACACTATCAGGATGCCATGCACTACCCAACATGGGTCATCATTACATTCTAATCACCGATCCAAAAACATAAAAAGGACCCAAAATATGAAGTACAACTTTGATGAAATAATTGAAAGACGTGGCACTGGAAGCGGAAAATGGGAGACCTACGATAAAGACGTAATACCCCTCTGGGTAGCAGATATGGATTTTGCCGTCGCAAAGGAAGTGCAAGACGATCTTCTAAAACGAGTAGAGCATGGTGTATTTGGATATTCATCACACACACTTCCCGAGCTCCTTGACACGATATGTATACGTACCCAGAAATTGTATAACTGGAAAATATATCCTGAGCAAATAATATTTTTCCCAGGTCTTGGAAGTGCGCTGAATGCTTGCTGTCGTGCATTTGGCAATCCAGGTAACGAAGTATTGGTACAACCACCTATTTACTTTCCTTTCATGGATGCAATCAGAAATCAAAACAAATCGGTCAATCATGCACCATTAATACGTGATGACACTACCGAATATATAGAATATGAAATAGATTACGCTAAATTAGATGAAAGCATCGACACAAATACTAAACTGTTCCTTCTAAGTAACCCTCATAATCCAGTAGGAAAAATGTATAACAAGGACCAGTTAACCAAGCTAGCAACAATAGCTGAAAGCAATGATCTTGTCATCTGCTCTGATGAGATTCACTGTGAACTAATACTAGATAATAAAATACATTGTCCGACAGCCTCAATCTCTGATGAAATAGCCGCTAGATGTGTTACACTAATGGCCCCTAGCAAAACGTTTAATCTGGCTGGATTAAGTTGTGGATACGCAATTATCCAGAATCCAGATCTAATGCTTCAAGTACGTGAGGCATCTGCTGGAATTATTCCAGGTGTCAACGTCATGGGATATACTGCTGCTTTATCAGCATTCCAACATGGCAATATCTGGCTTCAGCAATTATTAGAGTATCTGCAAGAAAATCGCGATTATGTACTACAGTATATAGATAAACATATGCCAAATATACGTTCTACCCGCCCAGAAGCTACATATCTAATGTGGTTGGATTGTAGTCAAATCAACATTCCCGATGCAAACCCACAAGCGTTCTTCTTGAAAAATGCTAGAGTTGCTTTTAGTGATGGAGCTATGTTTGGACCAGGTGGTGATGGTTTTATACGCCTTAACCTGGCATGCCCCAAATCGGTACTTGAAACAGCTTTAAATCGCATGCACAATGCCATAAACAAACTATGATGACTGCAATCATTCATAGCGAACTCATACTCATTGTCCTTAGTGCTTGATATAAAAATCTGAACCCTATTATCAATAAGAAACTGCCGCTTACCAACGATATGATACGCACAAAAGCACCTCCAAAACTTGTACTAGCTCTATGTGCAATAAAGGCCAACAACCCCAGCCATACCAAATCACACATCCAATGACATATCCCAAACAGCAAAGCTCCTACAAGACCATATTCCACTGATCTAATTACTAGAGATGATCCAACAGTAGCCCACCAAATCAAAAAATAAGGATTTCCAGCAGACAGCATCACACCAGCCCAAACAGATGAATCCCCCAAATTTGATTGAGCCATAACAGTTCCACTGCTGCGAATTATAGTCACACCCATCCAAGCCATCAAAACGCCACCCAAAACACCTATTGACACCTGAAATCCAGATATCTGCATCAACGCACCCACGCCATAGTATATAAGTATTAATAGCGGCACTTCTACCATACCGTGACCGATGGCTATAGAGACACCAGCCCGACTGTTGCGCATTCCATGATTAATAGTCACAGCAGACAAGACGCCAGGAGCCATCACACCTGACAATGAAATAATAACTGTTTCAATCAAAAATCCAGTCATATTGGTCTTAGCAAATTTACAAATCAAATAGAAATCAGTTTGATGTCAGTTATTAGATATACTGATCACCATACACTCTTATGAAAACCCCTATACGCAATACTTTAGGTGTGTTTACTGATACTATGATATATAATTACTTGTTTGGCTCTATAATCACTTTAAGAGATTCAGAGCCATCAGATGCTAACCTAAAGCCCCAACTTACATCTTCCAATGCAAGTTTATGAGTTATCAGGTCACTGACCACAACTTTTTTGTAATGGAGGAGTTCAAGTGCCTGCATTAGATCCATCGGACTTGCTCCATAAGTAGAACGAATTGTAATTCCCTGGCTGAATACATCATGCAAGCTAAACGTAAATTTGACCTCGGGAGCACTAAACGCATATAACATTATGCTCCCACCTAGTGTTACGGATGATAGAGCCTGTTCAAATATCTTCTCACCTGGAGCACATACTATAACATGATCAAACTTCTTGTTATTATTTGCTGAAATAGCGCGTTCTATTACTTCTTCTTGCAAACCATTATAAGCTTCATAAGCTCCAGAATCCAGTGCAGCCTGTATACGTATAGGGTGAATATCTGTAGCTACAATACACCCGGCACCCATCGAGGATGCAAGCCTGATGTTCAGCAAACCTGCCATACCACTGCCCAATACCAATACACTATCGCCAGGGTACATACCAATCTTCCTTTGACCTCTTATTACACAACCAAGAGGCTCAACAAAAGTGGCAACATCAAACGAAACATCACTAGGCAACGGAATAACCCCACCTTTGTCTAAATTGATTTTTGGTACTCGAATATATTCCGCGAAACCACCTGGATCAAAAAAGGTTGAATGAATTGTCTCACAAAGGGTGTGCTCGCCCCGCATGCAATAACTACAATCGTTACAAGGAACATGATGCGTAAAAACAACTCTATCTCCTACATCAAATCTAGTTACGCCCTCACCCACTTCAGTCACCTCACCTGATACTTCGTGTCCTAATACACAGGGTGCTTTTTTGATCCTATACCATTCCATCAAATCAGAACCGCAAATCCCACTAGCAGCAACTTTCACCATGAGATCGCCAACACCAATCTTGGGCTTCGTCATGTTCTCCAAACGAACTTCTTCGTTGTGGTAATACATAGCCACACGCATAGTATCACTCATTTTTTAGATCATTGTAGAGCTGAAACGCCTTGTCAACACTATAGTCATCCTGTACTATCGAACGCACTGCCTGCACCATAGATATGGGAGACTCTGCCTGGAAAATGTTTCTTCCCATATCTACCCCAGACGCGCCAATTTGTACTGCTCTGTAAGCCATGTCGAGAGCTTCTCTCTCGGGAATCTTTTTCCCGCCTGCAATCACTACGGGAACAGGACAGGACTGAATAACCTTCTCAAACCCATCACAAAAGTATGTCTTTACTATACGGGCGCCTAACTCCGCAGCAATACGGGATGCAAGACTAAGATATTTTGCATCTCGAACAAGTTCCTTACCTACAGCAGTTACCGCCAAAGTGGGTATACCGTAACGCTCAGCCATATCAACAACTTCAGTGAAACCAAGCAAAGTATCACGCTCATAATCTGCCCCAACCATGATAGAAAAAGCAACAGCAGCAACATTAAGTCGAATGGCATCCTCAATTCCAGCGACAATACCTTCATGAAGCATGTCCTTGTTCAATATGCTAGTCCCACCCGACACCCTCAAGATAATCGGAGTATCTATTTTTGGAGTTACATAATAACGTAAGGCACCTCTAGTTAACATCAAAGAATCTGCATAAGGTAGCAGAGGTGTTACGGTTTCATCTAATTTTTCTAAGCCTGTAGTAGGTCCCATAAAATAACCATGGTCAACTGCAAACATCAAAGTCCTTCCGGTGTCAGGTCTTATGATTCGGTTTATTCTGTTAGCCATTCCCCAGTCCATTTACTCCACCTCCATCACAATTTGTGATCTAAACTTATGATTGATACCTTTTTGATATACCATTGCCATTGTACAAATACAGCCTAAATCCGTATCGACAAACCCACAATTAAAGATTATATCCTATTGAAGTTTCCTAATCTAGGTTGGCGACGAATCTACATAATACCATTTTTATTGTTGCCCTAAAAAATATTGACATTATTATAATTGGTTCCGCAATACAATGCTTTAGTATTAACAATGCACAAAGAACCATGTCTTGTAATTATTGATGCCACGATGCATACTACATAGACGTTTTTTTATCTATGACACATGCATCGTTACACTCAATCAGAATTGTAGGAGGTAATTATGAAAATTGGCATCTTTTATGCTTATTGGGTCCACAACTGGAACGTAGATTTTCACCCATTCATCGACAAAGCTAGCGATTTGGGGTTTGACGTCTTAGAGGTTAATGCGGGTACTGTTGCAAACATGACTAGGGATGAACTCAAATCCTTGAGGTCCCATGCAAACGATAAAGGGATCGAACTTTCATACGTAGTAGGACTCCAGTCTCAGTATGACATTTCATCAGAAGACAGTGCTGTACGAAATGCAGGAGTAGAGTTCCTTCAACAAATAGCAGATGCTGTTGGCAAATTAGGTGGTGGTCCTGTGGGAGGAATTCTATATGGATCATGGCCATCTACCTTACCATCCGACGTGGCTGATAAACGCCCATTTGTTGATAGGAGTGTAATGAGCATGAAAGAGGCAATCAAGGCTGCTGAGAACAATAATGTGACATTTAACATGGAAGTAGTTAACCGTTTTGAACAATTCATCATGAATACCTGCCAAGAAGCAATTGACTACGTGAAGGCAGTAGATAGTACACATGCAAAAATAATGCTGGACACATTCCACATTAATATCGAGGAGGATTTCTTCAAAGAAACTATTATCAGAGCAAACGATTGGTTAGGCCATTTCCATATAGGTGAAAACAATCGAATGCCACCCGGATATGGGCACATACCATGGGTAGATGTGGCAGATGCTTTACGCAAGATCAAATATCAAGGATATGTTGTGATGGAACCGTTCCTAATGCCAGGAGGCGAGATTGGTCGTGACATCAAGGTGTTTAGAAATCTGGCTAAAGGTCTAGATATAGACGAAGAAGCCCGTAAAGCCTTAAGTTTCACTCGGAAAATACTAAAATGATAGTTCCTTCTTGATCGACTGTGCTATTTACGGGAAATAGAACAGCTGCAATTAGGGTTCAAGGACGACCTTAATACATTTCCCTTTCTCAGCCATTTTGAAAGCTTCATTAGCATCACGCAATGCAAACCGGTCACCCACGAGCTCAGATAAATCAATACGTCCAGAACCTGCTATTAGAGCAGCTCTATGACAGTCATTTGTACTACAGGCTGCTGTACCTGTGACCTGAAGTTCTCGATAGTGTATTAAATTAGAGTCCAAATTCACAGTGGGTCTTTTCTTAGGCAACCCACCAAAAAAGTTGATGCGGCCTCCTATGGCTGCTACTTCTAAGGCCATCTTTTGTGCTTCATGCGAAGGCGCTGCCACTATGACAACATCTGCGCCTACACCTTTAGTTTTATCAAATACTAGAGAGTGCAAGTCATCTTCGGCACTGTTCACAATCGTATCAGCTCCAAAACCTTTGACCTGTGCTAATCGATCAGGATTCAGTTCGCTGACTATAATATGCGCAGCGCCTCGCAAACGAGCCATCATCACATGCATTACCCCAATTGGTCCGGCTCCAACAATAAGTACATTTTCGCCCGGCTGTATATCTAGCACATCCTGACCCCGCAATACACAGGCAAATGGCTCAATCAAAGCAGCAACAGCAGGATCCAAATCTTTTTCGATTTCAATAAGATTACCCTGCAAAATTGCCTGAGGAGGAATACGCATGTATTCAGCAAACGATCCGTCATAAGTAATACCTGGAGCATCATAATCAGCACACAGATTGTTGTTGCCAGAAACACACTGATTACACTGACCACAACCCATATTAGGAGCCAGAAAAACACGTTGCCCAACACAAACTCCTTTAACGTCTTCTCCTACAGATACTATGTCTCCAACAAGTTCATGACCAGGTACCCGATTCGTTCCTGGAGGGTATTTGGCATGCTCACCCTTAAATATCCGGATGTCTGTACCGCATATTCCAGTACTTACCACTCTAAGAAGCGCTTCATCAGCACCAATCTTAGGAATATCACGCTGCTCCAATCTAATGTCACGTGGCCCATAGTAAACAGCTGCTAACATTTGGTCACTAACATTACGATTATCCATAAAGCTAATTATAACTTATTACTCATGCATAAATATTTAAGATGGTCTAGTAGTTATTTATAATCACCATGATATAATCGCTTCCGTCGTTTAAATCCGTAAAGTTTGATACTTACTAAGTGAAAATCTTAGAATGTATTCTCAAAATTCATACATAACTATATTCTCACTACCATGATCAAAGTTGCGCTAGGCAAATTCAAACGGATGCTCAAACCCAACAAAAGCGCAAAAGATAAAGCGTTTGTTGCACTATATTCCATCAAATTCGAAGAAGGCGACATTGCTATTGACTGTGGTGCGAACGTGGGAAACGTCAGTAATTACTTATGCAAATCAGGCGCCACAGTTTACGCATTTGAGCCTAATCCACATGCATTTAAAGTCCTTGCCAAACGCTTATCTAAGTACCCAAATGCACACTACTATAGACAGGCCGTGCTTGACCATAAGGCTACAACCAAACTGTATTTCCACAACAATTCAGACACGAACGAAGTTCTATGGTCAACTGGATCATCTCTATTACACAAAAAAGCTAACGTACGCCAAGACAAATTCGTTGAAGTAGAAGCCATAGATCTATCTGAATTTATTGTCAATCTTCAAGCAAATATAAAATTACTAAAACTAGATGTTGAGGGTGTGGAGCACTCTATATTAACCAAACTAATCAAACATGGTCTTCACAAAAGAATCGAGCACATCTTCGTCGAAACTCATGAAGAGCAGGCACACCACTTGCAATCTGCCACTCATGAAATCAAGGACCTAATCAAATCCAATAATATTACAAATATAAACCTTGATTGGTAATACTACTTCTGAACCAGCTTAATGACTGATCAACCGATCTTCCATGAAACAGTCAAAATCAACGCTGCACCCTACCCGATCCATCACCTGACATAAGTTTATTGACTTCTCCAAGCGTCACCAAATTAACATCGCCTGATATTGAATGCTTTAGGCATGATGCAGCTACTGCAAACTCTAAAGCTTGTTGATCCGACATTGCCAATTGCAAGCCATATATCAGTCCTGATGCAAAAGAGTCGCCTCCACCCACTCTATCCACTATATCAGTAATATCATAATGTTTGCTTACTATAAACTCATCTCCATTGTACATACAAGCAGACCAACCATTACGACTCGCACTAAAACTTTGTCTAAGGGTTATTGCTTGATATTTAAGGTTAGGAAAACTTGCAAATACTGCTTTCGCCAAAGCTTCATATTTCTCCATATTCAAATTTCCAGAATG
>CEUZ01059947.1_pt1 | contig 14027 bp, 7 predicted proteins | sample 361511 | NCBI WGS metagenome assembly CEUZ01 (sample SAMEA2622822, study PRJEB7988) | marine metagenome | biome: marine biome (ENVO:00000447); feature: surface water layer (ENVO:00002042); material: "saline water (ENVO:00002010), including plankton (ENVO:xxxxxxxx)" | depth 5 m
CCCCCCACCTTTATATATGGGAAGTGGGGTAGGGGTGTGTCCCGCAAATCTGTGTCCCGTTTTTGGGTATATATGATAATGGTTGATAATGTATGACTAAATAGATAGTAAAGTTTAGTAAGCCCTAAAAACAGAGAAGCCCCGTCAGTAAACAGGGCTTCTCTTCAGAGAATGGTGGTATTCTCGAGTGTGATCCGGGTGAGACTCGAACTCACGGCCAATGGCTTAAAAGGCCACTGCTCTACCAACTGAGCTACCGGATCAAAAAAACAATAATTTGCTTAAAAATTAACGGCGAGAAATTTACTGTCATAAAAAAGACAAATAAATAGCCTTATGTAATTATTATAATTTTTTATATTTAGTAAAAAGTAATTACTTGACATTTTTAGATTAATCACGGAATTTCCTTTATAATTAAGAATGTGTTGTCTTGGGAATACACCTCTCTCTTAGCGTTGGGTCACTGTAATTAGTGAACTCTAGCGCAGTATTATTAATGAGTTTAAAAAATAAAACAGCTAAAGGAGACAATATGCGTATCCTTAAATCAGTCATATTATACAGTACAGTTGCAGGTATACTTTTTGCCGGGCAGACAGGCAAAATTGCTGGTACCATAACCGATAGCCAATCCGGCGAAGGTCTTGCTGGTTGTAATGTCCTTGTAAAAGGCACACCATATGGAGCTAGTTCAGATGCCAATGGTGAGTACTATATTATTAACTTAGCGCCTGGTTCTTATGATCTGGAATTCTCCATGATTGGGTATGCCGGTTACACAGCAGAAGGAGTTAGTGTCAATATTGATGTTACCACACCGGTGAATGCTTCTTTGGCCACGGAAGCATTGCAAATGTCAGGTATTTCTGTTACAGCAGAGAAACCAGCGATTGAAAATACATTAACATCATCCAAGCAAATTGTTTCTGGTGAACTCATGGATGGAATGGCAGTCACTGATGTTAACGATGTAGTTAAAACATTGCCAGGTGTTACTGAAGTTGGCGGTGACCTCCATATCCGCGGTGGGCGATCCGGAGAAGAGATGTATCTGGTAGATGGTGCTTCCGTTACTAATGCGGTCATGGGTGGAGAAGCAATTCCGGTAAACCCAGGTATGGTTGGAGAGCTCCAACTAATTACTGGAACCTTTAATGCAGAATATGGACAGGCCATGTCTGGTTTATTTAATACTGTTTTGAAGGACCCAACAGATGGTTTCCATGCCAGTTTTGGTTTTCGAACCACTCTTGGTCAGGATTATTTCAAGGCTGATAAAGGAGATTTTAGTGGTGCAGAAGTATACTCTGAAACCATGGAAATCGTTGATGACCAAGGGAATTATACTAATGCTGTTGATGGAACAGATTATGCAAAAGATTCGGACTTTGGTGGTGAAAAAACAATTTTGGATTTCAGTGCCGGTTTCGGTGGAGGAGCTTTTGGAGGTGTTTTTTCTCTAAGGACACTCAATGATGCCGGTCGTCTTCCGGGTCTTGCGGAAGATCTAATGAATGTACAGGCAAAATTTAACTTTCAGATGGGTAGCAATCTTAAACTCAGTGCCGAAGTGATGAATTATTCCAGGAATGGTTTTTATGATCCTACCTATGATGCAGAGCGAATGGATGCTGGAATGGATATCTGGCAGTGGCTCTGGGCCATGGATCAATATCCTCGTACGGAAGAGAGCGCTACTCAGTTTGGTGTGACTGCTAATTATGTGATGTCACCTAGTACAAATATCACAGTTCGTGCCGACATGATGATGCGCAAGCAGGAAGATGGAGCAAAAAATAGTAGCGGTTTTGTAGATTTTGATAGTAATGCTAAGGTAACAGCCACAACTAACTATAATGGTGCAGAAGGGCCTAATCATACTAAGGTCATGGAAGATCGGACAAACTCTAATGCTTGGTATAACATGGAAAATGTATATGGTCATTATTTCAAATCAGATGAGACTATTACCACAATCGGTGCCCATGCGACCAGTCAGTTAAATAATCGTCATCAGCTTAAAGCAGGTTTTGATTTTCGTATGTTTGATCTTGATCGCTGGGGTCACGATGTCTGGTACGGCCGCACATTGGGCTATACAGAAGACAACCCCAGATTGCAGTATACTAGTTTTGGTGGTGCCAAACCCACGGAAATCGCTGCGTATGCTCAGGACCAGATGGAATTCAATGATATGATCCTCAATATTGGCCTGCGCTTTGATGGCTTTAATGCAGGTTCGGATAAAGGTGTCTGGGCACCAAATGACCCCATAGCTGATGCAGCTGGTGATGGGTCAGTTAATCCATTTGATCCATCTAAACGAAGTGCAACAGAAATGAAAACCCTTATTAGTCCAAGGCTTGGTGCTTCTTTTCCCATTGGGGATAACATGGCGTTTCGTTATGCTTATGGATCTTTTTTCCAGCGGCCAGATTTTTACTCATTATTAAATAATCATATGGCGCAGATGGATGGTGGTACTGAGTCTGGTTTTTTTATATACCTGGGGAACGCAAATCTGGATCCCATGAAGACTTCTATTTATGAAATGGGCGTACAATACAGTATCGCCAGTAATCTGAAACTGGATGTTTCCGGTTATCATAAAGATATATCCAATCTATTGGCTTCTCAGGAAGTTTACGCGATCCCGTTTCAAGATGATGGTTCAGGACACGATAATGAAGGAGGATGGTCAGCTGATGAAACATTTGAAGCAGCTCACTATAGTGTAAATGTTAGTGATCACTTTGGAGATGTGCGAGGAATGGAGCTCAGTCTTTCAATGACAGGTCAATCCGGGTTAACGGGACGAGCTTCATATACCTATTCTATCGCACGTGCTACCGCTTCGGATAAGATTAATGCTGGAAATGGTAGCCTGACCCAGGATGGTGGTTTGCTAGCAGCTAACGTATTGACCATGACCACCCTGGACTGGCACCGTCCCCATATCTTTAATGGTTATGTGGATTATCACATGGATATGAGTGGTTTACTCAGCCGGGCTGGTGCGAATATAACTTTTAATTACCAGAGCGGCCTTCCTGTATCAGCCAGGTCCGGTGTGGGAGGTGCTTCATTGAAAGAAAGAGCACCGTCAACCATTGATGTGAACCTGAAGCTTGATGCCCGTCTTTCTGTGGCTGGCGTTAGTCCCACGGTTTACTTGCTGGTTGAAAATGTTATGAACAGACAGAATGTAATTGCTATTGCTGATCCAGGCTCCTATTTTGATGAAGCATCAACATATCATAATATAGCTGCAGGTTCTACCAATAACCTGCTGGCTTATGGCAAACCCATGACGCTGAATGTCGGCGTGCAGATTAATTATTAACCCGGATTCAGGAGTTGATTATGAAAAATAAACCAATCTTTAAAACCGTACTGACAGGCTTCATCATCTGCGGACTTTTTGGACCTGTTACTGCAAAAGACAGACTTGATGTTCTGGATCGCTCCAGAGTTGCAGGGAAAACTTTTTCTCCTGTATCGGGCCAAACCTATGTTTACCATACCAATGGTGATCTCTGGATGGGCTGGGATTCATATGGAAATACTGGAGACCAGACCTGCAGTGCCATTATCCCTGGCTGGGTATACCCTGGGTCCAATCAGGCAGCCGGCCATGGTTATCTTAACTACAATTGCCGAGCAGGGTACTGGATCATTGCCGATATTGGCGGGACCCTCTTTGAAGGCACCACCGGGCAGTATGATATTTCCGAAGGGACTGATCCTGGTGAAACAAGTGGTAGTTGGGCAGGGAGCGGTAGCGGTTATAATAAGGAACCGTGGGTTACAAATACCAGTTGGACTATTCCCACTGCAAATATTACTGTGAATGCGGTACGCCGTTCCTGGAGTTTTAATGGGACATCCAATACCTATTTTAAGGTTGGCGAGCATGATTATAATGATTTCGTTATTGATGAGGTCCATGTCATTAATAATGGTTCTACTGATATAGATGGCCTTGTGTTTGGTTCTAAAGCAGACCACGACTGTACTTGGAATATTCCTTTTCCGGATTGGGATTATGCATTCTGGACAGATGATATAGTGGATTATGATGCTGAATATTTATTAACCATGGAACTGGATGGTGATGACCCAGGATCAGCAGCCAATGATTTTGGTATTGATGATCCAGGCCGCGAGTACCGCGGTGTACGGGTGGCTCAGACACCATTAGAGATTGCTGGTACGTCCTATGGTTCATTGGCGCAGAGTGATGTCAATCATATGTGGTGGACAGGAGATGAAGATCCTCAGACTGCTGCTTCTAGACATACTATGGCAACGATGGTAAAAGGTGCTGGAGATAAAAAAGATGTTAACCCAAGTCCCATGGATATGAGGTACCTTCAGTCCTATGGACCCTATGCACTTGCTGCTGGTGACACATTAAAATTTATCACCGCTGTTTTAGCTGGCGCTGGTTTGGCAAATACTCAGCAGGCGGCTGCCAATGCCCGCAAAGCCTATGACTGGAACTGGAATCTTCCTAAGCCTCCAGCCGCTCCACAGATTGCTTCTGATGGTGTTAAAACAAATGCAGCAGGGAAGGTTGAGCTAACATGGACCTATAGTGATGCAAAAATAAACGCCGTGGATCCGGATAAGGGAGTGGCAGATTTTGCTGGTTTCCGTATCTATAAAGCCGCTACGGCTCCCCGCCAGAGCTCTTCGGATATCATGACTGGTGAAGGTGTTTCTGCTGATAATTTATCAGATGGTGGTACTATGGTTGGTGATCCCAATGTAGGGACAAAATTTACTTCCGCTGCCACAGGGCCTTATACGATGGTTCTTGATATTCCTAAAGCCAATATTGGTACATATGGAGGTAATGGATCCTACACCTGGACAGATGAAAATGTAGCTATTGGATTAACTTACTGGTATTATGTAGCAGCCTATGATGAAGCAGGGTCTGATCCGGTTCATGGCTCAGTACCTTCACTGGAAAGTTATTATACCATGTGCTACCCCATGCAAGCGGCTCCAGATGGCGGTGGCGGCGAGATCAATTCAGTGCCGCCTGCAACAACAGTATCTGTGGAAACACTTACCTATGACGGGTTGAGTGGTTCCACCACTGATATATTTGTTGCCCCTAATCCATGGAGAGGGAATGTTATGGAGACCTTCCACGGGGCAACTACTGCCAATACTTATTTTGTAAGGTTTTACAATGTTAAATCAGGTGATGAAATTCGGGTATTTGATGTAGGTGGAAACCTAGTATATGAAAATACAGCATCTTCAGCCGGTTCGTTTGATTGGAACTTGGTTTCAAGAACCCGTAATCAGGTCGTAACAGGAGTTTATTATTGGAAAGTAGGAGATCAGTCAGGTAAACTGGCTGTGATCCGCTAAACCAGAAAGGAAGTTATAGAATGAGAAATAAAATGATTCTAGACAAAATCGTGAAATGGACAATTGCTTCCATGCTGGTTGTTTCATTTCATGGATCTCTTTTTTCGGAAAGCGATGATGATAAGGTTGGTTCTGCCGCTTTTAAATTCCTCAATATCCAAACAGATGCCAGGGGCGCAAGCCTTGGAGGTTTGGCCGCACAGGCCACAGGTGCCAGTGCCCTCTTTTGGAACCCTGCTGGCATTGCCGGTTCAGGTGGAATAGGTTTCACCGCCGGCATGACCCAGTGGCTGGTGGAGACACAGGTTATGAATGCTGGTTTTGTGATGCCTATGATGGGCGGCGCAGTTGGTGTATCACTGGTATCGGTCAATTATGGAGATATGATGAAATCCGGCTGGGCTGGAACAACCGAATTTGTATTTGAACCCAATCAGGGGAAGTTTACAGCGAGTGATATGTCTTTGCAGGCCAGTTATGGTAGAAACTTAAGTGATAAGTTTTCCATTGGAGGTACAGGTAAAATGCTCACTCAAAACATTGATGATGTAAGCATCAGTGGTATGGCATTTGATATTGGTACTCAGTTCAACACTGGTTACCGTGGGATCAAAATGGGGGCTGCCATTTCCAATTTTGGGCCTGATATCGATTCTCAGGCTCCTGAAGATGCTGCTTATGCAGAATATCCCGCCATGTCTCTACCCATGACTTTCTCATTTGGCGTAATTGGTGAAGCGGTACCAGGCTTAAATGCTGGTCTTAATATTCTCAAGCAGGCAGATATGGGTCAGGAACTCATTGTAAATGGTGAATATAATATCAGTCTGGCATCTCTCCGGTTCAGCTATAATCTTAATAATCCCCAACAGAATATGGCCGTTGGAGCTGGTGTGAATGTGGCCGGTATAAGTGCGAATTTTTCTATGACGATGACCAAGCATTTCGATAGTGTGATGCGATTTGGCATTGGGTATTCGCTCTGATAAAAATTATATTAGTTTTTATGAAAAAAGCCGCTTCAAAAGCGGCTTTTTTTTATTCAGGTTGGACGCAGTATGGAAGTATTAATAGGTTTTGCTATTAATATAGATCCCTATGAAGATTATGAAACCAATCCTTTTATCTCTCTCCTTCTTGCTCGCAGGAATACCTGATGGGACTCAGGACATTATTTTCTATGATCTGGCTCAGGAACAGGGCCTTGAATTTGTCCATGACCATGGCGGTAGTGGTGAAAAATATTATGTCGAAACAATGGGATCAGGTGTCTGTCTCCTGGACTATGATAATGACTATGATTTAGATATCTACTTTTGTCAGGGATCACCGCTGCCTGGCTGGGATAAAAATATTAACTTGGAAAATAAATTATTTCAAAACGATGATGGTCACTGGACAGATGTAACTGCTGTTGTCGGTGTTGGGGATAAATCATACAGCACTGGTTGCACATGTGGGGATGTGGACAATGACGGTGATACGGATTTATACGTAACCAATTTTGGGAAAGATATTTTTTACCGCAATAACGGTAATGGTACTTTTACAAATGTAACTGACGCGGTAGGAATAATTAACTATGATTGGGGTTCCAGTGCAGCCTTTTTTGATATGGATAATGATGGACTCTTGGACCTTTATGTAACCAATTATGTGGAGTATTCTTTGAAGAAAAACCCTTGGTGTGGAGATAAGAATACAAATCGACGTGCTTACTGTGATCCGGATATTTTCTCCGGTTCACCTGATCGTCTATTTCTTAATCTGGGCGACTGGGTTTTTAAGGATATATCTGCTGCTTCCGGAGTTATGGCCCAAAAAGGCAAGGGATTGGGTGTAATCCCCGCGGATTTTGATCGGGATGGGGATCAAGACCTATATGTAGCCAATGATAAGGTAATGAACCATTATTATGTGAATGACGGTAAGGGCCATTTTAAAGAAAATGCTTTATTTACAGGTTTAGGTTTCAATGAAAATGGTCGTGCTGAAGCTGGTATGGGAGTGGATATTGGTGATGTGAATGGTGATGGCTGGCAGGATATTTTTGTAACAAATTTCAGCGGTGAAACCAATACCATTTATATAAATAACAAAGATGGATTTTTTAGCGATGAAACTTCTCTGGCCGGCTTAGGCCAGCCAAGCCTGAATTACCTTGGGTTCGGAACAAAATTTCTGGACATCAATTGTGATGGCTGGTTGGATCTGTTTGTAGTAAATGGACATGTAATTGATAATATTCATTATTTTAATAAAGATTATACCCATGCACAGTCTAAACAAATATTTCTAAATAACATGGACGGTACGTTTAGAGAACTTCCGCCGGAACTGATAGGAGATGTGAACCGACCCAGTGTTGGCCGAGGAGCTGCTTTTGGGGATCTGGATAATGATGGTGATATAGATGTGGTTATTTCTAATAATAATGAACCAGCTAATCTGTTGATTCGGGATGGAACCCCAAATAAGAACTGGATCGGTTTTTTATTGATAGGGGTTGAATCCAATTATGACGCCATTGGCACCCGTATTGTAATCAAAACAGATGAAATGAATCAGGTAAAATTTGTGACCACTGCAGGAAGTTATTTGGCGGCCAATGACAAGAGAATTTTATTTGGGTTGAATCATCACATTAGTGTTGATAAAGCAAGTATTAAATGGCCTAGCGGAATAACCGACAGTTTTACAAATTTGCAAACCAACTGTTATTATCAGATTAGAGAAGGAGGGAGTATATCCGTTATATATTATTGATTCTGGTGACACTTTTGAAAGGTCAGGATTTGACGAAAGGACAGGATTTTCTGAAAAATGGTCAGTATCATGATGCAGTTAAGTTCTTTTCTGGTATCATAAAAACATACCCGAAAAATCCAGATGTTCTGAATGGACTTGCAGAAGGGCAACACCGGACCGGGGATCCCATGACTGCTATTGAAAACTATAAAAAAAGTTTAGCCATTAACCCGCAGCAGTTATCAACTTTGATCAGTATAGGTAATATCCAATATTACCATCAGCAGTTTCCAGAAGCAGAGATTTCATATGAGAGAGCGACCCGTTTAGATCCAAAAAATGCACGGGCACACAATAATCTGGCATCGGTTCTAAAAGAACAGCAGAAACTCGATCAAGCAATCTTTTATTTTGAAAAAGCATTCGAATTGGACTCACAGTATGCCCTGGCCTGCAGAAACTTGGGTGACATTTACTTAAGACAGGGCAAAAGTACTCCTGCATTACACTGGCTCAAAACAGCTGTTGATCTTGATCCTGGTAACATGCGCGGGCAGTACTGGTTGGGGAAAGCATTTTACTTATCCGGAGAATTTGCTGCCGCCAAGGATCAATATCTACGTATTTTGGTAAATAAACCTAATTTACATTCTGTTCATCATGATTTGGGGTTGGCTTATTTTGGAATGAGAAATTATGGACCGGCAATTACTCATATAAAGCAGGCCATACAGCGTAATCACGCAGTTTATGTTTATTATCTTTCACTGAGCCGCGTATACGCCAGTCTCCACAATGAGGCAATGGCAATGGCAGTTCTTGATTCTGCACTCAATTATGACAGGTCTTTGGCGGTTGTCTGGATTGCTAAAGGCGATATCCATAAGATTGCTGAACAGTATGAATTGGCCTTACAGGATTACGAAATTGCATCTTCCTATAGTTTGGAAGACTGGAAAGGATACTATAAACAGGGCGTAGTCTTATATTATCTGGGCAGGTTGGATGATGCCCAATCTATGCTTGAAGTAGCATCCGAAAAAAACCCTCATCAAAGTGGGATAAATCATTTTCTCGGGCTGGTATATTTAGGGAAAAATAATCCTGCCATGGCAAAACTGTCTTTAATCAAAGCCTCGGAAAAGGATTCTTCCAACAGCGATATTTACTTCCATCTTGGGCAGTCCTATCGGCATCTGAAACAATTTGAAGAAGCGAGGATTGCCTTGGAAAATGCGGTACATATTGATTCGACTCACAAAGAAGCACTATATGCACTGGGTCAGATATATACAAAATTGAATTTAAATGCTAAAGCAAAAGAAGTGTTAAAAAGATTTAAAGTTGTTTCAGATTTTGAAAAAACAGAGAAGAAATTGAAAAAAAAATTGTCACTGAAGCCCTATGACAGTGATACTCGCCGACAATTAGCCATGCTTTATGAATCAAGAAAAGATTTTTTATCAGCAGCGGAGATATGGCAGCAATCCTATTTTTTGGGTGATGGTAAAGCAGCTACTGAACTTGAAAGAATAAAAGGAAAGATAAAATGATTGATAGGATCTTAATGTTTGAAAAGAGTAAGGTAATTAGGTGATCAGGCTTCCGATTCTAATTTTAACTAATCTTTAATTGTACAATCCATTTATTTCACGAAACGAAGAAAATAAATATGTAAACGTTCACCAATTTTATTACCATCATTAAGTTAGGCTGATATTTTTTAAATAATACTGATCAAAAGCAGCAAGCAGACTTTCTTGTCCTGAATAAGGTGCTGGATTATATTTTTTAGATTGTATTCCTAACTGTGATAATTCGGAAATGTGCCAATCCTGCTTGTTGGTGATGTCCCAAAAATCAATTGCTTCCTTCGGGTTGTATCTAGTGGAATTTTTTATATCCTTTGAAAAAAGCCATGTGCATGTAACCGTACATTTATCCACGCCATTAGGCCAGACCATATGATACATAACATATTCAGGGTGGAGGCTCAAAAGCATATTAGGGAAGATGGAATAATAATAGACTCGTTTCAAATCATCATTTTTTACATTTGGTAGTGGTGGACAGCATAATTTTCCGCTGCCTGTAATACTCTCTTTATCTTCATTGAATTCCATATAACCCCCAAGAAATGGACCTTCGTAGAGATCATTTTGTCCACTTAAGTAAGGTGTAATGGCTGCAAGATCTGGGTGAAGAATGGGACAGTGATAACATTCACAGTAATTCTGAATCACCAGTTTCCAATTTCCGGATACTTCATACTTTTTAGTTTCTATAGTGATAAGTTCATCGATGGTCCAATCTTTGAAGCGTTCGATAAGTGGAGCAAAAGCTGAATCAAAATCTTCCGGTGTGTGGCTGTAATTAATAAAAATGAATCCATCCCATTCTGCGATAGCTACCGGGAAAAGGGAATAGTCTGATTTATGGAATCCTTCCACCGCATCCATATGAGGGGCTCCCATGAGTTTTCCATCAAGTCCATAGGTCCAGCCATGGTAACTACATTGGATAGATTTAGAAAATTGGCCTGATCTGTGATTACAAATCCGAGTCCCTCGATGTCGACAGACGTTTACATGTGCTTTGAGCTCACCATGCTCATCTCGTAATAGAATAGTACTCTCCATTCCAATGTTAATTACTTTATAATACCCTGATTCACATAGTTCGGATGAACGGCCTGCACAAATCCAATTATTCAAGAATATATTATCATACTCTTTTTGTAGAATATCCGGATCAACATAATAATGGCGCTCAAGTGTATGGGCCCCTTTGGGAAGAGATTTGGCTGTTTTTATAAATGTCATGCCTTTAATAAAACTTGAGCTGCATTTACTCCATTAGTGCCATGGAGACCTCCGCCGGGATGGGTTCCTGATCCACAGAGATAAAGATTTTTAATGGGTGTTTTATATTGAGCTGTAGTGATGGTTGGACGCATGAACATGAATTGATCCAGAGTCATTTCACCATGATTTAGATTTCCTTCAGTCAAACCAAATTGGGTTTCCAAATCAGCAGGTGATAATACATGTGAGAATTCAATCAACGATGAGAAATTAGGAATATGATTTTCTAATACACTAACCACGTTGCGGTATAATTGGTTATTCAATTCGGGTGACCAGTGGTTTTCTCTTAGATGATAAGGCGCATACTGTATCGTTGCGGAAAGCACATGCTTCCTGTCTGGAGCAAATTCACTATTAATAACCGATGGAATTGTGAATTCCACATAAGGGTTTTTAGAAAGCTGTCCATATTTTACTGCATCGGATGCTATCTCTAGGTATTCAATCGATGGGGCGATTGAAAAAACAGTATCCATTTGATCAGCAGAAACGCCATTGATTTCAGGAAGAGAATTGAGCGCAAAATGGATTCGTGCTGTACTGCCACGGTAGCGGATATTATTTAATTGAGTGTGAAAATTAGGATTCAAATTTGGTGCCCCAACAAGATTAATAAATGTATTCTGAGGATCAAGACCTGATACAGTAATGCTGGCCTTAATTGATTTTCCATTCAAAAGGGTAACACCACTACAAATACCATTATCCGTATTGATAGAATTCACTTTTGAATTGGTTTCAATCGCAACGTTGTAAGATTCAGCTACTGCTTTCAATACATTGGCTAATTCTATTGTACCTCCCTTTACAAATTTTACATTGTGGAATACACTACTGCTATGGAGATGCTGGTGTAATAGATTGTATCCAGTGGCGGCGGCAAAAGGACCGAAAGATAAATGATGAATTCCAGCGGTAGCTATTGCACCGCGCAGTAATTCATTTTCAAACCATTCGTCCATCAGTTCCAGCATCATCATAGGCATCACACGCATCAGATCGACCATACCGCGAGAACCGTGCTTTAGTAGCGGACCTAACATTGAACGCATCGATAGTGCTTCAAAAAGTCCTACATTAGGTAGACTGGGCGGCGTCAATTCATAAAGCCGTTCTAAGAAATTGACAGATTTATCAATATAAGATATGAATTCTTCCCAAACGTCAGCATCTTTTTTGGAAAGATGTGAGATGGAGTTCGCTGTTTGTTTTGGATCACGATGAAAAGCAATATGCTTATTATCCTTCCCTAATGCAACTCGAACAATATCCGGTATTATCAATTTTAAACCATTAGATTTTAGGTTTAATTCGGTCATGACCCTTGGATCAATCCATTTTAAGGTATCATGGATTGCATTGCATTTGTATCCGGGGACGAACTCCAAAGTTGATGCCAGCCCGCCCACTTCATTACGAGATTCAAGCACGAGAACTTTTTTTCCTGCTTTACCTAGTATAGCTGCCGTGGTCAGACTGTTCACACCGCTACCGATAATAATTGCATCAAACTTAGTCATTACCAGAGTCCTAGAATCTTTTTCGCTGCCATTTCACCTGGAGATCCTGTGATGCCACCGCCTGGGTGGGTACCTGATCCACACTGATAATAATTTTTAATCGGTGTGGAATAGTCTGCCCATTTCACGGCAGGACGCAAAGAGAACAATTGTTGGAGTGTCAATTCACCGTGAAAAATATTTCCTTCGGTCAATCCAAACGTGGATTCAATATCCGCCGGTGTAAGCACCTGCCGGTGCAAAATGATATCTTTAATATTTGGGGCATAGCGTGCAAGAGTATTTATTACAGCATCCCCAAATGCATCACGTTTCTGATCATCCCAGCCGCCATTAATATGATAAGGAGCATACTGAACAAAGCATGACATAACATGTTTACCGGGTGGTGCCATTTCGGGATCAAGAACAGACGGCAAAATGATATCCATATATGGAGCTTGAGAGAAATTCCCGTATTTAGCATCATCGTATGCCTTTTCCAAATGATCATAGCTAGGGCTGATGGAAATAGCACCTCGAAGATGGTGCCCTTCACCTGGTAGACAGGTAAAGTTAGGGAGCCCATCCAAAGCTAGGTTTACTTTACCTGAGGAACCTCGGATTCGAAAACGTTTGATATCCTGGACAAAATCAGATGGAAGATCATGTTCATCCAGCATTTTCAAAAAAGATAATTTTGGATCCAATCCTGAAATAACAATATTAGAATTGTGTTCATCCCCATTTTTAAGGGCAACACCAATAGCGCGACCATTTTTTACAATGACTTTTTCCACAGGTGCTTCAGTAATGATATCTGCTCCAAAATGTTCAGCAGAACGTGCAATAGCCATACTGACAGCACCAGTACCACCGCGCTGGAATCCCCAGGCCCGAAAGGCGCCATCAATGTCACCCATATAATGGTGAAGCATCACATAGGCTGAACCAGGTGAACGCGGCCCCATGAAGGTACCTATGATTCCACTAGCTGACATAGATGCTTTCAAGGGCTCAAATTCAAACCATTCATCCAGGAAATCTGCCGAGCTCATGGTCATAAGTTTTGTTAAATATTCAAACTGTTCTGATGAAATAGTTTTGAAATGATCCAATAATCTTTTGGCACTTAAAAGGTCGGATATGGATGGCCGAATGGCATTGGGAGCAATGGTTTCTAGGATAGGGCGAACTGCCATTCCAATCTGGCCCATAAGAGGGCCAAAACGCATATATGTTTCTGCGTCAAGCGGAGAATGACGAGCAATCTCCCTGTAGGTTTGATCACTGTCCGCTGTGCGGATCAAATAGTCATTATCTAATGGAGTAAAAGTGCTTTCTAGAGGAAGAAGTTCCAGACCGAAATTGGGCAGCATCAGTTCCCGCATTACATTTGGTTTCATAAGGCTTACTACATAGGAGCAGACCGAAAATTTAAATCCAGGAAAAATTTCTTCAGTAACAGCCGCACCTCCTAGCACGTGGCGACGTTCCAGGACCAATACCTTTTTCCCGCCCC
>CEUZ01277310.1_pt1 | contig 14023 bp, 17 predicted proteins | sample 361511 | NCBI WGS metagenome assembly CEUZ01 (sample SAMEA2622822, study PRJEB7988) | marine metagenome | biome: marine biome (ENVO:00000447); feature: surface water layer (ENVO:00002042); material: "saline water (ENVO:00002010), including plankton (ENVO:xxxxxxxx)" | depth 5 m
GAATAATGGAAATATGGAAAATGTCAAGAAGAGGTGTGGATTTGGTTTTTGAGTGGGAATGATTTAATATTCAACCGAGTTTATCTGTAGTAAATACAAATAATAAGAATCATTTGGATTGAGATGGGGAGATAAAAGTGCTTTTTTTATTTTTATTTATTTTTCAAATGGGATTGGCAAAGGGAGAAGAGCTGTTAATGCTCAGTGCTCCAAAAGAGTTAAAAATTGAGAAGATGGAGTTAAAGATCATTCAGCCCATTGATGGCAATTTAAAACTCAATGTTCAACCTCTTAATGAAGATGTCTTAAGGCTTGAGTCTGTTCTCAAAACAGAAATTAAAAAAAAGAAAAATGAAGTTCGAATCATTTCAATAGGGAGTAGTATCGGAAAGTTCATAGAGCTACAAAATGGAGATTATCAGCATTTATCAATCCACTCTGAGGGGAAAGAGACTTCATTTTGGTGTTTTAAGGGATGTGATGTTCTTGAGAAATTAAGTAACAAAGAGAAAATAGATGTTCTTGTGATTTGGAGAGAGGTTGAAAGATTTATTCCTGAAGCCAATGAAAAAATGAAAATCAAAGAGACGACTCATGTTTCTTATAATTCAGGTAAAAAGAAATCATTTTATCCCTGTCGTAGTGATAAAAAACTTCCTCGTCTTGAAAAAGGATGTGAAGGGGAGGGGTGTGGCTTTTTAAAGTATAATAAAGCGATAAAAACTGTTTCGGTTTTTGAAACAGCTTCAAGGAAATCAAAAATTCTAGGAAATATAAAAAGATGTGAAAAAATTGAGGGATTTGAGCCCTATACGTTACTTTCTGAGCTTGGATGGGTTGAAGTGCTTAAACCCAATAAACAGCTTAAAAAAATAGGTGTAAAAAAGGGATCAGTAATCCAACTGACAGAATCTCTTGGAGAAGGCTACCTCACCGCCTGCTCAGGGATTCATAAAATAGATGCTGTTGATCAAAGAATTGAAAAATCTGGTGATGTTGCAGAGGTACAGACTCTTATTCAGCACAAATCTGAAGGTTGGATAAAGCTAAAACTCAAAAATGGAAGATCTGGTTATGTACCTGAAACAGAAAACTTTTATATGGGATACCATAGTTATGAACCATCACAGCTTTGTCCAGAAGATCATCCTTTAGAGTCCTGACTCTTTGTACTGCTCTACAGCTTGCATCGCTTCAATTCCGTAAACGACAGAAGGTCCTCCACCCATGAGAATTGCAACACTAATAGTCTCTGCGATTTCTTCATCGGATGCTCCGGCCACCATCGCATCATGGACATGATAAGTAATACATCCATCGCACCGCACGGTAATCGCAATTCCTAGAGCAATGAGCTCTTTCGTTCGACTATCCAGAGCCCCTTTTTCGATTGTTTTTTCATGGAGCTGAGCAAATCCACCCATAGGACCAGGAATGGATGCTCCTAGTTTTTCCATCCATGTATTTAATTCTTTATACTGTGCAGGAAAGTTTTTCATTCATTGATTCTCCTTTTGATTGATTTTAAATTTTCGATTGAGCTGTATCCTACAATATCATGAGTATTTTCAACAGAGATGATTGAAGGAATTGTTACTGATTTTGATCAGGTCCATTTCCATTAAAAGACTGATCAAAATCAGAACTTAAGTTAAAATCATTTTTATTAAGACTTGATGCTTTTCTTCCTAAGATTGAAAAAAGAGATGATGAGTGTAGAATGCGGTTTATGTCAAAATTGCTCATGGAAACGCGAAATCTCTCGAAAGTTTATCAGATGGGAGAAGTCGAAGTTCATGCCCTTCGAAATATTGATCTCAAACTCTTTGAGGGGGAGTTTGTGGTCCTTTTGGGGCATTCAGGAAGTGGAAAATCAACTCTACTGAATATTTTGGGCGGACTCGATCGGGGAAGTTCAGGTGAAGTTTATTTTGATGGTACCGCTATTCATGATTATAGTGATCAGAAGTTAACTGGTTTTCGTAGAGAAAATATTGGCTTTATTTTTCAGATGTATAATTTGATTCCTCGTTTATCGGCAGTTGAAAATGTAGAATTGGTCACTGAGATTTCTGTTAATCCAATGTCTTCGGAGAAAGCCTTAGCGTTAGTTGGTCTATCAGAACGCTCAAGGCACTTTCCTTCTCAAATGTCAGGAGGAGAGCAACAGCGGATTGCGATTGCAAGAGCAATTGCTAAACAGCCTCGACTTCTCTTTTGTGATGAACCCACGGGAGCTCTTGATGTTAAAACCGGAATTTTGGTTTTAGAAGCGATTCAAAAAGTAAATGAAAGTCTTGGAACGACAACCGTTGTGATTACGCATAATGTTGCAATTGCAGATATGGCAGATCGAGTGATTACTTTACTCGATGGTCAAATTCATGAAATTCGTGAGAATCTAAACAAAATAGCTGTGAAAGATTTGCAATGGTAGGAGCGGTGCTTAATAAAAAGCTTTTCCGTGACTTAATGAGTCTAAAGGCTCAGGTGATTTCCATTAGTTTGGTTGTTGGAATTGGAGTTGCTGTTTTATTCGGATTTACGAGTACTCATCGCTCGTTAATGAAGAGTAGAGATGATTTTTATGAATCTGCCAATTTTTCAAATCTTTTTGTTCGATTAAAAAAAGCACCTCTTTATCTCGTCAAAGAGTTAAGAAAAATAAAAGGGGTAACTGATGTGGAACCCCGTCTTGAATATGATGCCCTATTATCAATTCCAAATTTTGTAGAGCCGGTGGTGGGACATTTTGTTTCTATCCCTGATGGAATGCAGCCAGAGCAAAATAAGCTTTTTATTCATAAAGGTCGTCTTCCTTCTCGTTTTGCAGTTGATGAGATTGTTGTGAGTGAGAACTTTTTTAAAGTACATCAATTTAAACTAGGCGACTTTATTTTTGCGACCTTAAACGGAAAAAAGAAAAAATTAAAAATAGTGGGAGTCGGAGTAACTCCAGAGTATGTGATTGCGATTCAACCCGGAAGTGCTTTTCCAGATGATTTTCATTTTTCAGTGATTTGGATGAATCAATCTGTATTGGCAGGTACCTATGATATGCGAGCCTCCTTCAATAGTGTGGTTTTGAGGACAAAGCGAGAAGCTTTAGAAGAAAAACTCATCTATCGTATTGATCAAATTTTGGATAAGTACGGATCTACAGGGGCTTATGGTTTAGATAAACAAGTATCCAGTGTCTATGTGAGGGAAGAGCTCAATCAGCTCAAGGTGCAGGCAGCCTTTATTCCAATCCTTTTTTTTCTTGTTGCGGCATTTATTTTAAATGTCGTGATTTCAAGACTTGTTCGGGCTCAGCGATCAGAAATTGCGACTTTGAAAGCAGTTGGTTATTTTGATTTTAGTATTTCTGGGTACTATTTTAAAATTGCAGCGTTAATTGTTTTGGTAGGGACGGTCATTGGAGTTTTGTTGGGAATCTGGATTGGTGATTCAATGATTCGTCTTTATGCTGATTTTTATCACTTTCCGGTTTTGAGTTACGATTTTTCATACTATCAGATCTTTGTTGCGGTGGTTGTCTCTATCGCGACTGCGGGGAGTGGAGTCTACTCCTCTTTGAGAAAAATTTTTAAGCTTCAGCCAGCGGAAGCGATGCGTCCTCCTTCACCTCCGAGTTTTCATCAAGGTTTTTTTGAGAACTCTAGATGGTTTCAGCTTTTTCAAACTCGAACTCGAATGATGATTCGAGGAATTACCGTTTTTCCTGGAAGGGCGTTGTTAACGGGGTTCGGGTTGAGCTTTGCAATTGTGTTACTTGTCAGTGGGTTATTTTGGCAGGATACAATAGATTATTTGATCTTAGCTCAATATACGTTCATTGAGAAAGAGACAGGAAGTATTCAATTAACTCAATCTACTCAGTCCAGTGTAGTTTATGAAGTTTTACGACAAAAAGGAGTTTTAGAGGCAGAAGGTTATTATCGTGTGGGAGTGAAAGCCCGTTTCCAAAATCGAGAAGAGATGACGGCTCTCAACGGTTTTCCACATCATGCAAAGCTTCAAGGAATTGTTGATCAAAATTTAAAAAGAATAGAGCTTCCTGACGGTGGAATTTACATTGGACGAATTTTAGCAAATCAGCTCGGAGTTATTGAGGGAGATCAGATAGAAATAGAAGTGCTCGAAGGACGAAAACCTAAGGCAGTGATTAGAGTTCAAAAAATTGTAGATAATTTTATGTCGAATGAAATTATAACTTCCAGGAAAAATGTCGCAAAAATTATGAAAACTGATGACTTGGTAAATCGTATTTTGTTTCGAGCTTATTCTGATTCAACTGAACTCTATTCTCAGCTAAAAGAGATGCCTACGGTTCTGACTGTTAATTATAGAGATGGTGCTTTGAAAATGTTTAATGAGACGAGTGCTCAATATTTACTTGTCTTTTCTTTTATTTTTTCTTTATTTGCTGGAGCAATAGGTTTTGGTATTGCTTATAACAACATGCGAGTCACTCTAGCAGAAAGAGATTGAGAAATGGCTACTTTAAGAATTTTGGGATTTAGAACTTCAGAAGTTTTTCAAATTCTTATTTCTGAAGTGTTATTTCTTATGTTAGCTTTTATTCCGATCGGTTGTATTTTAGGGTATTTTAATGCGAGATGGTTAATTGCCAAGATGAGTATGGATGCCTTTCAAATTCCTTTTATTATTGAACCAATGACTTATTTTTATTCTAGTCTTGTTTTAGTTGTCTCGGTCTTGGTGAGTTCCTGGCTCATTTATTATCGAGTGAAAAAAATAGATTTAATTGCAACATTGAAATCGAGAGGTTGAAAGTAATGATAAAAAAAACAATCGAATATATCCGAATTCCAAAAAAACTTTTTTTTGGTGTTTTAATCGGAGCAATGATCTTATTTTTAGTTCTTTCTTTAAAACCTAAAAAAACACCCGTCGATTTAGGGTTGGTTACTCGAGGTGTTTTTCAAAAAACAATTATTGATGAAGGGGTCACTTCTTTTAAAAATAAGTTTGTCGTAACAGCACCTGCAGATGGTATTACTCCCACTCTGAAGCTCAAAGCTGGAGATATGGTTAAAAAGGGACAAATTTTAGTTCGTTTTGAATGGGATTCTGATTTTAAAATAAAATCCCCTTTGGACGGGGACGTCCTTAGAGTATTTGAAAAAGATCGAAGACATGTGATGAGAGGGACTCCAATCTTAGAAGTAGGGGATCCTAGAAAAATAGAAATTGTAGCAAAGCTTCTTTCTGAAGAGGTTGTTGATGTACGTGTAGGACAGAAAGCTAAAATTACTAAATGGGGAAAAGATCAACCCTTAGATGCCGTTGTAAGAAAAATCGAACCTTCTGCAAAGGAAGAAGTTTCTGCTCTTGGGGTTAAAGAACAAAGAGTAAAAGTTCATCTTGATATTATTACTGATCAGAGTATTTGGAAGAATCTAGGCGATGGTTTCAGAGTTGAAGTCTCGATCATTACGATGGAGAAAAAAAATGTAAGTTTACTTCCTATTGGGTCTCTTTTTTCTGATCAAGGAAAACCTGCTGTTTTTGTTGTGAATCAAAATAAAGCTCACTTAAAACACGTAAAGGTTGGGGAACAAAATTCTGAATATATAGAATTGGAAAATGGGGTAGATGTTGGAACTCAAGTTGTTCTCTATCCTGGAAGTGGATTAAAAGACGGAGTTAAAGTTCAAGAGCGTTAGATAAAATGAAAAGTCTTTAAGTCTGTAAATTTAACGCATATTGAGAAGAGTTTTCATTCATCTCTTTCTCTTAGCGTGGAAAGTGCTTGATTTGATTCTCATAGGGACGAGTCTTTATGTACCTACCGTGTGGAGCGTTTACTACAAGTACGTTGTTCATTTTTCTTTGATTTTTTAAAAAAGCTTAATCACTTTAATTGTTTATGAAGCCTTATGGGGTCCAAATTTGGTGATAACGGTTAAAATGAAATCTACTAAAGATGTAGTGAAATTCAAGGGTATGCGGCACTTTGGAGGGTTTACATATGAATGTAACTGAGTTATATTCATGTAATGAGTCGACCTCCTAAGGTAAGTGACCTGATGAAAGAAGTGCGAGCAATGCTGGCGGCTGGTAAATACAGATATGTTGGTCATGCCAATGAGAGGCTCCAGGAAAGGTCTGTTTCACGATTGGAAGTGAAGCAAGTTCTTAAGAACGGCCATCACGAAAAGCGAAAAGATGAGTTCAAAGAAGAACATACATGCTGGAATTACTCCATTCGTGGGAAAACAGTTGATAAAAAAAATTTAAGAATCGCAGTAAGTTTTGATAAATCAAATATGTTGATTATCACTGTGATTGATTTAGATAAATAGGAGAGAACAGGTATGAATAAAAAAATTCAGAAATCTTACATTGATTATGGTTTTGGGTTTCCAGTTCAAATTCTCAATGCTCCTTTAAAGAAGATCCATGGAGAATGGGCTTTAGACCTCAATTTTGAAAAATATGAGAAAACTGTTCTTTTTGCCTTAGCTCTAAAACCAGCACGTTTAACTGGAAATGAAGTTAAGTTTATTCGTTATTATTTTGAAATGGATTTAAAAAGTTTTGGTAAGCGATTTGGAGATGTTGCCCATTCAGCTGTGATTAAGTGGGAAAAATTTAACGATGAACCCACAAATATGAACTGGGCTACAGAAAAAGATATTCGACTTGCGATAGTTGATAAATTAAAACCTAAAGTTCTTCGCAAGGTTTATGAAGAGCTTCAGGAAACAGTTCCCCGCAAGTCTCACAGAATTAAAATTGACCCATCTGACTTAAAAGCTGCTTAGTTATCTTTTGAGAGTATTGTCATATTTCCTAGGAAAGGTTTTTCCGTTAGCTCTAGTTATGTGGAGTTATCGTTGGATTGTATCCCAGTAGGTTTCGAGCTGGTCCCGAGACTCACAGGCATTCAGTAAATTTTGATTTTCGCGCACATTCAATAGTGTTCTTCGGGCAATCCATTCTGAGAGAAATTCGTATTGAGCAACTGTGGTGTCGCTAAAGGATTCCCCCAGTTCCTTCCTTAGAGACCATGCAAATGGTTTCCCGTGAACACAGTCGCTGCGTATCTGAAAAAGGTTTTCAAGGAGGTTTTTGTAATGTTCGTGAATGCCATAAGGTTCGGAAATCTCGGGGACGCCGCAGAGGTATTGAACTCTTTTGTAGAATTCAGCCTTACCTTGACCTCGTGGTAATCCAATTATGCTCTCTACCGATCTAACTAAATTGGGAATTTTGAATTCAAGTTTAGGAGTTGAAAAGAAAGCAGCTTCAAATGAACGATAAGACTCTATCAATTGCAATTTACTGCCTAACTTGAATATTTTATCGCTACAATAAGTAGAGATAAAATCCCAGTTTTCGATTAACTTGCTGTTAGTTTCATAGCTTCTTCGCAGATCAAGGAATTCTTTCTCTCTCCAGTAAAACGAATCAGGCCATGAGCGATATCGAGATATTTCCCGAATATCTTTAATTTTGAACCTTTCATCGTCCTCAATTTCAACCCTTCCAGTAATTGAAATAGGTTCGTGACGTGGCCCTGATAAGGTCGTAACAAGTGGTAGTACTCTGAAAACATTATAGAGCTTGTTAACGAGCTGCTGATTGGTAGAATTGAGAATCTCTGACTCATCGTCATCACCAAATGTAATTAAAACTAATTTATTGTCCGAAACGAGTTCCTCCCATAGAAGGGTTCCAAGCCACTCTTTCCAGCAGTTTTTGTGAGACTCAGTTTTGATGAACTTTTCAACGCCGCCATAAATTCCGCGAATATTAAGCGAATCAAAACTAAAACTCTCAATATCTGGGAATGGATAAGGTTTATCCATTATGATTGCTGCGTATTTGATTCTGTCCTCCAATCTCAAATGGAATTTTACGATTACCACAAAGAGTAATTAAAAAAAAGTTGTGGATTAAGTAGTGAAGTATAGCGACGTATCCTCTTGATGTTCGATAAAAAAATCAACTGCACAATGCAGAAAGGAAAACGTGACTATGCTCAATTGAATGACCAATGAACCAGGTTCTCATCAATCTCTTCTTGATGAAATTGTGAGAAAAGGAGAAGTGGTTTTTCATCAACATCCATCGTTTCTTTAAAAAAATCCTGGGAGCGAGAATTTGAGAGCTGGAGGATTTTACTTCGCTCATTGATTTCTCGAGGATCTATTGCACCACTTTTTGTCATTGCAGATGGAGCTTTAGGTTTCTGCTCAACGCTTGAAGACCTTGAAGAGTTTAAAGAGACAAAGCATGGAAGGTGCCGGGTTCATAAAATAAAAAATGTAGTGAACTGTTTCCCCAAAAGACTTCAACCTCAGGTGAAGGGGGTATTTCACGATATGATGAATGCGGAGAAGAGATCAGATGGCTTAGTGAAAAAAACATTTGTTGATCTCTTTCATGACAAGTACCCAAATGGAGTCAATAAGCTTGAAAAAGACTGCGAAAAACTCAGCGTCTTCTTCTTCCCCGCAGTTCATTGGCAATATATCAGAACCACTCGAGGAGCAGGGAGTGCGCCAATAGCAGTTTCTATGGCATTTAAATTATTTGAACAGAGTTCAAAAAAATGGAGGAGAATACGATCTCCAGAGCTTGCTCAAATACTTCTTCTTGAGATTGACTTTAAAGATGGAGTAGAGCTAAAAACTTCTCGAAATCAAGAACACGTCGCTTGACTCAGTCCACTACTCATCCACAACTTTCTGAGATAAATCCGCTTGCTCGTTCGAAAAAATAGCTAAAAATAGAAGTATCTAAAAAAAAACAGAAGCGGATCTCTATGGGTCCGCTCCATTTTTTAGTGTCTTTTATTCACAGCCTGCTTAGGAGCCTAGAATTATCTAATCGAGTCTCCGCCCCCGGAACCAAATGTTCCAACTAGGCAGCTTTTCTCTGTTATGGTGTTATTGTCTAGATGTCTTCCTTCTAGCACCATTGTCCAATGTTTTTCTTTTTCAGGAGTTAGGCAAAAGAAGACATTGAGAGAATCCAGTGCTTCGGAGCTAGGCGGGGCCATCAAATAGTCTCGAACGCAGGCGATAATGTCTTTTCTAATAAAAGCACTGCGCTGAATTTCACTAGGAAAGTTCTCGAATACTGCGGCAGCTACGAGAAACTGGTAAGCTTCAGTAGAATTTTCGAAAGAAAGTCTTTTTTCAGATCGACAGTCGTTACCTGCATAAGAGACCATCGGTAATGCCAAGAGAATTGCAATAGTAAGTATTTTCATGTCGCAGTTGTTAACATATATTTTAAGTCAAGTAAATATTTATTGACTAAAAAAATCAAAAATTTTGTCATAGCTCAGTAAAAATGTCCTTTAATGAGTCAATACGGTAGAATTACTACTAATTATGCCTACTACTCTCAAATTATGTCTAGTACCTACATTTTCGATCTGGACTGTATATTTTAACAAAAACACTCATTTGGTATAATTGAGTTTATTTGTTAAATTAGGCATATAAGTAACCTAGCCTTTAAAGATCATACTGTACCCATAGAAGTCCTTCTAAGGCAGCCCCTTATTAGCTCCAAAGAACTTCGTGAAAATGGCTATAACCCTGGCCTCCTTAGCTATTATGAAAGCAAGGGTGGACAAAATAGCAGGGGCAAAGATTTTCACGACCTAGTTATGTTAGGACGCAACCCTGACTTAATAAGCAAAGAGGTGCGAATATTAACATCTAAAATAGTATATGGCGAAATATGACATTTTTTATAAGAAATGTCATTTTATGCCGAAGGACATGTCGCTCAAGATTCGGTTCTTCTTGGATTTGGAATAGCGCTTGTTTCGGCGAATTTTCAAATCAGTCACCCGCCAAATAGTGGGTCAATAACCAAAAATCATTCTTTTTTGTAAATATTCACCGTTGACCAGTTCCTTCGTTAGATGGTTTTGGCGGAAAACTTTGGCTCTCCCCATTTCCATAAGTGGTTCCATCCCAAGGTTGATTTGTAAGGTTTTAGACACTAAAGGGCGAAGATAGTTTTTGTTCTGTTTTTTAAGACAACTTTGGAAACTATTTTTGTATTCCTTGAAATCGGAAATCTTAATGTATGGTTCTGTTGCCGCCTTTTTAAGTTCCTTTGGGCATGGGATTCTTGAAGCTAAAAGGGCATTTTTTCGATTTCTGTCGTGGTCAATTTTTACACAGTTTCCAGACGAATAATGAAACAAGTCACCACTAAAGTTCATCGGGGTATCAGGGGGTTTTCAAATGAAAATAAATTTCTTGGTCGTGCCACATTTTTCAAAGTTTCTGTTCATCTTGAAACTGTTCAAGATCGAAAGGGTTTTTCGCAAAAGATTCGCTCACCAAGAAAAGTAACATTAAGGCTGTGATATATTTCAAATTCAAAATCCGATTTACGTTTTAATTTCAAAAAGCTTACAGTTGCTGGAGGAGGAGTATACGCCTCTCACTTGTTGAAATACTTTTAAAGAAATAACTTCGCACGTTCCATAAGCTCCTTGATGACAGCCTGATGAAGCCTTGAACGGAATGGTTGTTTATAGAAATGAAGAACAATATCCAGATTATATGGTTTATACCCATTTACGATTCGCAGCGACTTATCTCCATTAACTAGGTGTTCAGACATAACAGCTTTACCAAGCTCTGCTTTTACTCCATCAATAATTCCATAGCAGTCATCAAAATATGATCTTCTGTATTTAGGAGCCTTTTTCTTCTGAAACTTAAAAAATAATTCTGTAGCTCTGTCATTGCTGTCATTATCCAGAAATATGTCATCTCTATTAGAAGCGTTTTTACTTTCAATAACTACAAGTTTTTCCTGACCCAACACCTGAGTCTCTAAATTTGCCTGATCGAGTTTGTAATCCATGATTACGAAATCAACTTCAGCTCTTTGTAACATCCCGGGTAGATCTCCTATATCCGCACAAGAGAATTCACATAGGATGTTGGGATATTCCTTCAGCAGTGGTGATAGCGCTGGGACCACAACAGATCTAAAAACCGACGAGTAGCTACCAATTCTCAAAGTTCCTGCTACATCAAAGAAATTTGAGGCGTTAAGCTCCTGTACCAGCTCCTCTTCTAGAGAGTCCCTAGTCTGGCAATATCGAAGTAACCTTTCGCCTTGATCCGTGAGAAGAACCCCAGTAGGTTTTCTTACAAACAGGGTTAGTCCAATCTCCTCTTCCAGATTCTTAATTCTCTGGGATAGAGCGGATTGAGAGATATTCAATACCTTTGTGGCCTGGGAAAACCCTCCAGACTTAGCGATCTCTTGAAATGCGTCTAAATAGTTCGATGGCAAGCTCATAGATATTAGATAATCAGATGGATATATTAAATCAATGAATTTTTATTATTCCTCGACTTCGCCTATAAAGAAGCTCTCAGTAACTAATAAAAGGAGGGATGAGAAATGAAACTAACAAAAATCGCTTTAAGCTGTGCATTTATGCTTGCTGGAACACACGCCCAAGCCCAATATACCTGCACCTCACCAAACAGTGACGAAAAGCTAGAAGTATACAAACAGGTCACACCACTAGGAGACACAGTAGTTGTCGTTGAGAACGAAGAGGGGAAATCATACCACTTCGGCAACATGAAAAAAGAAGGCAGTCTTTTTGTTTATAAAGTTGTCGAATTCCAGGATGTTGATGGAAAGCTCGTAATTACACATTTCCCAAAGCAATGTGGTAGGGGGTCATGCCTTCCAGGTGGAGATTCCCATATTTCAGCACAACTCATCGTTGAAGAAGAACAGTCTGATTTCAATTGTAATGAAACATTTAATTAAAACTGCATTGATTGCATCTATTTTAGCTATCATCTTCTTGGTCATCCTCATTCAGGATGACCAAGAAGTTTTGATCGAGTCAGCCGAGTCTAAAGCCCCTTCCAATGGACCTGTTTATAATCAAATAAAATGGTTTAGCTCAAAGGACAAAGACGTATGGATGATGAATCAAAGTCATTATGGGCTAAATGCACCTAAGAAAGAGTGGGAAAGGCTCGCCATTGTTATTGATAAAACAACTTCCCCTAAAACTGCCAAATATTTTCAACTGGGTTCTGGAAAATTGGAATGGCAAGAAGGATTAGCAAAACAATCATACAGAGTATCTTGCTATATGTGTCACTCTAATGGACCTAGAGTCATAAGACCAAACTACGCCTCGTCTTTAAGAAAAGTCAGTCTTTGGGACAAGGCTAAAATTACCTATTGGAACTTGAGAATTAAATTCTACGGAAGAGTAATACCTCATCCAGATCACAAAAGAGAAGATGCAAACCTTGAAGTTCCATTTAGGTGGAGAAGTTCATTTGAAAACCAAGTACTCAATGTTAAGTCGTGTACCTCTTGTCATAAAGACTTTGGTTTCTTGGCCAGAGGAACATTAAAAAGACAACATATCCTTACAATAAAATTCATGCTGAGAGAGGGTCATATGCCTCCCTTTGGATTTTCAATCTCTGAATCTGACAAAAAACTTATCAATCAATTCATAGGTGGACTGTGATGGTAGCAATAATATTTTCAATCATTTTATTTGGATTCGTTCATCCTTGCCAATTCACCATTAGAATTGTTTTTCAAAAACTTCAAAAAGAGAGAGGTCTATGGAGTTATTCTACCAACGCTTAAGAAGACTTCGCTTGGAGCGAGGATTAAAAATCAAGGATGTGGCTAACTCCCTAAAGGTCTCCACAAGTACATACAGGGATTGGGAGTACGGGCGGTCTATAAAAGGAGAACCTTACTCGAAGCTAGCTAAAATTCTTGGTGTGTCGATTGAAGAACTGCTCACAGGTAAAAATTCCACACCTGCTAGAATAAGAAAGGAACTAGAAAGGTGTGAAAATGCTCTCGCAAATTTAAAAAAAGAGCTTGAGTCGTTTTTTTGAATCTGCGAATCGCCTTTGGATTGTTTTGAATGAATGTGAATGATAACGCACTAGAGAAAGAGGATGTTATGTTTGTTAAAAATTTATTAGTAGTATGCACGTTTTTAGTTTCACTTTCATCATTGGCTCAATCATTTGATTGTAGCCTACCAACACCCGAGATGCCTGGTCTTCATAATATGGTTTTGTTTGGAAATCCTTCTGACCAACTTTATGCTTACCACCTTCCACTCTTTGCTGGACAGGTGAACGGTGAAAATGGACATGTCTTGATGCACGTTTATCAGGGGTTATTTTCTGTCAAGCTAGACGGAACCACAATGATGGCTTACAAGCAAAAATTTTTACAAAAGCAAACAACGATGAACCCAATTCCATTTTTCTCTTTCAGCCCTAGAGGTGACAGATTTAAGGTTCCAGAGATGATTTGCAATGAGGGCTTTACTACAAGTATATTGACTGTTTATGGTCATGTTGAAAGTAATCCGCAATTTCCTGCTCCTGAAGTTTTGGTGAATCAGTTATCCACGATAACAAAAGAAAAAACGATATTTGCCCAGAGATTCAATGGATCATCAAAGAGCGAATTATCGTATATTCTGTTTGGAACTCCACAACAGTATTACCTAGCTCACTACCTAACTGATGATGAAAATAGTTTTGACCAAATTGTAGCAATCAAGAACCTCGACGATCAGTTGAAAACTCATCTGATATCAACCCAAAATATTATTTTAGAAGTACCTCCTAATGAGAATACAAACCTTTTAATAGTGGATGGGCATCAGGGACAACACAGTCCTAATAATAGATTAAAGTTACCAAGTGCGGCAGGAAAAACAGTTACCCTGAATGCAATGATCAATGGGGTGAATATACAAACTACTGTTCAAATTGTCAGTGAAGTTTACTTCAATGCAAACACAGATTTGTCTATTGAACCCTAAAAAGTTTTAGTTGATCTTGATTCTATTGTTTATTCAAAATTCTTTCACTTTATAGAATAGAAAATCTCAATCAAATTCAAGAAATTTACAAAAAAGAAGAAGAGTATAAAAAAATTAATCTGAGTCCTGAACTTAGAAAAATGAAAAGAGATCAAGAAGTAA
>CEUZ01291539.1_pt1 | contig 14006 bp, 14 predicted proteins | sample 361511 | NCBI WGS metagenome assembly CEUZ01 (sample SAMEA2622822, study PRJEB7988) | marine metagenome | biome: marine biome (ENVO:00000447); feature: surface water layer (ENVO:00002042); material: "saline water (ENVO:00002010), including plankton (ENVO:xxxxxxxx)" | depth 5 m
CAAAACACTAATTGCAAAAATAGAATAGATAATAATTGTCTCAAGTTTATTTTCATAGCATGTAATTTTAATACGTTGGAACGTTATTATCCACATTTTTCGACCAACTATCTATACCACCAAGTAAATTAATAACATTTTTATAGTTCATTCTTTCAAAAAAGTTACAAACCATCCTGCTCCTTATCCCGTGATGACAAATAAAAACAATTTTCTGATTATGCTCAAATTCGGCCATTTTCTCTTGTATTTGTGATATTGGTATATGTATTGAATTTTGAATTGCAGCAGTTTTATATTCCCACTCTTCTCTAACATCAATTAGGGTAAGATCTTTTTCCTTTTTTATATATTCACTTAGTTGTAAAGCTGTTAACTCTATCATAATAAATTCTTAAAAAATAAAATCTTTTTTAGATTCTTGATTACTTAATGGTTCTAAAACAATTTCAAAAACAGATTCAGAAAGAAATTTATTATTCTGAACCTTTTCAATAATATGACCTTTCATAAAAGGATATTCTCCAATTACTACAAACATTTTTCCATTATCTTCTAAAAAATTCTCTAATTTACTTATCCTACTTATTACAGAACCATTTACTACAATAAAATTATATTTATTTTTTGGCTGCCACTTAGAAAATATATCTTCATTATAAAACCTTATATTATTATTGATAAGTTTTTTTAATTTCTTCTCTGCAGAAATTAATAGCTTTTCATCAATATCTACAGTATCTACATGTTTAGATAAATAAGATAGACATGCAGTGAAATATCCAGTTCCAGTTCCTATTTCTAAAACAGTACTACTATCATTTATTTTTAGCTGTTGAAGTATCTTTGCAGCATATGTAGGTTTAATCATAGAATATTTACTGTTTATTGGGATATCAATATCTGCGTATGAAAGTTCCTTATAATCGTGAGGAGCAAAGTCTTCTCTTCTTATTTTTGAAAGACAACTTAATGTGTTTGGACAATTTATACCTAGTGCTTTAAGTTGCCCATTAATCATATTATTTTTTTCTATATTTAAATCCATTTTATTTTATCCTAATTTTTCAATCTTCCCATTCTTAGGTCTTATTATAAAATCTAATTCCATAATTTCCGATCTATTTTTAAACTTTGCTAATGTGCAAGTTGGGAAATCAAGGTATTCCTGACCACTCAATTTTGAAATTACTCCTGAAATTCCTGGATTGTGAGCAATAAGCAAAAGATTTGAACAATCAACTGATTTAGAAATATAGTCTAATATAGTATCTTCATCAGCATGGTATAAATCTAGCTCAATATCTATTTTCTTTGTATCTAAACTAACTAAATTAAGCATAGTCTGCATAGTTCTTGTAGCAATAGAGCATAAAATTTTATCAAAAAAAATACCTTTCTCTTTTAAATATTGGTTAAGAAGCATAACGTCCTTTTCACCACGCTCAGAAAGCTCTCTGTGTTGATCATTTGTACCACTCACTTTCCATGAAGATTTTGCATGTCTTAGCAAAAATAATGTGTCCATAAACATATATTAAGGTCTTATTATAATTTTGACAAAATATTTTCCTATTTAATTTATCCATACTATAATGATTTAATTACATGCTAAGATACCTAGATTTCCCGTTTTACTTAGAATTATTTGAAAATTATGAAAAATAAAAACCCGCTAAAACTGAATGAAGATACGAAGGTTCAGTTAAAATTGAACAACCCAATGCATAGGAAGCTTTATCGAGCTATGGATTCAGACTCCGAAATAAGTGTTGGTTTTAAAGAGGTACTACAGAACCCAACAACTTTAAAAGGCGAAGAAAAAATAGAAAACCCCCCAATTCCAATATATGACACATCTGGTCCTTATTCTGATCAAAACTACGATATAAATCTTGAGCAAGGTATTCCTAAAATTAGACAAAAGTGGATAGACGAAAGGTTAAAAAATTTCCCAAATAACTGTACGCAGATGCACCTAGCTAAAGCTGGAATAATTACCAAAGAAATGGAATATATTGCAATACGTGAAAATAATATGGCTGACGCTATATATCAAAAATCTGAATATAAAAGTTTATTTAAACAAAAAAGGGGAGACTATTTTAATGATGAAAGATTTATAACGCCAGAATTTGTTAGAGAAGAAGTGGCGTCAGGAAGAGCTGTGATACCAGCTAATAGAAAACACCCTGAAAGTGAACCTATGATTATTGGCAGGAATTTCTTAGTTAAAATAAATACAAACATTGGTAACTCTACAATTACTTCATCTATAGAAGAAGAAGTTGAAAAAATGATTTGGGCTACAAAATGGGGTAGTGATACTGTTATGGATCTGTCTACGGGAAAAAATATACATGAAACAAGAGAATGGATTATAAGAAACTCACCGGTTCCAATAGGAACGGTCCCAATATATCAGGCATTAGAAAAAGTTAAAGGTAGGGTAGAAAAGTTAGATTGGACTATTTTTGAAGAAACTTTAATAGAACAAGCTGAGCAAGGTGTTGATTATTTTACAATACATGCTGGAGTGTTAAAAAAATATTTACCATTAACAAAAGATAGAGTTACAGGAATAGTTTCAAGGGGAGGATCGATATTAGCTAAATGGATGCAAATATATGATCAGGAAAATTTTTTATACACAAATTTTGAAAAAATATGTGAAATTATGAAACGCTATGATGTTACTTTTTCTTTAGGAGATGGTTTAAGGCCTGGCTCAATAGCAGATGCAAATGATGATGCACAGTTTGCAGAGCTAAAAACTCTTGGTGAATTAACAAATATTGCTTGGAGTAATGACGTACAAGTAATGATAGAAGGTCCTGGCCACATTCCAATGCAAATGATAAAGGAAAATGTTGATAAAGAAATAAAAGAATGCTCCGAAGCTCCATTCTATACTTTAGGGCCATTAACGACTGATATTGCTCCAGGATATGATCACATCACTTCAGCAATTGGAGCTGCTATGATTGGATGGTATGGAACAGCAATGTTATGTTACGTAACCCCAAAAGAACACCTAGGTCTCCCAAATAAAGAAGATGTGAGAGATGGAATAATTGCATATAAAATTGCAGCACACGCTGCTGATCTTGCAAAAGGAAAATTATCTTCTCAATTAAGAGATAATGCACTTTCAAAAGCTAGGTTTGAATTTAGATGGGAGGATCAATTCAACCTTGGACTAGACCCTGAAAAAGCAAGGAAATTTCATGATGAGGCATTACCACAAAAGTCTGCAAAAGATGCGAAGTTTTGTTCTATGTGTGGACCTAATTTTTGTTCGATGAAGATTACTCAAGATGTTAGAAATGCAAAAGACAAAGTTAGTGTCATAAAAGTAAGTAAAATTAAAAAATAAAAAAATTGAACGACACATACTTTAATTATAAAGAAATATTGGACGATGCAGTCAAAAAATTTTCCCTTCATTCTGATTGGAGCAAAAAAACATTAGAATGTACCAAATTACTGACAGATCAAAAAAAACCTCATATAAATAAAAATAGAAAGAATTTAAAAGATAAATGCTTTATAACAGTTGATGGTGAAGATGCAAAAGATTTTGATGATGCTGTTTTTTGTGAGATAAACGAAACAGGATGGGTTTTATATGTTGCGATCGCTGATGTTTCTCACTATATTAAATATAATTCACCCATAGATATTGATGCAAAGAAAAGAGGATTCTCAGTTTATTTTCCAAACTTTGTTATTCCAATGCTTCCTGAAATATTATCTAATAATCTTTGTTCATTAAGAGAAAATGAGGATAAGAATGTTGTAGTAGCTAAAATAAATATCTCTAAGAATGGTAGATTTGATAAATTTAGTTTTTTTGAAGGAGTTATTCAGTCAAAAGCACGTTTAACATATGATCAGGCTAATGCAGTAATTAAAAATAAAAAAAACTTAAAAAATATAGAAATAAAAAAAAATATTTTGAATCTCCATTCATTATCTAAAGTACTTTTAAAGAATAGAGGAAAAAGAAATGCAGTGGAATTTGAGTCTTCTGATATGAAATTCCAATTTGATGATTATGAAATAGTTAAAAATGTAGTATTTAACTTTAGATTAGAATCTCATAAGATAATAGAGGAGTGTATGATACTTGCTAATATTGCTTGCAGTATGTATATAAAAGAAAATAATAAGGAATGCCTTTATAGAGTTCATAATAAACCTGATCATAAAAAAATTGAAGAATTGTATGTAGATTTAAAAAATCTTGGATATAAGATCTCAAAAGAACAGATTTTAAAAACATCAGATATAAATAGGGTTTTAAAAAAGGCAAAAGAAAATAATGAATCACAGCTTATTAGTTCTCTTATTCTAAGGGCAATGCAACATGCAGAATATTCTCCAGATAACATAGGTCATTATGGTTTATCAATAAAATCATACTGCCACTTTACATCGCCAATAAGAAGATATTCAGACCTAGTAATACATAGAATATTGAAGGATATTCTCAAAAAAGAAAATTCAGCATATAACAAAAAAAAGTTAAATAAAATTGGCTCGGCTACAACTGAACAAGAAAAAAATATTGAAGCTGCTGAAAGAGAAGTTCAATCCACTTTACTTTGCTATTTTTCAAAACAATTTGAAGGCAATAAGTATAAAGCAATAGTAAATTCAGTAGTTAATTTTGGTCTTTTTATTTCAGTAATTGATGCCCCGTTACAAGGTCTAATACATATATCCGTATTAGGGAAAGATTATTTTATTTATGACGAAGAAAAAAATATCTTAATTGGATATAATACAAAAAAAGTTTATAAAGTTGGAGATATCTTAGACGTAAAACTTACTAAAGTAATACCAAAAGAAAGGAAAATTGATTTTACTATTCTAAAATAAAAACCTAACATATGAAAAAAAATATTGAAAGCATATCAGGATATCATTCTGTAAGAATCCTTTTAGAAGTGAGGCCTTATGATGTATTGGAAGTTATATTTATTAAAAGTGAAGAAAAAAAATATTTAGATCTTATAAATGTAGCTAAAAAATACAAAATAGAAGTTAAATTTTTATCAAAAAGTAAGTTTGAAAAATTAACTAGAGTAGTTTCTCATCAAGGTGTAATTGCTTTAGCTAAAAGAAAGCCCCTAATGAAAGAAAAGGAACTTCTTAATTATATTAATAAAATACATGGTAGTAAAATTTTTTTAACATTAGATGATATAAAGGATCCAAGAAATTTAGGCGCCTGTTTAAGAATATGTGATGCGTTTAAAATATCAGGGATCATTATCAAAAGTAATAACTCCTCAATTGTCAATGAGACAGCAAAAAAAGTTGCAGCTGGGGGCTCGGAAATAACTCCTATTATCGAAGTTACGAATATCAAAAGGACTATGTCTGTCCTTAAAAAAAACAATTTTTGGATATATGGTGCTTCTGATGGTGCAGATACTGATGTAGGTGATGTTTCTTTTAATTTTCCGTGTGTTCTTATTATAGGAGGGGAGGAAAAAGGTATTAAGTCTTCATTAATGGGTGCATGTGACAATTTGGTAAAAATCCCTATGTATGGGCATGTTGAAAGCTTAAACCTATCTGTTGCAGCAGGCATAATACTACATACAATGTTGTCACAAAAAAATTGACTATTCGTTAAGTTTTTGTAGAATAACCACTCCTTGTCTACTTATAATAGTTTAAGAGGCATAAACCATAAGGAAAAATGAGACACTACGAAATTGTTTTTTTAGTACATCCTGATCAAAGTGAGCAAGTGCCAGCAATGCTCAAAAAATATCGTGGCATTATTGAAAAAGATAGTGGCGTGATACATCGAGAAGAAGATTGGGGAAGACGATTACTTGCTTATCCTATCAATAAAGTATTGAAGGCCCATTATGTATTGTTAAACATAGAAAGCTCACAAAAATCTATAGATGAGATTTCTTCTATATTTAAGTTCAACGATGCAATAATTAGAAATTTAATTATAAAGAAAAGTGAGCCCATAACTGAAAAATCTTCTATATTGAAAAATACAGATAAAGATGATAACGAGCACTCTAATAATGAAAGAAACATACATGACGGAGAAACAAATGTCGAGACAGTTTAATAAACCAAAAACATGTAAACTAACAAAAGAAGGTATTACAACAATAGACTACAAGGATCTTCATCTTCTTAAAGAATATGTTTCCGAGACTGGTAAAATTATGCCAAGCAGAGTAACTGGAACGAGTGCAAAACTTCAAAGACAGATTTCAACTGCTGTAAAAAGAGCAAGATTCTTAGCACTACTACCTTATTCTGATAACCAATAATTAATAAAATATTATGGAAGTTATATTACTCGAAAAAATAGAAAATTTAGGAAATCTTGGAGACAAAATAAATGTTAAATCAGGATACGCTAGAAATTATTTAATTCCTCAAGGTAAAGCAAAATTTTTAACTCCAGAAAACTTAGAAGAATTTGAAAAAATAAGAAGCGAATTAGAGAAAAAAGAGAAAGAAAAACAAGAAGAAGCAATTAAGAGGAAAGAATCACTTGATGGTTTTACTATTAATATTACTTCAGAGACTAATGATGAAGGAGTTCTTTATGGGTCAATTGGTCCAAATGAAATAATGAGATACTTGACTGAAAAAGAGCATAATGTAGAAAAAAAAGAAATTAGAATGCCAGAAGGTCTTATCAAAAAAATTGGGGAATATCAGGTTATTATCCACCTTGGCACTGATACAGATGCATCTATAAATCTTATAGTCGAAAGTAATAATCAAACCTGATAGTATAAAATCTTATATTCATCTAGCGTTGCTAACTATGGAAAAAGATAGGAAAATTCAGAGCCTGAATTCTCTGCCTAACTCACTTGAGGCAGAATACTCAGTTATCGGTGGTTTAATCCTAGATAATAGATCTTGGGATCAAGTTGCTGATATATTAACTACAAATGATTTTTACAATGAGCAAAATAAGTTAATTTTTTCATCAATAACTGAGCTATCCAATGAGAATATTCCTTTTGATGTTATTACAATTAATAAGAAATTAAATGGTGATAAATCTATTACCGCCCATTTAACTGATATTGTAAAAAATACGCCTTCCTCAGCCAATATAAAAGCATACGCTAATATAATTAGAGAACAATCCATATTGCGTCAGTTAATTGAAATTAGTAAAAATTTGATTGAAGACTCATATAGTGGGTCTGCTGATAGCAAAATATTGCTTGATGAAGCAGAGAAAAAAATATTTAACATAACTGACGAAAATCTAAGAATTAAATCAGGTTTTAGAGAAATGAACACACTCCTTAAAGATTCTGTAGAAAGAATAGAAGAATTATCTGAATTGGGAGATTCTGTTACTGGTTTAGCAACGGGATTCAATGAATTTGATGAGTCAACAACCGGATTACAAAATGGGGACTTAATTATTGTTGCCGGTCGTCCATCAATGGGTAAAACGACTTTTGCCATGAACCTAGCTGAGTATGCATCTCTTAAAAATAATGCATCTACAGCAATTTTTAGTATGGAAATGTCTGGCAGTCAACTATCCGCAAGGTTTATTTCATCAATGGGGAGGATAAATCAACAAAAAATTAGGACAGGTAAACTTACTGATGAAGATTGGCCAAGACTTACAAATGCAGTTTCTTTATTGTCTAAGGCAAAAATATTTATTGATGACACACCAGCACTGAGCCCAAATGATATTAGGGCTAGAGCAAGAAGACTAAAAAGAGAGAAAGGCTTGAATTTAATTGTTATTGATTATATTCAATTAATGCAAGTTTCTGGGTTTTCAGAAAATAGAGCAACAGAATTATCAGAAATTTCTAGATCTTTAAAGGCACTTGCAAGAGAGTTGGATATCCCGGTAGTTGCACTTTCACAGTTAAATAGAAGTGTTGAACAAAGAACTGATAAAAGACCAATTATGTCTGATCTAAGAGAATCAGGCGCAATTGAACAAGATGCAGACTTGATTTCTTTTATATATAGAGATGAGGTATATAACGAAGATTCGCCAGATAAAGGCAAAGCTGAAATCATTGTAGCAAAACAAAGAAATGGTCCAATATTCAAAACTACCTTAACTTTTCTTGGCGAATGCACTAGATTTGAAAACTATATTTCAGATTTTCATTCTCCAGAAGGATTAAGATAAAATAAATTATTCCTTACTTTCAGCTATTTCTTGAAGTTTTTTATAATCTATTTTACCGCTTCCTAGAATTGGGAAGTTCTCTACTTTTTTTATTGATTTTGGAAAATAAAGGTTTATAACATTTTCTTCTTTCATAAAATCTAATAATGTATCTAAATTTGCATCTAATTTATCAGTTATTAAAATAAGCTGCTCACCTTTTGTTATGTCATTTATTGAGCACACAGCATGATTGTTTTCTTCCCATAAAATTTTTGGATAATTTTCAACTTGCGCCAAAGAAATCATTTCACCAGCAATTTTTGCAAATCTCTTAACTCTGCCAATAATAAATAGATAATTATCTTCATCTATAAAAGCAACATCGCCAGTATCATACCAACCATCTTTATCTAAGCCCTTGGATGGACATTCTTTAGATGTTTGATAGCCTGTCATGATATTATCTCCTTTAATTAAAAGTTTTCCTCCTTCTAAGCAACCATCGATTTTTTCTAATTTAAAATCTATATCAGGAAGAATTCTACCAACAGATCCTTTTTTGATTTTCCCTGGAATATTAACCGCAACAGCTGGGGATGCCTCAGTAACACCATAACCTTCTAAAATCTCAATATTATAATTTTTCTTATAGAAATTATACGTGTTCTCTTCAAGTTTTTCTGCGCCTACAATTAACATATTTAAATAAGAAAAAGTTTTTCTATCTGCATGTTTGGAATAATTTTTCAGAAAAGTATTTGTTGAAAAAAATACAGTACACTTTGTTTTATGTACCAACTCTACCACAGTCTTATAATGAAGTGGTGAAGGATATAGATATACTTTAAAGCCTGATAGTACAGGTAATAGCACACCTATTCCTAATCCAAAAGAATGGAAAAATGGCAAACAGACAAAAAACTTTTCATTATCCAGTAAAGGTAACTGTGATATTACTTGTTCTCTATTTTTATTAAGATTTTTATGAGAAAGTTCAACTCCTTTTGGTTTTCCTTCTGTTCCAGATGTATATAAAACAACTGCTACTTTATCAGGGTTAAAATCCTTATACTTATTTTTAGATAAGATAAACTTCCCAATAAAGGATATCCTGCGAAAAAAATTTAATTTTGGCTTTAAATCCTCTAGGTAAATTATATTAATATCTCTTGGGAATGATTTAATCATCTCGTCAAGATTCAGTGACTCGATGAATTTCCTAGAAGTAATAACATTTTTAACATTAGAAATTTCTAAAGCATAAATCATATTGCTTAATCCAGATGTAAAATTCAATATAGATACTTTTTTATTAATAAACTGAATTGAGAAAAAAACTATTACACATATACATGAGTTTGGTAGTAATATCCCAACGGCATCATCCTTTATATTTAAAAATTCTTTTTTTAAATAACTACCTAGTACAATAGATTTAATTATCAAAGTTAAATAACTTAGGTTGTTACCAAAACTATCTTCAACTATTTTCTTTAGAAAAAGATTTTTCTTAGCTTGAGTAACTAAATTTATAAATATATGCATAAACTATCTTCCTAAAAATTTATAAGTATAAAACATAAGTATTATATTTAAGATACTAAGATATTTTAAAGCATCATGTATAGACAATTCAAATAGATAAACTAAAACAATAAATATTCCAGAAATAATCATGAATATAGCATTCCATATATTATTACATGCAATAACTTTTGACCTATCTTTATTTAAACTATATTTTTGAATATTTACATATAAAGGTATTACATAAGAAATTGATATAAAAGAAACCATAAAAAGCAAAGTACATACTAGATAAATGAAATTATAAAATTCGTTAAAACCAAGAATAAGCAATAAAAAGGAATTTAAAATAAAGAATTTATATATATTTTCCTGATTTTTATTCTCCCTAAAATAAAATACTGAAAATTTTGCCCCAGATATAACTCCAAATAGAATTATCAAATAAAAATATAAAGTCATATGTTGTGCATCACTATAGTTGCTCTCTAGTATTACAGGTAATTGAGATATTAATATTGAGCCAATAAACCAAAACCAACTTATAAAAAGTATATTTTTTCTCAAATACTCATCCTTTGAATAATTCAATATCTTTATTGTTGAAGCAAAGAAATTAAAATTAATGGTCTCTTTCTTATTTTTAAACCCTGGACCATTAATATAAAAGCTCATTAGTAGCCCAGTAAATGAGAAAATTAATAATAAAAAGTAGATTGTTCCTTTATCAAAGAAAATAGTTCCTCCAATAGTCCCAAGAATTATTGCGATAAAGGTATATATTTCTACAAGTGAGTTTGATGCTAGTAAATTTTCTTCACCATGAAGTTCTTTTAATATTGAAAATTTTACAGGGCTTAATAATGATGATTGCATGCCCATCAAGAATAAGCAGGAAAACATGAGATAGAGATCTTTATTATAGAGTGAATAAACTATAAAAAAGATTAAGACAAATTCAAAAATCTTTAAAGATCTAATAACTTTTATTTTTTCATATCTATCGGCTATTTGGCCACCTAACGATGAAAATAAAAGAAAAGGTAAGATAAATGATATACCTGCTATTGAAACTAATATTCCTCTTTCTAAGTTGTAAAAACTATATTCACCAAATGTAAGGAACATTATAAAGCCTAATCTTAAAATATTATCATTTATGGCTCCAAAAAAAATTGTTAATAAAAAAGGAAATAATTTTTTATGAGTTTCCAAAATTTAATTTTATTTATTAAAGTTTTGTTGGATTTTGTGAATCACCATAAACTTCATCTGGATCAAATGTCTTGTCTTTTTCTCTAAAAATTAATTCAAGACTATTTTCTTGATTACATGTTGGAATACTTCTGTAGAAACATGATTTATATCCAACATGGCAACTAGCTCCAGAACCTGAAACAATAACATTCATCCATATTGCATCTTGATCATCATCAATTCTTAAATCGATAACTTTCTGAGTAAGACCACTAGTCTCGCCTTTCTTCCAAAGACAATTTCTGCTTCTACTCCAATAATGAGCTTCACCTGTTTTAATAGTTAATTCAAGTGCTTCAGCGTTCTGATACCCATGCATTAAAACTACGCCAGATTCAAAATCAGTCGTTATAACTGGTATAAGACCATTATCATCAAATTTTGGAGCAAGCTGATTACTTTCTTCCACTTGCTCTATACTTTCTCTTTTTTTAAAAATACTCATGAATTAGTAATTAGTAAGTAATTATTTATGTTTCCATATTGTTTCGCTTCCTTTGTCCTCTAGTACAATATTTTCCTCTAACAGCCGATTTCTAATTAAATCAGCTTTTTCGTAATCTTTTCTTTCCCTTGCTAAATTTCTATCTCTAATCATTTCTTCAATCTCTTCCACTGATATTGTAGATTCTTTTAAGGAAGAAAACCACTCATTAGGCTTGTTTTTCAAGATACCTAACATATTAGCAGATTTATATAATTGTTCTGGATCTTTCAGTTTTAATAAATTAGAAATCGCAAGCGGCGTATTTAAATCATCACATAGAGCTGATAAGACATTCTTATCTATATCATTTATTGAAAAATCTTTAGGCATGACAAATTCTGAACTTTCAACAAGTCTATATAGCTTATCCAGAACATTCTTTGTTTGATTTAATAAGCTAAAACTAAAATTAATTGGCTTTCTATAGTGTGTGCTTAATAATGCAAGTCTAATTACTTCTCCATCATACTGTTTTGTCAAATCCTTGACTGTCAAAATATTGCCCAATGACTTTGACATTTTTTCTCCTTCTATCTGCAAATATCCATTATGCATCCAATAGTTAACAAAAGATTCATTATTATTAAAACAACAACTTTGGGCAATTTCATTTTCATGATGTGGGAATATTAAATCTTGGCCTCCTCCATGAATATCAATACGGCTTCCTAAATGCTTATTTATCATTGCTGAGCACTCTATGTGCCAACCTGGCCTACCTCTTCCCCATGGACTATCCCACCCGGGTAAATCAGAAGAAGAAGGTTTCCATAAAACAAAATCGTGAGAGTTTTTCTTGTATGGAGCAACTTCAACTCTAGCTCCAGCAACCATTTCTTTTAAATTTCTATTTGAAAGAACTCCGTATTTTTTAAAAGATTTTACATTAAATAAAACATGTGCTTCCGCCTCATATGCATAGTCTTTATCTATAAGACCCTGAATCATATTAACAATTTCATTAATATGATCTGTAGCCCTTGGTTCATGAGTTGGCTCTAGAACATTTAAGGCATACATATCCTCGTGATAGGATTTTGTATATTTACTTGATATTACATCAATTGTAGTATTTAATTTCTGTGCTTCCTTATTTATTTTATCGTCTATGTCTGTTATATTCCTAAGATAACTTATGTTATGATATAACAAGTTTAGTAATCTATATAAAACATCGAAAACAACAGCAGGACGTGCATTGCCAATATGAGGATCATTATAAACAGTCGGGCCGCATACATACATCTTTATAAGATCTTCGCTTATTGGCTTAAAAACTTCTTTTTTTCTACTATATGAATTATATATTTTAAAAATCATAATATCCTAAAGAATTATACACCTATATAATGTAAAGAAAAAAATATTATGCAGAAAATCTTAATAGTTAACGGAAATGTAGTAAATGAGAATAAGACTGAAGTCTTAGACATCCTTATAAGCGATGGAAAAATAGAAAAGATAGATAAGGATCTTCAATCAGTCACTGCAGATATTGTAATTGATGCAGAAGACAAATATATAATCCCAGGCATGATAGATGACCAAGTACATTTTAGAGACCCTGGCCAAACAAATAAAGGAAGTATGAAATCAGAGTCTATCGCAGCTATTGTCGGGGGTACTACTTCTTTTATGGATATGCCTAATAATAAGCCACCATTCACTAAAAATTCTGATCTTTCAGAAAAATTTAACATTGCTGAAAATAACTCCTTAGCAAACTTTTCATTTTACCTTGGTGCAACAAATGAAAATATTGATGAAATAAAAAACCTAAGAGATGATGCTTGTGGAGTCAAGGTTTTCATGGGTTCTTCCACAGGAAATATGCTAGTAGATGACCTGAATGCGCTTGAGAATATTTTTATGCATGCCCCAAGTTTAATTGCAACACACTGTGAAAGTAGTCCTATAATAGATAAGAATTATGAAATATATAAAGAAAAATATGGGGAAGATATACCTATAAAATATCATCCAGAAATTAGAAGTAGGGAATCTTGCTATGAATCTTCTCTTTTAGCAACTAACCTTGCAAAAAAACATAATTCAAGACTTCATGTGCTACATTTAACAACAAAAGATGAGTTAAGTTTATTCTCATTAGGAGATCTAAAGGATAAAAAAATAACAGGTGAAGTATGTGTTCATCACCTATTATATTCAGATCAAGATTATGAAAAAAAAGGAACATTTATTAAATGCAACCCGTCAATTAAAACTGAAAATGATAGAATGTCTTTAGTAGAAGCAATTAAAAATGATAATCTAGACGTAATAGCTACGGATCATGCACCGCATCTTCTTAGTGAAAAAACTGGGAAGTATATAGATATTGGTTCAGGTTTGCCTTATATACAACATGCTTTAAGAGGTATACTTGAATTTTATCATGACGAAATATTTACTTTAGAAAAAATAGTAGAAAAAATTAGTCATAACCCATCGATTTGCTACAGTATTAAAGATAGGGGATTTATAAGGGAAGGTTATTGGGCAGATATAGTTATTTTTGAAAAACATAAGCCATACTTAGATGAAGAATTAATATATCATAAATGTGGCTGGTCAGCT
>CEUZ01102774.1_pt1 | contig 14001 bp, 10 predicted proteins | sample 361511 | NCBI WGS metagenome assembly CEUZ01 (sample SAMEA2622822, study PRJEB7988) | marine metagenome | biome: marine biome (ENVO:00000447); feature: surface water layer (ENVO:00002042); material: "saline water (ENVO:00002010), including plankton (ENVO:xxxxxxxx)" | depth 5 m
CAAAATTGAAAGAAGCAATCAATTTGGCAAAACAGAATACGGTTATCGACCCTCAAGACATGAATGAATTTATCGAGGCAAGATTTGGTAAAGAACCATTATTTAGCATTATAGGTCCTGTTAAAAAGAGAGAGGGTGGCTCCGGTGTAGTTATCTATAAAGGTTTTATTGTTGCTGAATGGGGGGATATAGAAAGAGAAGATATGACTTTTAGTGTAACCAAAAGCTATTTGTCTACTTTAGCAGGGCTGGCCTATGATGATGGACTCATATCGGATATGAATGAGAAGGTCAAAGATAGTTTTCCTCATGAAAGTTTTAACAACCCACATAATGAGCCCATCACTTGGGAACACTTTTTGCATCAAAATTCTGACTGGAGCGGAACACTCTGGGGTAAACCAGACTGGGCAGATAGACCCATAAGCCCTGATCCTGAGATTGCAATTAATCGTAAGTTTCATCAACCAGGCAGTTTTTACAAATATAATGATACAAGAGTCAACATGCTTGCATTTTCTTTGCTTAATATCTGGAGAAAACCACTAGATGAGGTGCTTAGAGAACGCATTATGAATCCAATTGGCTCTAGTAATGAATGGAGATGGCATGGTTATAGGAACTCTTGGGTAGAAATTGATGGAGAAGAAATACAATCTCCTTCTGGAGGCGGTCATTGGGGTGGAGGATTTATTATTAGCACGCTTGATCATGCACGATATGGCTATCTATTTATGAATAAAGGAAAATGGAAAGATGAACAACTGTTATCTCAACGTTGGTTTAAAATGGCAACCACTCCATCTCCAACTAATAATCGATATGGTTATCTCTGGTGGCTCAATACAAATAAATCAATACCCAATGCATCAAGTGATTCGTTTTATGCAAGTGGTGCTGGAGGAAATTACATTTGGATTGACCAAGAAAATGAACTATTGATTGTAATGCGATGGATTCCAAAAATGAGAGAAGTAATCTCTGCTTTTACCAAAAGCATAAAAAAATAAGTGAATGAATAACCTATTTAATCGTAGGCATAGAAAATTCAGCACCAGCTCTTATGCCAGTTGGCCATCTCGAGGTGACAGTCTTTAATCTTGTATAGAAACGCACCCCTTCCATTCCATAAACACCGTTTGAGCCAAATAATGATCGTTTCCAGCCACCGAAAGTATGGAAGGCCAAGGGTACTGGAATTGGCACGTTTATTCCTACCATTCCAACTTTAATACTATTGGAAAATTCTCTGGCTGCATCTCCGTCGCGAGTAAAAATTGCTGTACCATTTCCAAATTCATGATCGTTTACTAGCTCAACTGCTTCATCAAATGAATCAACCCTGAGCATAGTCAGAACTGGTCCAAATATCTCTTCTTTATATACACGCATGTCCTTTGTGGCATGATCAAAAAACGTGGGGCCTAAAAAATATCCTTTTGAATTAGAAATCTCGTGTGATCTTCCATCAACTAGTAGCTTAGCCCCTTCTTCTTCTCCCAAATCTATATATGATTTAACTTTCTCTTTATGCTCAGCAGTAATAAGTGGCCCCATGTGATTTGAAATATCATCTCCTGGCCCTATTTTTATGGTATTTATTTTAGGCAACAATTTTTCTAAAAGTGGATCTGCAGAATCGCCAACTGCAATCACAGCTGATATAGCCATACATCTCTCTCCAGCAGAACCATAGCCAGCTCCAATTAGAGCATCTGCAACCTGATCCATGTCTGCATCTGGCATAACCACCAGATGATTTTTTGCTCCGCCGAGCGCTTGAACGCGTTTTCCATGCTCAGATGCTGTTTTGTAGACATGTTCTGCAACTGGAGTAGATCCAACAAAACTGGCAGCTGCTACTTCCTCATGATTCAAAAGTGCGTTAACTGCAATATGATCGCCATGGATAACATTAAATACACCATCTGGTAACCCTGCTTCTTTAAGGAGCTCTGCCCATATGTTTGCACAGGTTGGCGCTTTTTCTGACGGTTTTAGTATGAAAGTGTTGCCACATGAGATAGCAAGAGGAAACATCCATAAGGGAACCATTGCAGGAAAATTAAAAGGAGTTATGCCAACGCATATTCCTAATGGCTGTCTCATAGAAAATGTATCTACACCGGTGCCAACCTGATTATTAAACTCTCCTTTAATTAGATGCGGAATGCCACAGGCAAATTCTACAACTTCGAGTCCACGCTGAATTGATCCTTCAGCATCGTCAAGAACTTTTCCGTGCTCTTGGGTAATTATTTGTGCAATTTTCTTTTTATCTCTCTCAATAAGCTCCTTGAGCTTAAACATGACCCTTGCTCGCCTCAAAACAGGAGTCTGAGACCATGTTTGGAGTGCCTTTTTTGATGACTGAATGGCAGCTTCAACGTCATCTTTAGTAGACATAATTACAGAAGCACATTGTTCCCCTGTTGCAGAATTTGTGACAATATCATATCTATCGGAGGTGGATTTTGAGGTCTTACCATCTATCCAGGTTTCAATTTTACGATTATTATCATTCAAACTATCGAATATTGATTTCATGCTGATCTCAATGAATCTCTGACCATTTCAATTGTATCGAGAATTTGTTGCTCTTCTACAATCAATGGCGGAGAAAATGCAACGTTATCACCGGTTGTTCTTATTATTAAACCTTTGTCAAAACAATCTCGGAAAATACTCATCGCTCTTGCTGTTGGTTGGCCTTCAATTGGTGTTAATTCTACTGCTCCAACAAGACCAAAATTTCTTATATCAATTACGTTGGGTTCGCCTTTTAGAGAGTGGAGCGCATCAGCGAATTTATCCTCAAGAGACTTTGCTCTATTAAAAAGACCATCTTCACGATAAACATCTAACGTAGCACATCCTGCTGCTGCTGCTAGTGGATGACCTGAATATGTATAACCATGGAAGAACTCAATAGCACTGTCGGGCCCAGTCATGAACGTATCATAGATATCTCCCCTGGTTAAAACCGCACCCATGGGGACAGTGCCACTCGTCAAACCTTTCGCCACGGTAAGAATGTCTGGGGTTACATCAAACCGTGTTGAAGCGAACGCATCGCCAGTTCTTCCAAAACCACAGATCACTTCATCGAAGATCAACATGATTCCGTGTTTTGTGCAGATCTCTCTTAGCTTTTTGAGATAACCTTTAGGAGGAAGGAAAACTCCGGCAGAACCTGCAATAGGCTCCACAATTACTCCTGCAATGGTAGATGGATCATGAAGAGCAACGATAGCTTCCAGCTCATCGGCCAGATGTTCGCCCCAACTAGGTAAACCTCTGGAGAAGGCATTGTGATCTAGATTGTGCGTGTGAGGTAAATGATCCACTCCGGGTAACATTGCGCCAAACATTTTTCTGTTAGGTGACATCCCTCCAACTGAGATACCTCCAAAACCAACACCGTGATAGCCGCGTTCACGACCAATAAACCTTGTTCTCTCTCCTTCACCTCTAATTCGATGATAAGCAAGCACCATTTTCATTGCGGTATCGACTGCCTCTGATCCAGAGTTGACAAAAAAAGCATGATCTATTGTTTTTGGTGCGATATCGACTAGTTTTGATGCCAATTCAAATACTTTTGGATGGCCTAACTGAAATGCCATTGCATAGTCCAGCTCTTTTGCCTGATCCTGGATAGCCTTCACAATTCTTGGGTCACAATGACCTGCATTGCAACACCATAAACCAGCCACCATATCCAATAATTTTCTGCCATCATGAGACCAACAATACATTCCTTCAGCTTTGTGAATGACTCTTGGGTTTTCTTTAAAATATCGATTACCTGTAAAAGGCATCCAATACGAATCCATATCTGGTAAATCGATACTCACGTCTGTAGTACTGTCATCTAGCACGATAATCTCCTCGATATCTTTATTATTGTTATTTTTAAATATTAATTGTCACTGGTATAAATTACCCAAATCTTACTGTATCCTTCTGTATCCCATTTTCCCGTCCATTCTTTAGGAATGGTGGCAGTTTCACCGGCTTCTATAACCATCACGCTTCCGTCATCAGAGGTCAGTGTAATACTTCCTGAAACCACATAAAAAAACTCATCAACTCCCCATGGCTGATTGATCTCAATGTTAGAAGCTGCTGAGGCGTACATACCTGTCTCATATTTGCCATCGCTGCTCGTAAAATTTGTTACATCTAATGTATTTGAACCATTTGGATGGGTTACCCTGGTCATTTCAGATCTTAGATAAATTGCACCGGCAATGTCAGATTTACTCATCTCAGCTGGTTTAACTACATCTTCTGCCAAGGCAATAGCATTTGTTAATATCAAACTAAAAACAAGGGTTATTAAGTATTTCATAATTTTTCTCCTTAACGTATTTTCAAACTATTGGCTCTTCAATTGCTCATTAACTGCTCGATCTGCAGCATCAATTGCTCCATCAACATAAGCGTATGACGATGAATCTGAATTAGCAATTGAAATTCTACCTATTTGTTTTCTTCCTTCAATATGAGGTCCATTATATGGATTGAATTCAGGAGGATCCGAATAATCATTGTACTCCCAGGCATACCCGTGAGGCCATCTGTTTACTGTGATGCCTGCAATATCTCTTTCTATATCAAACCCACCAATACCCAAAGAGCCATCCAATTGCTCATATATAAGACTTTCAAAGTCTTGGAAATTCATTTCGTATAATTTTCTTCTTCCAATTATTGATTGCTGTTTTGGGCTTAATCCTTTATCGGGATCTGCTGGAACGAAAGTCCCATGAAGAACAGTTGGTTGATTTGGTTTGGAAGTATAATTGTAACCGCCCATACTCACAGGAAAATCCATACCAAAAGAATGCATTAATTTTGATTGGGGAATGTTAAAACTGTGAAAACCCAAATTATGAAATGCGTTCCAATTCCTGACCGCAATACTGATATAAACAAGTGGGATTTTTGTTGCATATGCCAATGATTGAATTTGTTTTTCTGAAATTTCTGGGCACACATAAGGCAACATGTTGTTATAACAAGCCATGACAACGTGATTTCCTCTAACGCGATATACCTTGCCATTTTTCACATATCTTACATCTACACTTTTTTCGTCCGGCGTATGTTGAACATTCACTACCGTTGAATCCAATCGAATTTTTACTTTTGAATAGCTTGAATCCAATTCATCATAATCAACTTTTGCCTTTACTAGATCCTCCATTGTCTCTCCTGGAATGGAGTTTGGTACCAACTCTCTTACTAAAGCACGAGGAATACTCGCATTGCCGTCAGGAAAATGAAAAATATAGGGTTCTTCGCGATCATTAGATTTCTCAGAAGCAGTTATATGATTTTGACTTGGATCATCATCTGGAACAACAAAATCAAAATAATGTGTGCCAGGCATGTCGTAGTTGTATGCTTCCATTGTTGATAACGCATCCCATCCAACACCCCATAAACCCTTGATTCCGTCACGATACAAGCCCACAACTTCATCAGGCATTTTTAGATGACTTCTTAGGAAATTACTGTAGCTGGTGTTTCTCATGAATTCTATTTTCTTTGACTGAGACTTAATTTCTTTTAAGTGATCACTTTTATCGCTTAAAAGCGAGATAAGCGCTCTTTTGGAGTCATCTTTTATCGGATAACTATCAATTAGCTTATGAATACTCTCATCTTTCTTAGCGATGCTTCTTCTTAAACTATCTTTCGCTACAATATCTTTTCCGTACACATCACTACTAAAATAGAGACCTCTTTCTAATCTATTTTTGTCAAAGAAATTTTGATCGTAATATTCATAAAATCTCTCAGTATGAATATTTATGTCTTTAAGTAATTTTGCTGAGACGGATGAATATGCACTTGGCGTATCAATAGATTGACTTCCTCCATAGCAGATTAGTTCCTCGCCATTCACATTAAATTCATTTCGTCTTGCATGGCCTCCAAAATCATCGTGATTATCCAGTATTAGAATTTTTGCGTCATTACCGTATCGCTGCCTAAAAAAATAAGCTGCAGAAAGACCTGATATCCCTCCCCCCACTACAACGAGATCATAATCATTATCTGTTTGTATTTTTGGTTTATCAAATTTTGCACCGCCCCATGCAAGCGCATGCGCGACTTCAAAGGATCCTGGATTGCTGCCGCGCATCCCCATTAATGCTGGTGGATAGCGTCTTTTATCATTAGCGAGTATCTCAATGGGTGAGAGGCTTCCGCCAGCAGCAAGACTCAGTGCAAAGCCGTTTATAAAGTCGCGTCTATTAATGTTGTGTTTTTTTTTCAAATATAAAGTACCAAGTTAAGCCAGCAATTCTTTTAAGCGAAACCACATCATGCCTAATGCAAGAGCAGGATTAGCAAACCACAATCCTCCTGGCAGTCTGATGTGTTTCACCTTTTCAAAAACGTCGAAACGTTCTGTATCACCAACAATGGCATCAGCGATAACATTGCCTGCGATATGAGTTGGACACAGTCCGTGACCAGAGTAACCTTGAACATAGTATGTATTGTTCTGGATCCTTCCCATTTGAGGAATACGATTTATGCTTATTCCGATATAACCACCCCACTCATAGTCTATTCTTTTTCCTGCGAGCTGAGGGAAAACATTCAGCATTTTGGGTTGTAGGACACCTTTAATGCTCTTTGGATTTCTTCCAGAATAATTGCAAAGACCGCCAAATAGCATTCTTCTATCGGCTGAAAGTCTGTAGTAATCTAGACCCACCCTTTGATCACATACCGCCATGTCTGAAGGCAATAATTCATTTGCAAGGGACTCTGATAATGGCTCTGTTGCAATAATATAACTTCCTGCAGGTATAACGGCACCCGCAAGCTTTGGTTCTGTTTTTCTTAGATAAGCGTTTCCAGCAAGAATGACTTTTTTTGCATGAACTACGCCATTCTCTGTTATCAATTTGGGATTTTCACCGTGTTTAATTTTTTTAACTTGGCTCTGCTCAAATATCGCTCCTCCCTGATCTACTATCGCTCGTGCCTCACCGATACAGAGATTTAGAGGATGTAAGTGGCCATTACCGTAATTTACTACACCGGCGATGTATTTATCAGAACCCACATGTTGCTTTAGATTCTCTTGAGTGATGAATTCCATTTTGTGCGGGTAATTATTTTCTTGTTTTTCTTCCAGCCACTCATGAAAGTCATCAATGTCACCCTGATTCATAGCGACGTCTAAAAATCCGAATTTCAAATCGCAATCAATGGAGTGTTTTTTTATTCTCTCTAAAACAACATCTCTGGATTCAATGCCCATTTGGTATGCAATTTCAGCGCCTGTTTTTCCAACTTTTTTCTCAAATTTATCCAGATCCATTACGAAACCATCGATCAGTTGCCCTCCATTCCTTCCGGATGCACCCCAACTGATCCTGTTTGCTTCTACCACGGCAACCTTATAGCCGTGCTCAATTAAACGAAGGGCGGCCGACACACCGGTAAACCCTCCTCCAACTATTGCGACATCACAATGATGGTCGCCTTCCAGCTTCGGATAATCTGTCTGCCAATTTTTTGATGCCGCGTAATATGAGCTTGTATGTTCGGATGTCTCTTTCATCGGCTTTTCTTAGTTAAATTCGGGCTTTGATGCAAAAACACCAATCATTTCCATTGCTACATGAGCGCCTGCAAGTGCTGTAATTTCACCAACATCATAGGCTGGCGATACCTCAACAAGATCCATACCAATCAGATTGATCCCTGAGAGGCCTCGAATAATACTCATAGCCTGATGTGTACTTAATCCTCCGCAAACGGGGGTTCCGGTTCCAGGTGCATAGCTAGGATCAAGGCAATCGATATCGAATGTCATGTAGACGGGCTTTGTGCCAACAATTTCTTTAGTTTTTTTGATAACCGCATCTATACCATTACTGTGAACCCATGGCGCATCAAGTATATTAAATCCCATGGTATCTGGATTTTCTGTCCTGATGCCTATTTGAACAGAACTTTTTGGATCGAGAATTCCATCATTGGTAGCTTGGTAAAACATAGTTCCATGATCAATTCTATTCTCATCAGCAGGCTCATTTCCTTCGCCTGTTTCCCATGTATCGGTATGCGCATCAAACTGAATCAAGGATATTGGCTCCTGAACTTTTTTCGCAAACGCTTTAAGTATTGGATAGCTCACGAAATGATCTCCGCCAATCGAAAAAACTGAAGACCCTCCGCTTAAAATTGTCGAGATATGCTCTTCTATGAAGCCAGGAACCGACTCTGGTACACCAAAATCAAAATGGCAATCGCCATAATCGACCATTGCAATTTTTTCAACCGGATTAAAATCCATTCCATATGGTTTTTCCCAGGCTAAGATTGTTGATGCTGTTCTAACCGCCCTTGGTCCAAATCTAGTTCCAGGCCTGTTCGTAACTGCTGTATCGAGAGGAATACCTGTAACGGCAAGATCTACCCCTTTAAGATCTTTTGATGACTCCCTTCGAAAGAAGGTCGTTGATCCTGAGTAGGTTGGCTCTAAATTCATACCGTAGAGTTCAGGTCTTTCTTTTTTTATTTTATCGTTCATTGTAATCTCTTATTTAATATCTAGTTCGTCATTTCAGACTGGGTGTGATCGAGACACATCCATGCCTTTTCAACCATCTCATCCACTTCTTCTTCTGAAATAACCAAAGGTGGTGCTGTAACGATAGTATCACCCACAGCTCTCATGACTAAGCCGTTATTAACTGCAAAATTTCTGAATGTCATGCCTGCAGTCGATTTATCATCAAAACGCTGAGGATTATCTTTTTGAGGTATAAGCTCCATAGCACCCATCAAACCAACCATTCGAGTCTCCCCAACGATTGGATGATCCTCAAGAGATTTCCATTTATTTTGTAAATAAGGACCTATCTCATTTTTTGTTCTTGATACAAGCTTTTCTTCATCTAAAATACGAATATTTTCTATTGCAACAGCACAAGAAGCTGGATGACCAGAATAAGTGAAGCCATGGGCAAATTCTCCACCTTTATCAATAATTGCACTGGAAACTTTATCACTTACCATAACCCCACCAAGCGGCAAATAACCAGAAGTTACACCTTTTGCGAATGTCATAAGATCCGGTTTAATCTGAAAATGATCAGCGCCAAACCATTCACCCAACCTACCAAAACCACAAATTACCTCATCGGTGACCATGAGAATCCCATAATGATTGCAAATTCTCTGAATTTCGGGCCAGTATGAATCGGGTGGTATAATAACACCCCCAGCTCCCTGAATAGGTTCACCTACAAAAGCTGCGATATTATCCACTCCTATTTCTAGGATTTTTTCTTCTAATTGTGAAGCCACTTTTTTTCCGAAATCATCCGGGCTGTGACTCCTATCTGATTCGAACCAATACGGTTGATCCACATGTTCTATTCCTGGAAGCAGAGGACCGCCTTGCTTATGCATAGCATTCATTCCACCAAGACTGACTCCGGCAATAGTTGAGCCATGATAAGCATTTTTTCGTGCGATTATTGTTTTCTTATTTGGGTGCCCTAATACTTCCCAATATCGCCTGACAATCCTTATCATTGTGTCTATTGATTCTGAGCCAGAACCCGTATAGAAGACTCTGTTAAATTGCTTCTGAGTGATTTTATCCAGTTTGTTTGCTAATTCAATTGAGGGTGGATTAGCGCACTGAAAAAAGCTGTTGTAGTAGGGTAATTCATTGAGTTGTGAGGCAGCTGCTTCAGATAGCTCGCTTCTTCCGTAGCCAATGTTCACACACCACAATCCTGACATTCCATCCAGTATTTGATTGCCATCAATATCGTATACGTATACACCATCTGCCTTGGCTATAATCCTACTCTTATTTCCAAGGTCCTTATGATCAGTAAATGGATGGAGATAATGCTCACTGTCCAAGGACTGCCAATCTGTTTTTGAGCGATCTTCTAAAAATGACATTATGCTTCTCCTTGGATAGTTGTTTAATATTTTATTTATTAACGAAAGTTATGTCTCACATAATTTCATATCATGGCAAAAAAATTCATAATATGATCAGACATTAAGGGTAATGTGCTCTCTTTCCCAAGGAGTGATAATTTCCTGGAATTGCTCATGCTCTTTTTGCTTTATTCCTGTGTACATATCAACAAAAGTATCTCCCAACACACTCCTCATGGCTTCACTCGATGAAAATGCATCAATGGAGGCGTACATATGACGATGTAAATCAAAAGGCAAATCATAAGCGCTCCCCTCAATTGCATCTCTGGGTTTTAATTTCTCTGTCATTCCTAAATATCCACAAGCAAGTGTTGCAGCCAGAGCCAGATATGGATTCACATCAGATCCACCCAGTCTATTTTCAACTCTTCGATTTTCAGGATCAGAGTCAGGTACTCTCAATCCAACACTCCTGTTATCAATCGCCCATTCCAGATTTACTGGGGATGACCAATAACTTAAAAACCTTCTGTAAGAATTTGCATACGGTGCGAATATCAGTAGAGAGTCAGGGATATATTTCTGTAATCCGCCTATATAATGAAGAAATGTCTCAGACACAGAGCCATCCTCATTAGTGAAGATATTATTATCGCTCTCATCCATGACACTTTGATGAACATGCAGGGCACTTCCAGCTTCACCAGTAATCGGCCTGGCCATAAATGTAGCGTGCATCTCATGCTGGATTGCAACCTCTTTAACAATGCGCTTAAAGCGAAAAACCTGGTCAGCTAAGGATAACGGATCTCCGTGCACGAAATTTATCTCTAATTGTGCTGGCCCCATTTCCTGGGAAATATTATCTATCGAGATACCCTGGATTTCACTGTATTCATAAACTTGATTGATAAATGGATCAAAATTGTTCATTGAATCTAAGCTGTAGGGTTGTTTGGTTGTATCGGTAATCCCCAATCTACCTTGGGGAGGTTCAATTTCGTTATGAAAATCATTGGAAGGATTAAGCAAATAGAATTCTGCTTCTGGAGCAACCACTGGCTTCCAACCTTTTTTTGAATAGAGTTCCAGTACGTTTTGCAACACTCGTCTGGGTGCAGACTCAATTGCTGCTCCCTCTTTAGTAAAACCATTAAAAATTAATGATGCGGTTGGTATCTCCATCCATGGAACCATACAGAGAGTATTAATATTGGGCTCCAACAGCATATCTCTATCTTCAACATTATTCTCACTTTCAAAATAGTTTCCGGTGATAGTCTGACCAAATATCCCCTCCGGCATTTTCATCTCGCCTTCCCCAAAACTGGAAACTGGTATCATTTTTCCTCTGGCTGCGCCCGCCATATCTGGAACAAGCACCTCAAGATCTTCTACTTCGTGCTCTTCAAACCATGTTTTAAATTTATTATTTTTTTCCATTAAGTTCCGATACCTTTAGTTATCTTATTTTATTTATTTTTCGCATATTCCGAACAAGCCGATCCAAATGCACCGAACAATAAGCGTGATAAATTATTTTCATTGGCTTTCCATTCTGGGTGCCACTGAACCGCGTATGCAAAAGCTTTCGAATTATTGACCTTAAACGCTTCGATTACGCCATCTTCTGCTTCCGCTTCAACTGTGACATTCGGTGCCAGTTTATTTATGCCTTGCCCATGCAACGAATTCACTTCTGCCTCTGTCTCGCCCAGAAGGTCATAAAGCATTGAATCTCTGTGAATTGATATTTTGTGAGCAGGTCCATACTGAGTATTTATGTCATCTGCATTATTTTCGCGATGATCAAAATTCCCCTCTATTTCATGCAAATGTTGATGAATGGTACCCCCTAAATGCACGTTTAACTCCTGAAATCCTCTGCATACAGCAAATAAAGGAATTCCTCTTTCCAAAACTTCCCCTATTAGCGGAAGAACAGTTCCGTCCCTCTCTGGATCATGAAGAGTTCCCGGCCTACTTTCCTCTTTGCCGTAGTGATGCGGCTCAATATTTGAGTAACTTCCAGTAAGAAACACACCATCGACACTATCGAGTATATCCTCTGTTACATCGTCATAACCCAACGCAGGAATGATCCATGGTACTCCCATGGATACTTCCTTTATAGCATTGAGATATTTTTCACCCACCATATGAAAAGGATGAATGCCGACGAGTTTTCTGTCAGCAGGGACCGCAATTATGGGCCTATTGCTCATAAAATAAGCTCTTTTTTGTTACCAATCATCTCTAATTTTTAATGGCATATAAATCCAGATTAAGGTTTTCTAAAAAGAAAAGTAAATCTATCTGTATTCCCAGTCACAGATTTTCTGCCTACCTCATATCTCAGTTCATCATCGGATCTGTAGTGAAGATCAGAGTAATCAACAAGCTCAAAACCAATATCTAAAAGCTCTTTTGCTATTTGAATTGGATCGGCTCTTCGCCATACTTCGCCTGTCATAGGCTGCATGTGACGTCTCGTGTGATCAATCACACCATAGTACCCACCAGATTTGAGCGCATTGAATGTGGCTTCGTTTACAGCTTTTCTTCCATTCACGTCAAAATTGTGCATATTTCTGAAAGTGACGACCAAATCAAGATCTTTCACACCGAAATCAACATCTCTAATGGTATTCAATCTGCATTGAGCTAAAGTTCCACAATCTACACCATTTCTATTGGGGTTTATTCCTCCTATAACATTTACATGGTCAAAAGCTTCTTGTGAAAGCAATCCATTCTGAAGCCGATCTGTCCAGACAGACACATACAATTCACCGTTCTCCTCAAGAACTGGAGCGAGTATTTTGGTATACCATCCTCCACCAGGAACAAGCTCAAGTACCCGCATATTATCTTTCATGCGAAAAAAGTTTAAAGTTTCTAGCGGTTTTCTATTTTGATCTCTAGCCATTTCGGCTGATGTTCTTATATCCGACTTAAGGGCCGACATTACTTTTTCGTCAATATTATTCTGAGCGAAAGCTGCGGAAGTAGACAATAAAGTTAATACACACAATGCTAAACGAAACATAGGACTCTCCTAAATTAAAAATTTTTTTTATATATTACACCAAGCGATATCAATGTTCATTTTCAATATCATGCTATGAACTTTCAATACCATCCAAGTTAGTTTATCTGTTACTGAGCCCTTTTTCCGAAATACAGCAGTATTCCGACCAACATCAGTGAACCCAGCAAAATTGAAATTATAGGTGAAAGGCCAAAAGCACCCGGAATTGTTCCGGTTAAAATTGCAACAACACCAACAAGAACTGCATATGGCATCTGAGTTCTCACATGCTCAATATGATCGCACCCGCTAGCCATTGATGAAAGAACCGTTGTATCTGAAATTGGTGAACAATGATCCCCCCAAACTGCCCCGGCTAAATTGCAAGCAATAGCAGAATACAGAATATGCATGTGTTCTGCATCAGCAATTCCGTTGATTTGCATTACAGCCCAACACAACGGTATAACCAGCGGCATCAAGATACCCAGTGTTCCCCAACTGGTTCCTGTGGTAAAGGCTGTGACAGCCGATAATAAAAAAACGGTTACTGGTACCATTTGTGCTGGTAATGTATCTGCCAATACTGAAATCAAATAATTTGCTGTGTGCAGTTCTTTACTGATATCCGACAGTGCCCAAGCAAGTATTAGGATAATCATAGCAAATAACATCGCTTTAACACCTCCAAACCATGCATCGACAGTTTCATGGATAGTGAGTATTTTCTGGGTAATGGACATTATTGCCGCGACCATTGCTCCCAACAATGAAGCCCAGAGCATGGCAGTGTATGAATTTGCTGATCCTATGATTTCCGTTAAATTTTCTCCCTCTCCAGTTACATAGAGCCCACAAAGAAGAGAAACAATCAATACCACTATAGGCATAAATGCATTAATCGCCCGCATTCTAACCCCGGCCTTGGGCTCAAGATTGTCTCCGTGAATTGCAGGGGTATTTTCCTTGCTTTCTGGGATGACTTGACCATTTCTTGCCCTGACTTCTGCATCGTACATTGGCCC
>CEUZ01160659.1_pt1 | contig 13984 bp, 13 predicted proteins | sample 361511 | NCBI WGS metagenome assembly CEUZ01 (sample SAMEA2622822, study PRJEB7988) | marine metagenome | biome: marine biome (ENVO:00000447); feature: surface water layer (ENVO:00002042); material: "saline water (ENVO:00002010), including plankton (ENVO:xxxxxxxx)" | depth 5 m
CATATGATTGAAACTATAAATAAAATTGTAAGAACTCAAAGATTAATTTTAACTGAATTTGGACGTGAAGCGACACCAGAGGAACTTTCTAAAAAATTAAGAATGCCTTTAGAGAAAGTTAGAAAAGTATTAAAAATTTCAAAAGAACCAGTTTCTTTAGAAAAACCCGTAGGAGATGAAGAAGATAGTAGTCTTGGTGATTTTATTGAAGATACAAAAGCATTAGCACCTTTAGAACAGGCTATAAAATCAAACTTAAGTGAAGCAACAACAAAAATATTATCAACTTTAACTCCTAGAGAAGAAAGAGTTTTAAGAATGAGATTTGGGGTTGGGATGAATACAGACCATACACTAGAGGAAGTCGGCTTACAATTTTCAGTAACAAGAGAAAGAATTAGGCAAATTGAAGCTAAAGCACTTAGAAAGTTAAAACATCCAAGCAGATCAAAACAATTAAAAAGTTTTTTAGAGAGTTAATTGGGCCGTTAGCTCAATAGTAGAGTACTGCATTGACATTGCAGGGGTAGTTGGAGCGTAACCAACACGGCCCACCAAAATTTAAAAATAAATATGAAATATTTTAGATTAAATTTTTATAACTTTCTGATTGTAGTTATATTTTTTCTACTTTTAGAAGGTATTTATTCATTTTATCATTATAAAGTAAGTTTTTTTATAAAATTTATAGATTACGATTATAGATCAGGTATAAATCCAATAGTATGGAACGAAAGTGGGATTGTTGAAAACTTACAGGTACTTTTTCTAATTATTGCAATATTCAATTGTTTCGTTTTTCTTAAAAAAAAAATAATTTACACAACTTCAAAATTTTTTGTTTTTTTTATTTACATTTATTTCATGGGCTTGATATACTTTTTCTTTGAAGAAATTTCATGGGGACAACATTTTTTTAATTGGAAAACACCAGTTATTTTTGAAAATTTAAACCAGCAAAAAGAAACTAATTTTCATAATATATCTAATTTATTTAATGAAGTACCCAGGACGTTATTGTTATTATGGTGCTCATTATCCTTTATTGCTGTAAAAAAATTATTTGAATATAAGAATTTAAAACTATTCGTATTTCCAGATTATAATTTAAGAAAAATTTCTTTTATAATATTAATAGTCGTAATACCTGATTTAATTTTAAAGAAACTTAATTTATATGTAGATTATCCACATAATCTAGATCATTGCCCAGCTCTTGGAACTTGTTTTTTTTATCCTTATCCAATAGAATTTATCCAAAATTTTGAAGTTTTTGCGCTTTTTACATTTAATTTTGTTAAATTGTCTGAGTTTCAAGAATTATTATTTACTTATTATATTTTAATTCATTCATTCTATGTAAAAAAGTTAAAATTGACTAAAAACTCTTCTTGAATGAAATTAAAAAAAAAGTAGAAACTCCTTCAGGGCCTGTAGCTCAGTTGGTTAGAGCAGTACACTCATAATTTGTATTAATTTAAAAACATTTTCATCTTAAATCAAGATACCATTATTAATACTTTTAAATACTTTTTTTAAATCTCATTATATAACTTTTCATACAAAGTATTTACCAATAGATAAAAAGTTGATAAGGTATGTTATGAATTTTATAGAGTCTATTCAAACATGCTATAAAAAATTTTTTGATTTTAGTGGAAGAGCATCCAAATCAGAATATTGGTGGTTTCAATTATACCAAATAATTATTTATGCATTATCTCTAATTTTTCAAAATGATTTAGCATTATTATTTTCTATAGTGTTCATAGCCAACATACTTCCGATGTATGCTTGTGGTGTAAGAAGAATTCATGACTCAGATAAATCAGGATGGTTTATATTGTTATCTTTAATACCAATAATAGGTCTTTATGTACTTGTTCTATTAATACAAGATGGTTCTAAAGGTAAAAATAGATTTGGTGCTAAACCTAAAAAATAATAAAATTTATTGAAATAGAGCTATAATAAAAATTATTAGAAGGATCCATCCTATGGTATACTTTGTTTTTTCTGTCTCGGTATATCCTCTTGATAATAAATTATTCTCAATGTTTTGGAAATAAAGCTTATATTTTTTATTGATTTTAAAAGTTTTAAAATATTCAACCCCATCAATAGAATTTTTACCAATATTATTTGGGTCTGCAGCCCATTCAGTAATATAATTGCATATTAAGCAATAAAGAGGGTAGATGTTTAATCCATCTTTCTTTCTTTGTCTTGGATATGGAGCTATTAAAATTTTTGTAATAGCACTTCCATTAATTTTTTCCAAAGTTTCTGTATGTGTACAATGTTTACAAATTAATTTTTTCATTTTCTCTCCTTTGGCCCCCCATTTCTGAGGGGCCATATTTATTTACCAGATATTGAATTCTCTTAAGATATCTGATGTACTTTTATGGTACTCTGACTTATATCCACCACCATAAGTTGGTGTGTGTGACCAGTAACCAGCATTTGCTGAAGACATAGTCATTAAAATTAGAGTAATTAATAATCCAATCTTTTTCATATGACCTCCTTTCTGTTAAGTTTTACCAAGTCAAAATTTTGATCAATTTTGATAATTGGTCCTAAATTAAAATCCTTATTGTTTTTGATAAACTTTAAAGATCTTAAAAAGTTTTTTATTTTCATTTTCTTTTTTTTTGTCTTCATGAATTAAACATAAGTACTTGATCGAAAACTTTCATGTGAAATGCTGGCATAAATATTGGACAAATGGCTTAAATATTTAATATTTTTTATCCATTATTTGAGTTAGAATTTATTGAGGGAAAAATAATGGCTAAAAATAGAGAACTATCGTCAATAGAGCACGGGTTAGCTGAAGCTATCAAAAATTTAAAAACTGAAGTTATTGAGAAAGTAACAGGTAAAAGTGAGTCTTATATTCGCAAATGCAGTGACCCAGATTTAGAACAGCAGTTAGATCATAGAGATGCAATCAAAATAGATAAAGCATGTGTAGAAAGAGGTTTAAGTCCTTATTTATTAAGATCTCATGAATATATTATTTTAAAAGAATTAAAAAAAACAAAGTTAGAAGACCAAAGCATGAATGAATTATTAGTACAGTTTACTATCTCATTAGGAAGATTATTAGACAGCATTAAAACTGCAAGAAACCCTAAGGGTGAAAAAGGTCCAGCAATATCATCTGCAGAAAAAAAAGAAATTTATGATGCTTTTCATGAATTAGAAAATAAAATTTTAAAAGTTAAAAGTTCAATAGAAAAGAGTTAAATGGCTACTTTATTAATTACAATTCTACCTTCATTGTTAATTATTCTTTTTTTTGTAAAATCTGATCGTTTCCCAGAACCAACTAATCAGATTATTAAAATATTTTTTTATGGAATTTTTTTATGTTTTCCAGCCTATTACCTTAATACAGCTCTTATAGATATTTATGCAAATACAGGTATTAGTGAAGTTTTAATTTCTTCTTTTCTTAGTGCTGCGCCTGTTGAGGAAATTCTTAAATTTACTGTTCTCTATTCTTTAGTTTATAAAATGAAAGATTTTAATGAACCCATAGATGGAATTGTTTATGGAGTAACAGTTTCACTCGGTTTTGCAACCTTAGAAAATATTTATTATGTATATGTTTTAAGTGATTATTTTGGTACGACTTCTCAAAGTCTTGCAATTTTAAGATCATTTTCAGCAATACCAGCACATGGTATTTTTGGAGCTACAATGGGATATTTCTTTATGAAATATTCATTTATTCAAAAACAAAATAATTTCGCAATGTGTTTGATTGTGCCAATTTTATTACACGGTATTTATAATTTTTTTGCTGTCCAATATTTTATCATTTCATTACTTACAATTATCATTTCTTGGATAGTATTGCTTAGAGCATTCTCAAGATTAAAAAAATCTCAGCTACAAAAAAAAAGAGAGTATGAAAAAAAAGTTTAATATATTTTTTATCTTTACATTTGTATTTGTATTTTTTTTTCAAATAAGTGCTAAAGCTATATCTAGATGTTCTGCACTAATGGAAGATATAATAAAAGATGAAAATTCATCTTATTTTCAAGAACATCCATCTGTGGAATTTCATCAACCCCCATATGATGTGTCCCTTTACTACAATTCTGAAATAGACGAATGGATTTGGGGGGTAGATAATAAAAATTATTCAAAAATCGGCGAAGACTCCGATTTTGTTTGGGCTAAAAATCAAAATGGAAATCTAGTTGTTGGAAAAATCTATGACTACTCAATAATTGAAGATTTAGAAATTGGAGATGAGATAATAGAAATAAATGGAAGAAAAATAAGTGATTTTAAAAAAGATGAATTAGTAACAACAATATACTCAAATGATCCTCCACCGATTGTTACATTTTTAAATAGCAAGGGAAAAAAAATCACCTATAAAGCGGGCTATATTAAGAAAACTAATATAGTTCCAGTAAGTATTCAGCTTAAGATTAAAAATATTTCTGACATAAATATTAAAGAAAATACTTTTCAAGCTGATATGGAAATTCAAACAATTTATAAAGTTCCTTCTTTGTATGATGTTTCTAAAAAACACCTCGTAATAGACGAAAAAAATAGTGAATTTTGGATGTGCAAGTTCACAGAAAAAGAATTTGAAGAAATGGGAATCTGGTCTCCCTGGATTGAAAACATTAACTCTATTAGGCAAGATAAAACTTTAATAAATAGTGAGTATATTTTTAATATTAGTGATTTATGGAAGAATAATAAAAATTATACGAATACCTCTTATGATGATGATTTTATAGAAATTACATCTAAACAGTTTGGTACATTTACATTTACATCTGAATATTTTCTTAAAGCCTTTCCATTTGATAGACAAAAATTAGTATTTCAATTTTCAGATTTATCAAGAAGCTTGGATATGCAACATATTGATAGTAATTTATATAACGATCGTAATCTAGCTTATTTCAAAAAAACAAACTCTATTTTGGAGTGGAACATGCTTGATACTAATACGAAATATATAAAAGTTGAAAACCCAGAAATTTTTCCAACAGATGGAATACAAATGATAATCGAAATTGAAAGAGCCTATGGATATTACGTTTTCAAGATAATTCTGCCAATGATATTGGTTTTATTAGTTTGTTGGTCTGTTTTTTGGATACATCCTAGGGAGTTAGAGTCTAAGCTTACGATAACAATTGTTTGTTTATTGTCACTAATTGCTTATAATTTTGTCATTGATGAGGACCTACCGAAACTTGGCTATCTTACATTAATGGATTATATAATTCTTCTATCTTATATATTTGCCACTATTCCAAATTTCATAAGCATATATAGCTTTTCTCTTTATAAAAAAAGAAATTTAAAATGGAAAATAATTGATGCTAAAAGCAGAATTTATGGTCCTTCATTATATCTCATTCTAATATTAATTATAATTTTTGTTAATTCAGCAGGAAATCAATATACTGCAGGATTTTTAAGTTTTGCGAGATGATAAAAAAGATAATTTTTTTATTAACCTTTAGTTTATATTTTCAACAATTGTTAGCTGATGAAAATATTTCTAGAGATATTCTAAAAAAAATTGAAACAAGAGGTTCTGGCGGTAAAATAATTAAATCTAAAATTAAAACTGACATAAAAATTTTTAAGGCAAATCTCAAAAAAAAATTAAAACTTAAAAATTATACAAAATTGTTAGGCACTTCACTATCAAAAGCTCCAAAGAGAATCCAAACAAGAGGGGGGGGATCAATATATTCTAATTTTAAAAACACAGTTGTCTATATTGGTAATTTTGAAAACAAAGGTGTTGGGTCAGGCTTTTTAATTGACAAACCAGGAATAATTTTAACAAATTGGCATGTAATAAATAAGGCTGAAGAAGTAGCAGTTTGGATTTTGCCTAGTGGAAATATTCCTTCTGAAAAAACTTTATTATCAGATATAAGACCATTATTTGGAGCCATTCTCGCAACCAATAAAAAAGAGGACTTAGCTATAGTTAAAGTGGGTAATTTTCCAAAAAATATTAATCCTGTTAATATTGGCACTTTAACAGAAGTTTCAGTAGGAGATAAAGTTTATGCGATTGGCCATCCAGAGGGTCTTCCTTGGACTTTTTCAGAGGGAATAATTAATCAAATAAGAAATAATAAAGATTGGACATATCCAGGAAGTGATTACAAGCATTTAGCAACTGTTATTCAAACGCAAACACCAATTAATCCTGGTAATTCTGGCGGGCCATTATTTTCTAAAGAAGGAAACTTAATTGGAATTAACACTTTGAAAGGTCCAGGAGAAAATATAAATTTTGCTGTTTCTGTAGAGCATGCTGTTGAATTTTTAGAAAAAAATCCACAAATTAAAAATATGAATCCTGCAGAATTAGTAATGAAGAAATCATATCCTAATGCCAAAACTGAGGATTATAATAAAAATGGAGTTATTGATACTTGGTATATTGATTCAAATAAAAATGGAAAAATAGATCAAGCATTAGTTGATGATGATGAAGATGGTTTTATCGAAGCAGTTTTATATGATGAAAATGAAAATGGTATTTGGGAAGCTCAATTTTTAGATGATGATTTAGATGGTAAAGCCAATAGATTATTATTAGATAAAAACGAAGACAAAAAAGTTGATGTTGTAGGTTATGATGACAATCAAGATGGTACGTGGGATAGATTTGAAGAAGTTTCTTAGTTTAAGTTTATTAATTTTTTTAATAACTTCTAATATTTTAAATGCCGAAACCAAGTCAAAACCTTGGATTGGTATTGAATTTGTAGATGTTACAGATGAATTTATTAAGATTAATAATCTAGATTTAAATACCCCAAAAAATATTATTATTACTGGAGTAGTTAAAGGATCAGCAGCTGATGAAGCAAAGATAATTCCAGGCGATGTAGTTATATCTATAGAAAATAAACCTACAAACAAAATGGATGATTTAGTGGATGTTTTATTAACTAAATATGCAGAGGATGTAGTGGCCCTAAAAATTTATCGAGGAGGCAAAACTTTGATTAAAAAAGTGAAATTAAAAAAATATCCAGATCCAGGTTACAAACCGTCTTGGGTAGCTGGTTCTAAATTATTTAAAAATGTCGAAATAAAAGATAGATACGGTTTAGAAAATACACTTTTGGTTGGCAATAATATGATTTTGTACCCAAAATATTTTTCAAAAGATATAGTTTCAAAGTATGACCATGATTATTTGGTTGTTGCATGTGTTCCAAGGGGAGGAAAAAGTATACTTAAACCTTATGATCAAATACTTTCAATTAATGAAATAAATCCAAGGAATGGTTACAAATTATCTAATGAACCTGTTCAGGTTAAATTTAAACGTAATAATAAAGTTTATAATAAAAAAATTACCCCCGTTCTAGATAACTTAACAAGTATCAGACACGAATGCACACCTGAGTTTGCAGATTTTGATTGTGTTGCTGATAGTGTTTATGCACAAAATTTACCCTCTAAAGACCCTAATGGAAATTTAAATAATGAAAAGAAATTAGCTTTCAAAAAAACTTTAGACTGCTATTCAAAAAATAAAGTTCCATTAATACCATTTCATAATATTTTTGAAAAAGTTGGTAATGTAATATTTGATGATTATAACGATTATCTTTATTTTAATACAATGCAATACCCTGAGGGCCACAAGAAAGAACAAGAAAATTTACCTGAAATAAAAAGAACAGTAAAAATAATCAATCAAAAATTAAAAGAGTTTGAGAAATTTGAAAAAATTTATCCAACACATCATATGGAAAAATCTTACGATGCTCTTGTAAAAAGAGTAATTTATGCCGAAACTTTTGCAGGGTCGATGTATACAGAAGATTTTAAATCTTCCAAAGGAACATCAGTTGAAATTGATAGCAATTCTCCAAAAAGAGTAAAACAAATATTAGAAAAGTTAATTGATGAAAAAGGAATAAATAATCCTGAGACTATTAAATTTCTTACTGGAAAACAAACATTCTTCATAAAAGCTGGTGAACTTGATTATTTGATTGAAAAATACAAACAAGCATTAGCTGAAATTAATTGGAAAGAAGACAATCTAGATAAATACTTTGATGATATCTATTATGATTTAGCTAGATTTTACACTGATAAAAAAAATTATGATTTAGCTATTAAGATTTCAAAACAAGGACTTGATGTTGCTAAAGAAAATTATCAAAATCTATATTTTAAAGCGGGCTATGGAGAAATTTTAATGAATTATAGCGTGATGCACACGCTCTATAAAAGTGAGTCGGTTAAAGGATATGAAAAACTATTAAAAGATCATTTAAAAAGCTTAGATGCTTTATCTAAAGATGAAATTAATAAGATGCTTAAAATAGACAAAAATTATTATTTGGATATTTTACTGCAACTTAACTTTCATGACATATTGGAAGGTGAAAAAAAGAATAATACCTACTGGGCTTTAAGAGCTATTGATTACATTAAAAAGAATAAAAATTACAGTTATGATATTGCATATCCAGGGGTTGTTTTTTCTATGATTCAGGGTTCAGTTGTGGATGATGATGAGCAGATTTTCAATTATGCAAAAAATGAATTAGATATTTTATATTCTAAGAGTGTCGGTAACAAAAAAAAGCTAAGAGCCATCTTAAATTATTCTGGTGCTATTTTAATGGTATATGATCAAATAAGTTTTTATGATGAGTCTGATGAATTTATAAAATTTGTTGAAAGTACATTTGATATGTCAGGTGTAGATTCAACAGGTTGGGAAAATGTTTATTATTTATATGCCTTTTATAAGGGGAAATCTTTAATTAGAAATGGTAAATATGATGAGGCCAAAAAATTATTTGAAAATATATATAAAGAATCAAACATTGAGTATGCTATAAGCCAAGGGCAATTAACATTTATTCAAAGCTTTGTTGTAAGAAAATATGCCCCAATACTTTTTGAATTTTATTTTGATGAAAAAGATTTTAATAAAATAAATAAGTTAAGTAATTCTTTCTTTTTAAAAGGAATAGATAATTTAAAAAAAAGAGATCTTAAAGACCTTAAAAGATATCTCTCTCTAGACCATATTAAAGTTCTAAAATTATTTCTTAGATATTATCACGAAACTCAAAATTCAAAAAAATTTGATATGGTAAAAAATCATTTTAGTAAAAGTCTTGATAAAACTATTTTTCATGTAAAAAATAATACTCAAGAATTAACCATGCAAACTGCTAATTCAAAAATAGATATTCTAAATGAGCTTGTTCAAATTGCTCAATTATTTATAGAAATAAATTTAGAAAAAGATGGATTGGAAATTTTGAACAAAGTTTATTCATTGATTATGCAAGATTTTAATGAAAAAGGTTCTAAAGAGTTATGGAAACCAAACACTGAAGATAGCATTATAAGTAATATCTATCTAGACTTAGCTGAAAATCATTTTCAAAATAATAAAGTTTTTTTAGATAAAGCTTATACTGTAGCTCAAGCAGGTAAAAATTTATTTACATCAAGAGATGTTTCTAAAGCAATTGCAAAAAAATCACTTAAAGATCCAGAGGGTCTAATTGAAAAATATGAAAATACAAAAAGACAATTATCCGTAAATTTAAGAAGTAAACAATTTGCACCGAAAGAGACATCCGGTGATACAGAAGTATCTGAAAAATTAAATCAAAGAAATAGAGAATTACAAGGGCAATTGGTGAAATTGGAAAAACAAATTAAAACTAAAATTCCAGCTTATTTTAAATTAAATAACATACAAACTGTTAAAATATCAGAAATACAGTCGTTATTACATAAAGATGAAATATTATTAGATTATTATTTTTTCGATAAAAATGTAAAAGTAGCATCAATTACTAAAGATAGTTTTGAAATTTTATCTAATAAAATAAATCTTCAAAAATTAAATAATTTAAACAAAAAAATTAGAAATTCACTAATACCCTCAAACGGAGCAATACAACCTTACGAAGTTAATAAGTCTTTTGATTTAAATAATGCAACATTCACATTTTTACAAAAAAAGACCAATAAATATGATAATATTATAGTTATACCTGATGGACCATTAAATAGTATTCCTTTACATGCGTTAGCGTACTCAAAAGATAATAATTGTTTAGATTGTAGAAACATAAAATTTAATTTAGACAATTATCAGTTTAATTACTTTCCTTCAGTAGAGACATTTTCAAATATTGATTCAGTTGCCCAGGAATTTAAAACTATTAAGTTATATAACACACAAGCAAAATTAAAAAATGCAATCAAGACTACTGTAGAGATATCCAAAGAAAAAACTTTGATTGGAGTTCTAAAAAAAGTAAACAAAATAACAAAAAATAAAGATAAAAAAGAGGTTACAAAAAAGGAAAGTAATATAGATAACGATCTTTTTTATCTTGGGGTTGGAGATCCAGATTTATACAGCAAAAATCAAGCGAAGAAAGTTGATGAAAATAAAAAAGTTACAATGTTAAGATCTTTATTTGAAAATGGTAAAATTAATAGTGAATCTATTAGAGAAATTTATGGACCAGTTGATGGTTCAGCTGATGAAATCAAACAAGTTGCAGATTATCTATTACCATTAAAATCTAAAATATTATTAAAAAATGATGCCAAAGAATTTAATTTAAAAGAATTAGATTTAAGTACTTATAAAATAATTCATTTTGCAACTCATGGTGAAATTTCAGGAGCTATTAAGGGAATAAATGAACCATTTTTAGTTTTATCTCCACCATCAAAGTCTAGTTCAGAGGATGGATTATTAACAATGTCAGAGATTATGTCATTTGATACTAATGCAGATTTAGTAGTTCTATCTGCGTGTAATACCGCTGCAGGAGATGAGCCAGGTTCTGAAGGTTTCAGTGGTTTGGCTAAAAGTTTCTTTATGTCTGGAGCTAAATCAGTTCTAGTTTCTAACTGGTATGTTGAAACTTATTCTGCAAAAGAAATAGTTATTAGTTTATTTAAAAATTTAAAAGACAACCCTAATCATTCTATTTCAGATGGATTAAATATTACCATGTTGAATATGGTGAAAAATGAAAAAGAACGTTCACACCCAATGTTTTGGGCTCCATTTGTAGTTGTGGGTAAGAACCAACCTTTATTTTTTTAATAAAAAATTTGTCCAATTTTAAGAAACTGATTACACAGGAAAAAATCATCATCAATTCATATATTTAATCTGTAAGGCAAAAAGTCTTACAGAAAGGATAAGAAGATGACTTTGAAGCAATACTTGATAGCTGGTGCAGTAGAACAAGCTATTGTTCTAGGAGTGATTTTGCCAGCTACTGGATGGTGGTTTAGCTTTTTTGCTTTAACTGCTGTTTTGAATTTAGTTGCTGGTGGGTTTGATAAGTAATTATGCTAGTGTTCAAAAATTAAATCTGGGAGACATATATCTCCCAGGTTTTAAATTTCATACCAATGAATATACCAATGAATTTCAAAACATATGGTACACAGAAGCAACATAAAAAGAACTTTTGTTCTTTTCTTCACTTGAATGAAAATAAAAAACGAAGTAAAAGCTTATTAATTGAGAAGGGCCTGTAGCTCAGTTGGTTAGAGCAGTACACTCATAATGTATTGGTCCCAGGTTCGAGTCCTGGCGGGCCCACCAGTCTATCGATTATATTTTAATAAATTTGAAATTTTTATTATTTGTTTGCAAACTCATTTAAGTTTTTGATCAGCCCATCTATGTTACTATTTTGAATAATTGAATTAAATTCTTCCCTTTGTACCCTGGCCAAACTTACACCTTCAATAACAACATCTATAATAAGTGGTTTATCTGTATTTTTAGTCACAATTCTCCAATCCAGTTTAACCTCTGGAGTTTTTTCGGTAGCTAAAAGTGTACTTGAAACGATCGTATATTTATCATTTAATTTCTTTTGTGACTCTACTTTTATTTTTGGATCTGAATATTGAGCAAGTCTACTAGAAAAACTTTTTAAAAAATATTTTTTAAAAACTATAAAATATTCTTCTTTTTTTTCTGTAGATAAAGATTTTCTATGAGAGCCAAGCGAATAATAAGCAATCCCTTTAATATCAACAACTTCCTCTGCTATTAACTCAATTTTATCCATTTTTTCATCCTTTGAAATATTTTGTTTTAGTATTTCTGATGCTCTATTTACTGCTGATTGAACAAAATCACTAGGATTGACTGCTTGTGATTCACTTTGGAATATTAAAAAGAAAGCGAAAAAAAAATTAAATATTTTCCTATTCATTTAAAGTTTTTTATTGAGTTTCTATTTCTTCCCAGTCACTATCGTCGAAGGTTTCGATTATCTCATCAGTATTTAAAATTCTTTTTCTTCTATCTTGTAAATATAGACTTTTAACTGAAGCGTAAAAATCAATTGAATTTTCCTTTAAATTGTCTAGCGCACCTAAATTTTTAGCTATGAAATCAACACCGCCCATTCCTTTGGATGCATAGTAATCAAAGTTTGAAAAGTATCTCGTATCATTTCTTACAGTTATGTTATACCAAGCATCACCACCTAAATAATTTCCTATTGATCCTGTAGTATCCCTTAAAGTTGAAGGTCCAAGAACTGGTAAAACTATATAACATCCTTCACCAATGCCCCATCTACCAAGCGTTTGTCCAAAATCTTCACTTTGATATTCATTTAGACCTACTTTAGATGCTGGATCAAAAATCCCTAACACACCTAACGTCGTATTGAGTACAAATCTTAAAGAATTTTTTCCTGCAATTAATATATCTCCTTGAAGAATATTGTTCGGCAAAGTCAATAATATTGATAAATTGCTTAAAGCATTGCTTGTGCCAGTTCTAACTGGAGAAGGAAGTTTTCTGTATCCTTTTGCAAGAGGCTCAAATACCACATCGTTTACTACTTGGTTGAATGCAAATACACCTCTGTTTATTTTTTCAAAACAATCCTTGGTTTCAGTATTTTGGTTTTTATTAGATAATTCAATACTGCCATCTGTATCAGCAAATGAATTTACTGAAATTAAAACAGTTAAAATAGATATAGTAAAAATTCTTAACATTTTCATAATTTTATATTTATATCTTTAAGGAATGTAAATGACAATTTATTATGATAAAAGCTCGAATATGTACAATAAAATCTCATCAAACTACTCTCCTAATTTTACAACCAGTAAAAGAATCAAAAAAAATATAAAATACTTAGTTTTTCACTATACTGGTATGAGAAGCGAAACTAAGGCAATAAATAGACTTATTGATGAAAATTCAAAAGTAAGCTGTCATTACTTAATTAAAAAGAACGGTGAAATTATTTTAATGGTGCCCGAGACATATACTGCTTGGCATGCTGGTATTTCTTTTTGGAAAAATCAAAAAAATCTTAACAAAAGTTCGATTGGAATTGAAATTACAAACAAGGGCCATCACTTTGGATATGAAAACTATTCAAGACAACAGATTTTATCATTAATAAAACTGTCCAAATATTTAATTAAAAAATATAATATAAATAAAAAAAATATTTTAGGACATTCAGATATAGCATTTAATAGAAAAAAAGATCCTGGAGAAAAATTTCCTTGGCAATATTTAGCATCAAGAGGAATAGGTATTTGGAATAATAAAAAAGGTAATTCAAAAAAATATAGAAAAATAAAAATTGAAGAAAAAAATAAGTTGAAATTTATTTTTTTTTTGAAAAAAATCGGTTATTTAACTAAATTTAAATCTAAAATTTATAAAAATAATTTAATTAAAGCTTTTCAAAGAAGATTTAGACCAGAACTTATAGATGGGAAAATTGATAAAGAATGTTTTTTAATAGCGAAAATACTTAGTAAAAACTGAAATAATTTCTCTTGAAATATATTTAATAAACATTATTTTGTGATTACCAGGTAGATGACTTATCGCTTTAATTTAATTTGAAGAGGAAAGTCCGGGCTCTACAAAGACACGGTGCCAGTTAAT
>CEUZ01064181.1_pt1 | contig 13977 bp, 14 predicted proteins | sample 361511 | NCBI WGS metagenome assembly CEUZ01 (sample SAMEA2622822, study PRJEB7988) | marine metagenome | biome: marine biome (ENVO:00000447); feature: surface water layer (ENVO:00002042); material: "saline water (ENVO:00002010), including plankton (ENVO:xxxxxxxx)" | depth 5 m
CGCTATGTCCGTTCCGTCTGACTTTAAGACCTGACCATTAGAACCCACTGCAAGAGCTGCAGGATTGCCTGAAGCATCACCATATATAATCTTACCTCTAGCCAGACCTGCCATTTGAGCAAGACCGACTGCGTTGTCTGTAATATTAAGAGTAACTGCTGCGCTTTCCGCACCAGAGTTGGCTACTGTGATATGAGAGTTCCCAGCATCCGCAACTGTGGCTACATAGTTACCAGTAGTGTCAGTCCCTAAAGCCACGCTATTAGCTTGAATTGTTGTACTAAGGGTAATGTTACCTGTGCCATCAAAACTCACGCCAGAGGCTGCTACATCGCCTGAGAGGGCTATTGTGCGACCTGTTTCTAGTGCAGTTGCTGTTGCTGCATTACCTGTTGTGTCTTGGTTGAGAGTACCCACCACCAAATCAATAGTGCCATCTCCATCCTCATAGGTGACTGTAATTCCTGTCTCTGTATTACTAGAGAACATTGCACCGACTGTATCTTGTACTACTTCGGTGAGGTCTATATTCGCTGTTCCGTCAAAACTGACACCATGAATAGTACGAGCAGTGGCTAGTGCTGTTGCAGTTGCCGATAAAGCTACTGCTATATTTGCAGTACCATCAAATGAAGTTCCGCCTATTGTCCTTGCTGTTGCTAATGCGGTTGCAGTGCTGGCATTTCCAGTTAAAGCACCTGTAACATCCCCTGTAACATCGCCTTCTAAATTAGCAACTAGAGTATCTACTGCATAGCCAGTTCCGCTTGTGTTTACTGTGGTTGTGGGTTCTGGCTGTAGGCTTTTAAAGAGTTTCCATTTTCCACTATCGCTGGCATCTCTAAACAGCCCTGCGTATAAATCTTGTGAACCTGAAGTGTCGTATAGACCATATATCCCTATATCCACTGAATCGGAAGAATTGTTAGCCTTTGCCAGTTTAATTAAAGGGTCTTCAACATCTAAAGTTGCGGTATTGACTGTTGTGGTTGTTCCGTTGACTGTGTAGTTGCCTGTAACAGTTAGATTTCCCCCAATCGTTACATTGTCTGGTAGCCCTATGGTTATGGCGTTGTTTGATACTGCGGTTTCTATTTCGTTGGTCGTTCCGCTAAAGGTCAGCGTTTCCCCTGTGTTAAAGGTGTCATTAGAACCACTATCGGCTGATAATGTAAAACTGGTTGCTATGGAATTAGTGCTAACTGCTGTGACTAATCCTTTTGCATTAACTGTTAGAGCTGGTATTGCGGTTGCTGAACCAAAAGAGCCTACATTGGAATTGACTGTATCTAGGGTTGAAGTGATTGTGGTATTTCCAAGATTGGTCATTGTAGCTGACCCACTCATATCTCCATCTATTGTTATGGTTGGATCATTCACATTGAAGTCCAGCGTTCCATCGCCATCTTCATAGGTTACTGCTATACCTGATTCGGTGTTTGACCCAACCATTGCTCCAACGATGTCTTGGACTCTTTCTGCGTTTAAGGTGACATCGCCTGAAGAAACTGTGAAATCTGTACCATCAAAGGTGGCTACCCCTGCGTTTGTTTCTGTTGCTAATTCTGCTGATAAAGTAGCTGTAGAGCCTTCACTTTGAGTATGAGAAACATCTAATCCTTCACCCACTGCTATTTCAAGCAGATAGTTACCAGTTGTATCTGTACCTAGAGCAACGCTGTTTGCTTGTATAGTAGCGGTTCCATCTTCTGCAATGGCGACATCTCCACTGACAGAGGAGAATATGGCATCTTCTAAATTCTCAAAAGTAATCTTTCCAGAGCCATCATCAGTGGCATCTACCATTGCTATAAAGTCGGCATCAGCAATCGTGGTTTCTGTGGCTAATTCATTTAGGTCTAGGCTTAATGTGTGCGTTGTTCCTTCGCCAGTTGTTGCTGCATCGGAGTCTATTCCTGTTCCGCCTGTTATGGTTGCGACATAATTGCCTGTCGTGTCTGTTCCTAAAGCTACACTGTTTGCAGCTACTGTTGTAGAAATACTGACATTCCCTAAATTCGTGACTGTTCCGCTACCTGTAACATCACCAGTTAAAGCAATATCAAAATCACCCACATCAAAATCTATCGTATTGTCGCCATCTTGATAGGTTACCGCTATTCCGCTTTCTGTATTAGAAGTAACCATTGCTCCGACAATATCGGATATTCTTTCCGCATTGATCGTTACATCACCAGAACTAACAGAAAAGTCCGTTGCATCAAAGGTGGCGATACCTTTTACGCTATCAGAAGCATCAGCGATTGAAAAATCTAATGTTCCATCTCCGTCTTGATAAGCTACGGTGATACCTGTCTCGGTATTGGAAGAAACCATCGCCCCTACTAAATCTTGTATTCTCTCTGCTTGTAGGGTGACTGCTCCGCTTGATACTGAGAAATCGGTAGCACTAAAGCTCGCAATACCTTTGTTTGAATCACTGGCATCTTCAGCGCTTATCGTAACTGTTGCTGTTTCGCTTCCAGAACCGCTTACATCTATCCCTTCTCCTGCTGATATAGTTTCAACATAAGCTCCTGTAGTGTCTGTACCTAGAGCTGTCGCATCAGCAGTTATCGTTGCGGTTAAGGTGGCGTTGCCTAAATTAGTGAGAGTGGCAGCTCCTGACAAGTCTCCTGCTAGGGTGATTACAGGTGATTTATTGATGGTTGTGGCACTAGCAATATCGCCACCATTGATGTCAAAGTTGCCACCCTCTATCTCGTTGTTATCTAAAGTAACTTTTCCTGCTGTGCTTAATGTGGTGACTGTAAGCGCTGGTATATTGACTCCACCGCCATCGGATATGCTCATGGCTGCATCGCCATCTGAATACTGTATGGTTGCTACTCTAAGGGTTGGGGTTGTTGTTACACCACCAGTATCTACTGTTATGCCTCCAACATTAATTGCATCGGTAACCCTGTCTGTCGTTGACCATCTAGTGTTTCCGTGATCGTAAATAAGAAGCGAATTATCATCAGAAGCGCCTGCAGTAACATCTGCAACACTAGCCCCTAATACTGTGCTTGGTCCTGCTAACCCCTGCTCTCCTACTGTTACGACTTCTATATTGCTCGCATCAGTTACAGTGACTGTATTGACTGTATCGGTTGAGCTGACTGATATTGTGCTTATTGCCATTATTTACTTACCTGTGGTCTGACTTGAAAAGTCCCTTCTAAAATTCTGTATATATTGGAGCTGCCATCGGTTATTTCCAGATCATAAACTCCGTCTTGTACATCTAGTGCTGATGTATCACTGGCTGATATAGTCAATGTGACTGTGCCTGCAGAACCGCCTAAAGCCATTCTGCTATTGCTTGTTGTTAGTGTGAGAAAGGTAGCACTGGCATCGTGGTTGGTTCTTAAATCCATCTCCCCTGCTGAATAACCAGTAAGGTTTATAACACTACCTGCTGAATCCTTGAGTGTTAAAGTTTTACTAAATGTTGCGCCTTGTTCAATGACGAAGTGATGATAACCTGCAGTCATTTAAAAATCTCCTATGTAAAACAATTTCCTTCATACCATCCTACTATGGCTTTCCTTACCCCTTTCGTCACTGGTGTTACCCTGTGATAAAAGAAAGAAGGAAACACTATTACTGTTCCACGACTGCGGATATTACTGGGCTGTGGTATGTCCTTATGGAACTCAAACTCACCGCCCTCGTAATCATCATCTGATAATTGGACTGTCACCGAAATCTTCCTTTGACTCTCAATATCCTTTAACCATTGGACATCTTGATGCCAGTCATAAAATCCTTTTTCGGATTCATTATACTCAGTATATTGAAATTCGCTAAAATTGTTTAGTCTAAATCCAAAATTCTCTCTATTTGCCATTATAACAAACGGAGACAACAGTTCATTCACCGCTTTGGCTTGATCTGAATTATGGGGAAAGACTGATATTTGTGATCTTCGGACTTCTTCCTCTAGTCCTGATTTTTCACTGTTGATGCCCACCTGCCCGTCAGACAGAGGGGTTTTAGGCAAAGATAATAGTTGTTCGCAGACCTCGCTACTCAGAGCAGACTGCCAAATGTGCCACATAGACCTCATGGCGCATTACTTAGCCTTTTTCTTAGCTGTCGCCTTTTTCTTTGCAGGTGCTTTCTTTTTAGACGCTTTCTTCTTTGGAGCCTCACCACCTTCCCATGCTTCGTTCACATCTGGGGTATCTGGGTCATCTCCTTTTAAAGTGCCGTCTTCATTTCTAGCTCTTTTAGGTTCTTCTGCAACCTCATCTGGTGCATCTACTTTTACCTCAGTAGCCCAACCATTCGTAACAAATGTTTGCATGACATCATCTTGCCATGTATCAACAGGCTCTACGATTTCATCTACTGGGTATAATTTTGAAGTTGCTCCAAACTCGTCTGCAGCTCCTGCTTTGGGAACTATGATTCTGTATTTTTTGCCTTTTGCCATTTATATTGTTTCCTTAATTAAAATGAGGGAGTGGGTGTCCTTATATGTAGCGGAAGAACTACCAGACTTCCCACCCCTTTAAACTCAAAACGAAGGTCGGATATATCATTTCACCTTCCTTCTAACCTTTTGGGTTAAGCGTTATGCGCAGTAAATGCGTTATCTACACTATTTCTAGCGTGTCCTCTAACGATCATAGCACCGATAGGTGTTCCGTTAGAGTGTGTGCCAGTCTTAGCGAGAACGACTCGGACATATCTCTTGCCACCGACATAGCCGATACGGAAAATTCCGCCTGCTGTATCAGGATCACCGCCAGTTGTGCCATCAAGTTTTAGGAAAATACCGCCTGCAGCGATAGTTCCATCAATGATGTCAGCTTGGGCGCAATCAGAATAAGTAGAGTTATCATCAGAATGCTCTAATGAAACTTCAAAATAAACTGATCCAGAGAGAGTATCTCCTTCTGCACCTACATCAACCAAGACTGTTGCGCTTTCGTAACCTTGAAGGTCAACCCCAGTACCATTACCTGCTGCAGTTTTAACTGCATTGATAATAGAAACCGCAGGATTAATATTGTTAGATAAATCTTTCATATACTACCCCTTATGTTGAACACTTCAGCTTTCTAATAGCTTCAGCTTGAATGACTTGCCCACCAACTCTGCGTCTTGCTACATAGCGAACATTTCCAGAAGTAGCTTGTGTGAAAGGATCACGCAAGATAGCTGTCTGTACTCTGTCAACAATCATATAGCCCCTTGAGAAGTCACCGAAAAGCACAGGATAGGTATTACTACCTTCATCTGGCATATCGGTTGCTTCTATATAAGGATAGCCGAGTACGGTGCTAGGCGCACCACCGATTAAACTCATGCCAGCTTGGAACACATATTGTCCAGCAGTATCTTTAAGTTTTCTAATTGCTGCTAATGAAGTTCTGTTAAAAACAAAAGTTCCATTTCTAGCATAGTCACTTTTTACTGCGTGAACCAGTGAAATCAAGCCATCAGCAAGGATTGTGCTAGCGTGTCCGCTAACAGTTTCACCTACTGACCCGTTGGTCAAAAGACCTTCAGGGCGACCTACTGCATTACCACTAACGAAGGCAGTACCTTCTGCTTTAGCAAACTGCTCAGCAAACTCACTTGACATTTCAGCTTCAAGATCAAAGACAGTATCTTCTAAATCTTGTTCTGATATATCAACTAGGGCGTACATTTCGTGAGTTGGAATTTCTTCCATTCCCACAGCCCACCCTGTAGTTTCTGAACGAGTGCCACTTTCTGCAACCCATTGGGCTGAAAAACTAGCTGTTCGCTTAGGCATTTGGACTGATCTTTGACCTGTAGCCCGAACTCTTGCAACACTTCTAATAGGCGACATTTCTGTCACTGTTTTAAGAAGTTCTTGCACATATTCAGGTGGAGCCAAATATCCGCCAGTAGTATCATTAGAAACAGTTAGAACTTTAAGTTCCATCTCATCTAACGACTCTTTACCCTTTCTCAAATACTTTTCAAAGACCTGAGCTTTCTCGTCTATAGACTGTGTTGATAATCCCAATTCAGGTCTTTTCAACATAGTTTCAATACGATCAACTTGCTCTTTTACTTCATCTTGAGCCTGAGCTTGCTTAGTCAACGATTGGTTGACATCTTCTAACTTGTCTAAATCTTCCTCTATCTTGGCTAATTTAGTTTCAGTTAAAGGATCAGCAGAACCCTTTTCTTCAATTTCAGAAAGGCGTTGGTCGTTTGTTTTCTTAAATTCTTCAAACGCATTACCCATTTCTTCTATTGCTTCCTTAACGATATCTTCACTCATGGTTTTATCCTTTTGTTAAATTTGTTAAGAATGTTGTTGTTTGCCGTATGGCTTCTAAGAGTTCTATGTCATCTTTTTCTTCAGCATCTCGCTGATTAAAAGTGTCATGCACAGCTTTTGCTGCGACTTTAGCATCAGACCTAGAAAAGCTGAAAGCATCTCGCATTCCTTTTTCTAAATCCCTGATGTTCATTTCTTCGCCTTTCACTGCTTGAATCCTTGCTCTTGGATTCATGGGAAAGGTTACTAGGCTGATTTCCATAAGGTCTAATTCCTTTAGTAATCGCCTTTTGTTCTTTTCGTCATACTTCTGTTTAGCTGGGTCTGCTCGGTATCCTATACTCATACCGTCAAGGGCGCCCATTTTCATCAGTTCGTATGCTTCGCTACCCCCTTGAGTTCCCAAAGCTAGTTTTCCTTTAACCTTGAGTCCTTTCTTGTCTTCTCTAATTTCTTCAAATATGCCGATGGGCTGATCGGTCTTGTGTTGCCAAAGGAGCTTGACTCCTCTTGCGCCTGTATCGTTGAGGCTTTTTAAGAAGGCTCCCCTCTCTACGACATCATTGCCTAAGTCTTTATTCCCAAATATAGAACCATAACCAACAAAGACCCCTTCTTCTTCTCCTTCGGCTTTCAATTCTGAACCGATTTCAAAGTGTTCAGTCTTTATCTCTACATCTAATGATTCTTGTTCTTTAGGCTCTGCGTCATTCCCACTGGAATCTTCTAAGTCATAGTCAACTTGGACAGCTAAAGCACCTTCAGTTTCAGATACTATTTCACTCATAAGTGGCTATCTCCAAAGTTTATTTAACAACTGTACTTAAAATTCTTAAAATTTACAACAAATCCTCTGGATTTTCTGCGTATGTAATTACGCACCTGCAGTTAATAATATGGTAAACACCGCCTGATGGATCGCCTACTCTGTCCATCTCTACCATTCCCTCTTTTGGGTGGGACAGTTTAAACTTTCCATCCATTGGTACTGTTTGTCCATTTGCCTCTCTGTGTTCTGGTCTGGTTCTACCATCAGAGACAGCAACCCAGCGTTTCCAAAAATCTATCCCTAACTCATCTCCTAAATCCACATGGTATTTGTGGTTTGCCCATGACGCTGCATTGCTCGTTTCGGTTCTAGCTATGGTTAAGGCTCTTGTTCTGCTCAATGTTGGTGCAACTTTTCTAAGGCTCCTTGCTATCTCTCTCGGTCCCTTGCCTTCCTCTGCCCCTTTCTCTATATAGTCTTTGATCTTGTTTGCCAGAGTCCTTGAAATCCCCTCTAAGCGCAATGTATTAGACGCTATGTATCCACCTACCAACCTCTCAAAGTTGACATTGCTAAAGTCAAAAGGGTCATCTTGTTTCTTCTCTAGGTTGCGATAGACCATGCTGTTCCTTTCATACATTGCCATAAACACTCTTTTATAGTGGCTTCCCATTAACAGCTTCAGGTCTTCCAAGAATTGTTTTTCGGCTCTGGTTAAAAACAACTGGTTATTAGAAAAGTCCTCAGCCTGTATCATCACAAACTTTCTAATAAGCGTTTGTAGTCTTGAGAATAAAATAAGCTCTAGGCTGTTTCTTAGCCTTAGCTGCGCCCTTACCTCATAGCCATAGTTGATTCTGCGCCTGAATAACCTGCTTGGGTTTCTAGGCTTCCGTACCGCTAGATTTCTTCTTCGTGCTACCATCTTTCAACAATGAGACTGCTCTTTCGTTTAGCTTTTCTTCATCACCATACACATCTTCAAACTGCACATCATCTTCTGCGGTTGCGGTTTTGTCTTCATCTGGGACATCCATGCCAAGTGGGAATAAGCTGGCATTTATATAAATGTCATCTCCGCCATCTATTGGCTCCATGTCTAGTCGTTCTCTGGCTTCGTTTCTAGTCATAACGCCTTCTCTGACCGCTTGGATTACATTGTCGTAAACCATTCGCCTTCTTTCTGTTAGGGCGTTTATAGAATCGTAGTCATAGACCAAAACAAGATCATCGCTGAATTGTGGCATCAACCATTCGTTTAGATCGGACTCCACCCTTCTCATTAATGGAATGATGGTTTCTTCCCATAAAGCCAGTCTTGCTTCTGCCATATTAGAATAGGTCTGTGCATCTGGAACCCCTATTAGTTGGCTGGGTACTCCAAAACAAAGGGCAATATCCTTAGCGGATAAGTGTCTAAGGTTGAGAAAGTCCATGTCTTTAGGTGTCAGCCCCATCTCTTTCCAATCAAAGTCTCCCTCTAATAATAGAGGTCTGCCTGTGTTGTTGGTTCCGCTAAAGCGATTCTTGAGGTCGGTTAGTAGCTGTTGTCGCTGTGATTCACTGAGATAGGTCGGCATTCCTGTTTCATCTTGGGGTTTGAATATTACCGCACCCGATGGTCTTGCTCCATTAAACAAAAGATTTACATTGTGCTTTCCAGCTAGATTGTACTGGTCTATGTCCACCGCAGCAGCAGCCATTGGAGATAGCCCATAATGGTCATCCAGTGGATGCCACATTTTCATATGTTTGACCTCACCTGTTCCTGTGTCCTGATCTATTCCGTATTTCTCCACGACTCTACCATTAACCACATATTCATAGGCTTCTGGGATTGCTCTTATTCCGCCCTTGATTCTCATTCTATCGGGTCTGAGCAAATGCAATTCTTGTGGCTCTCCAAACTCAGGACCGCTTCTTAATACATAAGAGTTTCCGCAGAGTAATAGGTAACTGTATAAAGCACTAAAATATTCAGAGCCAGACATTGTTGGGTTCGGTCTTTTTAATAAACTCAAGATTGGGTGTTCTTCTACAACATCTTCACCACTCATTACTTTGAAGGGTACGGAACACGCACCTTGTGCGATCTCATTGACACAGCGATAAGCAATAGCATTTTTAATATAGCCGTCTTCGGCTAAATCTTCATACTTGTCTTTACTGGGTGCTGATGCTCCGACCCCATAATATTGAACCACTGGGGCTTGTTTGATTTCATCATCGCCTATGGCAAAGATGCCTTTGAATAATCTGTTGTACCACGCCATTATGTTATTCTCCATTGTGCCTGACCTGTTGAGCGAGACAGTTCTGTCATAGCCCAAACCATCGCATCAAGCCTATCTGGGCTGCTCTGCTTTCTGTCACCTGTGTACGAACACATCTGGTCCTCTAGCTCTGGAAAGCTACCTACAAACTTAAGAAGGTGTCTTTCTGAGAGAGCTGCAATCGGTTCTGCTCTTACCATTTTCCCTCTGGAAGCTCTTACCGCAGTATATGGAATGTTTGCATCTACTTGTCTAATGATCCGTTCCACTAAGTCTCCGCCATTATTTACTTCCGCTACTACTCTTGAGGCTTCCCAATTATAGTAACACTGCACTGCTTTCTTAGCCCATGCGTCAGGACTCATGTTACCACTAACATCGTCTAGTATATAATAATTATTCTGGTTATCTACCCCTGCAACAATTATTCCTGTCTCATCGCTGTTCTCATTTGAAGTCACCGCAGGATCAATCGCCACCACAATTCGTCTAAAACTTTCTGGTTCTTCAGCAACCCTGTTCTCCTCAATAAGACGCATACTCCAAAGCGCACCCTCTACCTCATCAACGATCTCTGCATACAGTTCTTGCCTACCCAGAGTAGTGCCTTCATATCGCCTTTTAAGCATCTCTAGGGCTGTTTCTGCGAGGTTTTCTTCGTTCTCAAAGGTGTTACCCTTAGTGACCACTACATCATCTCTATCAACGAGTTCTTTAATGAGCTTGGTGGGTCTCGGTGTGGTGGTTATCACACACTGAGGACTGTCGCCTAACCTTAATGCAAACATCAGTTGGTCAAAGGCTTCAGGGTATCTCCAGCTTGCCAGCTCATCACACCATGCTCGGTGGAACTGCGGTCCTCTTAATCGTTCTGGGTTGATGGCTGCGTAACCAATAATTTTTGATCCATTAAAAAGAGCTATCTCCTCTCCCCTATAAGATGAGTAACCGCTTTTCTCTTGGCTAAAACAATCCTCTGGTATCACCGAGAGCAGCCCTGAGTTTCCATCAAAGCAGACTCTCCTTAAATCTCCGTGTGTTGGTGCGACCACCGCACAGATAGTATTGGGGTTTCTCAAGGCATAAAGAGCTAGGTCTTGTGCGCCTGTTCTAGTCTTACCCCAACCACGCCCTGCTAGGATCATCCAAATATGGTGTTCTTCTTTGGGCGCTAGTTGTTTTGATCTTGCTGTTCTTAACCAATCAGTGTATAGATTTACTGTCGCTCTCTCTGCGTTGCTCTGCAACTGTGTCCAGTAATTCCATAACTTCTCTGAATGCTTCTGTTTCTTGTATGTTTGCATTTAAGTCTAGTTTCTCTGTGGCTTCGCCTAAAGCTAATTTTGCTAACCTCTGCGCTGTGACCGCAGTGTTGGCAAGACTGAGCAACTGGCTTGGGGGGTAAGTTCTGTTGTTCTGTTCTATTGCTGTTTGGTTTTTCTTAACTATATGACCAACCTGATTGATGAGTTGGGTGGCAAGCAACAAACTCTTGTCATCAAACTTTTTTGATTCTGTGGACATACTCTGGATTCTCTGTTCTGCTCTCTCCTGATCCAGCTTCGCTTGGAACTGCTCTCTCAATACTTTCCAGTTTTCTTTTCTTGCCCTTCTATAGAGAGTGGTCTGTGCGACATTGTGTTTGGTAATTAATTGGTCAATGGTGTATCTGACGACTTCGCCTGTTTCCATCTCTACCCCTTGCACAAACTCGGTTCTAATACGAGAAGCGAGGTCTTCAGTGAGTTTGGCTTTTGTAGATTTTTTGGTCATTAATTTTCAAATATTCCCATCACTATATGGCATTTCGGAAAGCATTTCAAAATCTTTAAAAAAAAAATAAAAATAATTTTTGTCCCCCTGAAAGGCTTTACCTATAGACCCAATATCGCTGAAAAGCCTACCCAGCAAGGGTTTCAGAGATTTTAGTTCTGAAATAATTATTCCTTTATGGTATAATGGTCATATAGCTTGAAAAATAATTAACTTGAATAAGGAGAATAAAATGAAAAAGCAGTACAAAAAATATGTGTTCTGTAACTGGTGGAGTGAGCTTGAGAGAAAAGGAATCAGACACGGACACATTATAGTAGAGGTAAGATCAGTTGGACACAAATGGGTCTACCTGAGAAACAGACCACCAAAAGGTTGTGATAGAAGGTTCAGCAAAATCAGCAGAAAACTTTGGGATGAGATCGTGACCAGCAGATACAAGACTGGTAAGAAAAACTTTAGGACTCTTGAAAGGTCTCAGTACAGACTGAACATTAGAAACGAAGCTTACAGGCTTGGAATCTCTCAGCTAACTGATTGCAAGAAAGTTAAGTCTCACCCTACTAAGAGGTTCGGATGGAGATACAAAACCTTTGCGGAGTTGGAGTCAGAGGTTTTAGCAAAGTCGGACAAGTATTATAAGGAGGTGGGCTGATGATCGGTGACAAGAAGACTAGGATCAGAAAGTTCAAGCGTCTTGGTGAACACAGAACCAAACGAGCAATCCACTACATTGAGTTGATCGGCAATCTCAGCAACAAGAACTATTACGAGTATGACAAGGATCAAGTCAAAGCAATAACGAGAGCATTGAGAGGTGCTGTCAAAAACATAGAAGATGCCTTTGAAGAAGAAGCAGGCAAGGTTAGGAGATTTAAACTATGAACAAAGAACAGAAAGAAAAATTCCAGATGGCTATGAAGATGCACATGGATGAACAAATGCCAAAACTAAAAGAGGATGAAAGAGTAAAAGTTAGGATCGTTTTAGAGAATGGTGATCTCAAGATTCATTCACGCATAGTAAAAAAGGATGATTAGAATGATTCTAAATACTTTCCCGAAAACAGAGGGGGCATGATTCCGTTATGTATTTGCTTTTTCTTTTTACTTCCATTATGATTTAGCGTCATGTCTATTTCTTGCCTCAACAAAGCCATCCAAGTCAAAGGACTTAAACCAACAGAGAAGCTCATATTAATTATCCTAGCAAACTATGCCGATGAGAAAGGTAGTTGCTACCCAAGCCACCAACACATTGCGGACATCGCAGGACTCAAAGACTTAAAACACATCCGTAGTATTATCGCCAAGTTTAAAAAGCTAGGTCATCTCAAGGTGGAGCATAGGTTTAGACCAGATGGCGGAAACATCAGCAACAGATACCACCTTAGCATTACCCTAGATGAAGCAGTAGAGCAATCCATAAGGGGGGAGGGTGTACAGACCCCCACAGGTACACAGCCCCCTACCCCCGATGTCTCCACCCCCCTAGAGGTAGAGGGCTACACCCCCACCAATACTAAAGAAAAGAAACAAAAGAAAGATACAGATAATGAGTTTGAGTCATTTTGGAAACTCTATCCAAGAAAGGTGGGCAAGCATCAAGCTAGGGTGAGGTACGAGAAAGAGATTAAAAGTTGCAGTCCTTCAGCGATGAAGATGTGGCTAAAAAGATTTGTAGAGGAGACCGAGTTTAACAAAACGGAAGAACAATTCATTCCGCACTGTGCAACATGGTTGAATCAACGAAGGTATTTGGACTACAGTTCAAATGATTATAAGAAAAAAATGAAGAAGACTAATTTGAATGCGATTGCAGGATAATAAAATGATAGGAGATAACAATGTATCAGCTAGACAGCGAACTTGCCCAGAAGGGTATCAAGCCAAGACATTACGATGTCGGCAGCCAGAAGATCAAGTGTCCAGAATGCCAACCCCATCGGCACAACAATAGAGACAACCCTTTATCTTTAACCATTAATCCAGACTACTCGGCAGTGTGGAATTGCCATCACTGTGACTTTAAGGGTGGGGTGGGTAATAAGATCGGCATAAAGACTTTTAAGAAGAAGTATGTGAAGCCTGTAGTGCCAGTAAAGAAGACCAAAGATAACTTTCTCTATTCTTTCTTTGAGAAACGAGGCATCAGCAAAGAGACCGTTGATGCTTTCAAGATATTTAATGAAGGTGACTGGGTCGCATTCCAATACTTCGGACAGAATGGGACACTCTGTAATGTTAAATACAGGACAGTCAAAAAGAACTTTAGGCAGTCACCCAACGCCAAGCGCATAATTTATAACTACGACAGAGTGTGCAAAACGGACCACCTAGTCTTTGTAGAAGGAGAGATGGATGTGTTGAGCTGCCATGAGGTCGGTTATCAAGCAACCACTCTACCTGATGGTGCGCCCTCAGAAGCCAAGTACGATAAGAACGATGCTAGATTCAAAGCCCTAGAGAACTCCCCACTTGAGGCTAAGAAAGTTATCCTGTTCTTGGATCAGGACAAAAGCGGACAAGCTCTGCACTCCGAACTGCTGCATCGGTTCGGCAAAGACATCTGCTGGTATGTTGAGCTACCTGACAACTGCAAAGACGCAAACGATGTCCTTGTAAAGCACGGAAAGGATGTTCTTAAACGAATTATACAAGAGGCAGTACCCTACCCCATTGATGGACTCTACACCACCGAAGACTATCGCAACCATGTCATAGACCTTTATGAAGGCAACTACACCAAGCCCACAACGATTGGCATGGGCAAACTGGATGACATCTATAAGGTAATGAAGGGAACGCTGTCGGTAATCACAGGTATACCAAATCACGGAAAATCAATTTTCCTAGATCAGATACTGTTGAACCTGAGCAAGAACCACAACT
>CEUZ01092698.1_pt1 | contig 13963 bp, 16 predicted proteins | sample 361511 | NCBI WGS metagenome assembly CEUZ01 (sample SAMEA2622822, study PRJEB7988) | marine metagenome | biome: marine biome (ENVO:00000447); feature: surface water layer (ENVO:00002042); material: "saline water (ENVO:00002010), including plankton (ENVO:xxxxxxxx)" | depth 5 m
CAGAATATCTAATTAAGATTTAAAACTTCTCCAACCATATAGAGCGAGCCTGCAAATAGGCATATAGAGTCCTGATTTTTAGAGTTTAGTTTAACCGCCTCTTGAATGGATGAAGATAAGTTAATTTCCATTTTTAAATTTCTTAATTTATCTTTAAATTCTTCCTTAGAAATTGATCCCTCTTGATTTGGTATATCAATCAAAGTTATAGATTTTACAACATCTTTAAAATGCTTCATAAATTTATAGTGTTCTTTGTCTTTCATCATTCCACAGACTAAATGGACACTTTGATTTTGTTGCTTAATCCAATTTGAGATAGATATACTAGAACTCTCGTTATGACCTCCGTCAATAATTAATCTATTTCTACCAGAAATATCTTTTAATTTACCAGAGTTTAATTCTTGAAGTCGTCCTTTAAGTTCAATGTTGGTAATACCTTTTTTAATATGTTGATCATTAACATTAAAAATCTTTCTTGATGCTGCTATTGATGTGCTTATATTGTAGAGCTGGTGATCTCCTAGCAAATTTGGTTCTGGTAGTATTATTTCTCCAATATTATCTTGATAATGTATAAAACCATTTTCTTGTTTTGAAACATTAAAGTCTTTTCCAAAATAATATTTATTAGCTGAGTTTTTATTAAGGGCATTTTTTATTTTTTTGGTTATTTTCTCATTAATCTGTCTATTTATAAATATATTTGAATTAAGAAGCTTAGATGTTTTTTCATAAATTATACCATCTATAGTTTTATTATTGAGCCATTGAAGATGATCTGTGTGTATCACTCCAACTAAACTCATAAGATTATTTTTAAAAACATTTGTACTATCAAATTGAAAAAATAGACCAGCCTCTATTATGTTTACATTATCTTTGAAATTTTCTGCATATTTTAAAAAAGTACAAGTTAAAATTTCAAAAATACTTGCATTATCATTTCCTAGAACTCTTTCTATATAACTTAATATTTCAATAAGATCTTCTTCTTTTATTTCTTCGTCATTAAAAATAAATCTTTCAGTAAAAGATTGGAGGTGAGGAGAGGAATATAAATTACATTTGTATCCTGCTTTATTCAATATAGATTTGAGACTATAAGCCATACTTGCTTTGGCATTTGTACCAACTACATTTATAACATTTTTTAGTTTGTCTTGTGGATTTCCAAGTTTTTTAAGGAGGTTAAATGTTCGATCTAAAGATAAATCAATTTTACGTTTATGATGCTTCTCTAGTTTGGATATTAATATCTGAAGTTTGTTCATTATTTTCTGAATTTACTTCAGAATTTTTCTTAAGCAATAAAGATAATAATAATTTTATTTCAGAGGCTAAATTCTTTCTTTCAACAATCCTATCAACAAAACCATGTTTTAATAAAAATTCTGCAGTCTGAAAATCTGGTGGTAATTCTTCCTTTACAGTTGCTTGTACTACTCTACGTCCTGCAAATGCAATTAATGCTCCTGGTTCAGAAAACTGTATATCGCCCAACATAGCAAAACTTGCAGTTATACCTCCCGCTGTTGGATCTGTGAAGCAGACTAAGTAGGGTAAATTATTTTTTTTTAATTCATTAATTGCTAATGTTGTTTTAGTCATTCCTGCTAGAGCAATTGGACTTTCAAACATTCTCTGACCACCACCACAAGGAAAAAAAACAAAGGGTGTTTTATTATCAATTGCGTGTTGAACACCATAAACAATAGCTTCTGTCTCAGCAGCACCACTTGAGCCGCCAATAAAATTAAAGTTTGTAGCTCCAATGGTAATGTCTATGCCATTTAAATTTCCTTTAGCAATAACCACAGCACAATCTTGATTTGTTTTTTTTCTAGCATCTTTTAACCTGTCCTTATAAGATTTTGTATCAATCCATCCTAAAGGATCATCTTTAGGTATTGGAGTTTTTAAAATTTCATAATTTGAAAATCCTAATATATCAAATCTTTGTTTTGGACTAATTCTGTGATGTTTATTACAATGTGGGCATACAAATAAATTTTCTTCTAATTCTTTTTTTAATAAAGGTCCTTTGCAACAACTTGTCCAAGCGCTACTTTCTGTTTCAGATCTAGTAGGAAATTTTTTATTAATATTTTGTTTTATACTTTCACCAAGTTTTTTTATTTTATTTATCCAATTCATGAGATTAACTTTTTTAACTTTATCACATTTTGGCTTACATTTGTGACAGGATTTTGTCCTTTTTTAATACTTTTTGTTATTTCCTTACAAATAGCACTTCCAACAACTAAACCATCTGCTGATTTTAATTTACTAATTGTTTTTTTGGTAATTCCAAAACCAATTACACAATTCTTTCTTGGATTAATTTTTTTTATTTTTTGATAGCTTTTTAATATATTCTTTGGAGAAACTTTTAATTTTCCTCCAGTTGTAGACAACATAGAGATATAATAAATCATCTCATGTGAGTCTTTAATAATTTTTTTAGCCCTATTATATGATGTAGTAGGTGAAATAAGTTGAACAAAACAAATTTTTTTTTTTTTACATTTTTTTGCAAATAACCTATTTTCTGGCCAAGGTAAATCTACTACGATAATTCCATCAACACCTGAATTTTTACACTCATTTAAAAAATTATCTTCCCCGAATTGATATATCATATTATAATAACCCATTAAAATTAATGGTACAACAAATCTATTTTTTTTAAATTTTTTAACTATCTGAAAGACATCATTGATTTTTATTCCATTTTTAATTGCTCGATAAGCACTTGTCTGGATTTGACCACCGTCAGCTATAGGTGTATTGTGTGGGAAGCCAAGCTCACAAATATCAACAATTTTTGATAATGAATTCAATATTTTAATTGATATTTTTTTTGAATTATCTCCAGCCACTGTATAAGTTAATAAAGCGGGACGTTTTTTTTGTTTTACTTTTTTAAATGCTTGGCTAATCGAATTCTGCATATTTTTTACCCAATCTTACCTTTAAAATATTTTTATCCTTATGTGCATCACCACAACTATTGACTACGACAATTGTATCTTGGCTTAATTTTCTAGACTCTCTTATTGCAACTGAGAAAGCGTGACAAGGTTCGAGAGATGGTCTTAGATTTTCAAATTTTGTTACAACCTTATAAGCACTTAAAGCATCTTCATCACTTGCAGCAGTGTATCTAGCTCTTTTAGTATCTTTTAAAAAACAATGTAATGGAGATACGCCTGGATAATCTAATCCAGCCGAAATAGATTCTGTTTCCTCAATTTGGCCGTCATTATTTTGATTCACGTATTGAGATGCTCCATGAAGAATTCCAATTTTTGATCCATAAGTTAATGGTGCGGCATGCCTTTTACTATTTTTTGGACCACCAGCCTCTATCCCAACGAGTTCAACTTGGTTTTTTGGGTAATCTATAAACTCACTCCAAAAACCATAACTAGAAGATCCACCTCCTACACAGTTATAAAGTTTTAATTTTTTTGGAATTTTGCCAAACTCTTCTTTAATTTGAACCTTTAACTCTCTAGATATTTGGCTAGTACTCCATCCACATATTTTTACAAAAATATTTGGTCCAACTGTAGAACCAACGCACATAGCAGTTGTATCACAATTTGCTACCCAGTATCTCATACATTCTGAAACTGCATCTACAAGAGTTTGGCTTCCAGTATATACTGGTATAACCTCGGCACCATTTTTTTTCATTGATTTAACATTTGGTTGTTGTCTTTGTATATCTTTTGCACCCATAAAAATTTTACATTTAAGCCCAAATTTTTTTGCAGCCATGCTCAGCATTTTTCCCGCATAACCTGCACCCGTATCACCAACTATAAACTTTTTTCCTGCTTTTTTTGCTAGCAAACAATGTACTGTAGCGTTATATATTTTGTGAGCACCTCCATTTGCATCTGAAACTACTTTACTCCAAATTTCTGCTCCTTTTAAATGATTTGACAAATTTTCAAGCTTTATAAATCTGGTAGGGGATCCAATCCAACTTTTAAAATACTTATCTCTTTCCTCAACAAAATTTTTATTGTTTCTCAACTTAGAAAAAAGATTTTCTAAATCTTTAATAGGTTTTTTAAGTGTTTCAGGTACAAAATTTCCACCAAATTTTTTACCCCAGATACCAAACTTATCATGTTGATCAATTAATTGAATTCTTTTTCTAATTTTCATATTCTTTGATATTTTTTAAAAAATTATCAATTTTTTGTAAATCCTTTTTTCCTTCCTCATTTTCTAGTGAGCCACTTAAATCAATAAAATAATCAGCTTTTTTTATATGTGGAATGTTATCAATTTTAATATTCCCAGCTATCATTTTTGGAATATTGTTAGGCACATTTGATAAAAAATTATGGTCAAAACTTACTGATTTTTCATATCCCTTTCCATCAAATAGAATAATATCAGAAATGTCTTTATAATATATATATTTTTCTACATCCTCCAGTTTTTCAATTGTTAGAGCTGAAATTATTTTTTTTTTATATTTTTTTTTTATTAATTCTGTCCTATCGGGGTCAACATTATATAATTGATAGTAGTCAAAATTCAGATTTTTTATTCCCTCTAGTATCTCATTATCAGGACTAACTAAAACAGAAACAAAATTTAAATTTCTTTTATTTATTTGAATTAATTCTTTTAATTTTTCTAATGGAACATAACGTTTACTTTTTTCGTAATTGCATATGAAGCCTATAAATTTTGGAGGATATTTATGATTTAAAATATAGTTTAATGTTTTAGAGTCTGATATTCCGCAAATCTTTACACCTTTGATCATTGATTTAAATGATCAATTAATCTTTTAATATTTTTTTTGATATTTGATCTTGTTAAAGATCTTCCAATCACTATTGCATCTGAATTATTTTTATATAATGCATCAAAAGGAGTAACAACACGCGTCTGTTCGTCTTTCTTGTCTCCTGGCAGTCTTATTCCAGGAGTAACCACAAATAAGTTTTTATATTTTTTTTTAATAATTTTTGCTTCTCGAGCAGAAGTGACTATGCCATGGCATCCTGCTTTTTTTATCAGTCCTGCTTGTTTTAAAACTAATTTATCTATATTTTTTGTATGTCCAATTTCTTTTATACTTTGATTGTTTAAACTAGTAAGAACTGTAACTCCAAGAATTAATTTATTTAATTTTCTTGCTTTTTTCACCACAGCTCTCATCATTTTTAATCCACCATGAGCATGTACCGTAATATATCTGCATCCTTTTAGATCTTTTATAGAATCCAAGGCTGATATTGCAGTATTATCTACATCCATTATTTTTAAATCTAAAAAATAGTTTCCTTTAAATTTTTCTAAAAATTTCCTTCCAAATTTACTATAAAAAAATTGTAGACCAAATTTTGGAATTATTTTAAGTTTTTTTGATTTTGTTTCTTTAAGGATTTTTTTAACTTGACTAATATCAGCAGTATCGCATGCAATAAAAATTAATTTATTTTTTTTCATTCAATTTATTTTTCCACTCTTTAGAGGACTTAAAAATAATAGTTTTTTTTGTAGGAGTCTTGAATTTTTCCAATGTTCTGGGATTTATAGATAATCTTTCTTTCTGAACCCTTGTTTCAAACATCATTACATCCCTTAATTCTACTCTCTCTCCATTTGAAAGCGCCTTTGTTATTTCATTTAGAAAAATATCAATTAGCCTTGTTATATCTTTCTTATACAGGTTGGGGAAATTTTTGGAAATTTTGTTGATTATTTCTTGTCTTGAAACAGGCAAACTAAATTTATTTATCCTCTTTTTTCTTATTATCAAGTTTTTCAGAAAGTGAGGAAAATGGAAGATTCTTTCCACTTAGTGGGCTTGAAAACTTTGATACGGCCTCTTTATTCTGCATTTCCTCAAGTAACTTAATACTAAGAACTATTTTTCTTTTTTCAATATTGATTTCAGATATAGCAGCATCAATTCTATCTCCCGGAATAAATCTGTTTGATCTCGCATCCTCCGCATTTATTGCTATTTGATTTTTTTTAATTATGATTTCTAAATCACTTCCTTCAGGACAAACTACAATCCCTTTTGAATTCGTTGATTTTACTCTAACAGTAATTATATCATTTACTTTTTTGCTATTTAAAATATTGAAAGGGTCTTCTTGCATTTGTTTAATCCCAAATTTTATTCTTTGTTCTTTCGATTTTATTTCTAGAACTTTAACTTCTATTTCATCATTCTTTTGATATTTTTTAATTTCTTCGTCAGGTTTTGCAGTATATGAAAGGTCATTAGCATGAAGGAAACCATCTATTCCAAATTCATCAATAGTTAAGTAAATTGAGTAATCTTTTATATTTGATATTTTACCTTTTACAGTTGACCCAACTGGATACTTATTTTCAAATGACTCAAAAGGATTTTCTTTTGCTAGTTTATGAGATATTGCAATTCTCTTTTTTTCTTTATCTATATCAGTTATTACACAATCGATTTCATCATTTACTTTTAAGAATTTATTTGGATTTACATTTTTTTTATTCCAGCTAATCTCACTCGAATGAAGTAGACAGGTTAGGCCAGGTTGAAGTTCACAAAAAGCTCCATAATCTACTACCTTTATAACTTTAGCTTTATAAGATTTACCTATTGCATAATTTGCAATATTTTCAAAAGGATCTGGAGTAAGTGCTTTTATAGAACAGGAAATTTGCATTTTTTCATTATCGATAGAAATTATTTGGAGTTTATGTTTTTCTCCAATCGTAAAAACTTCATCAGGATGATTAATTCTTGAGTAAGATATTTCTTGTAAATGCACCAGTACATCTATCTCGTTATTTACCTCAAAGAAACATCCAAAAGAACTATATCCTTTAACAACTGCATCTTCTATTATGTCTCCAACTTTATATTTTTCTAAAATTTTTGCTTTATCTTCTTTTTTGAATGAACTGATCACCTCTCTTCTAGATACACAAGCGTTACCTCTAAATTTATCAAGTTTAATAATTTTAAATTCTTGTTCCACTCCAAATAAATGATCAAACGATTTTAATGGTTTCGAATCTATCTGAGATCCTGGGCAAAACATTAGTGATTTTGTATCTAGATGCTCGACAATTACTCCACCTTTACACTTTGATACTATTTTACCTTTAACATTTTCATTAGTTTCATAAGCTTTTTCAAGTTCGTACCATCCTCTAATTTTTTTTGCTCTTGAAGCAGAAACAATTACTTCACCATTTTTATCCTCAATTTTTTCAAGATATACTTCTAGCTTTTCATTTTCTTTAATTTGCTTATCGCCATATATTGATTTTACTTCCCCAATGTCTATTAATGCTTCGCTTTTCATTCCAGAAATTAGAAGGTAAACATGCTTCTCAGTGATTTTCGTAATAGTTCCTATTAGCAATTTACCTTCCTCAATTTTGGTTTTTGAAAAATTATCAACTAATAGTTTTTTAAATTCTTTATCTTGATTGTTCGAAATATTTTTATAAACTTCCATTAATTACTTAGTTTCCTATCCATAATTGCTTTTATTTTTAAAAAGCATTGGTTTCTACTAAGATTTTCTGAGTTTATCAATACACTATCTTTTGTTTTTTTTAATGGACCAAATTTTCTAGTACGATCAGATTTATCCCTATTTTTAAGGCTTTTAAGTACTTCTTTGAATGATATTTTTTTATTTTGTAGTTTATATTCTTTGTATCTTCTTCTAGCTCTGGTTTTTACGTTTGCAGTTATAAAAAACTTAAATAAAGCATCTTTTAAAATTACGCTGGTTATATCCCTGCCATCAAGAACTGATCCCGAATATTTCTTTGGCGGGTTATAAGCATAACTTTGTTGAAATTTATAGACTATTTTCCTAATTTTATTATCTTTTGCTATTAATGCTGCTGATGTTGCAACTTTGTCAGTTAGTAGATCTTTGTTTTTTAGATCTCTAATTTTTAATAATTTAATTTTTTTTTTAATTGTAGCGTAATTAAATTTTTTTGGATTTTGCAATCTAAATTTTCCAATTAGTCTGTATATACGTCCAGTATCGAGGTGTAGCAGGTTGTAATGTTTTGCAATTAATTTTGCTTGCGTACCTGCGCCTGCTGCTGCTGGTGAGTCAATGGCAACTGTTATAAATTGTCTTTTTTTCAATTTATTTTAGCTCCCAGGTATTTTGATATTTTTAAAAAATCTGGAAATGATGTTTTGACAGAATCCTTATCATCTACTTTCCATTTTCCTCCCAAAGTTAAAGCTGCCACTACTGACATCATAAATATTCTATGATCTTTCAAATAATTTTTGATTCTATACTCATTATTTAATATCAAATTAGGATTACCAAATATCTTAATATCATTTTGATTTCTTATAACTTTTATTCCTATCATTTTTAAGAAATGAATTGCGATATCTAATCTCGGACTTTCTTTTTGGTTTAGCTCTCCTAAGTTTTTAAAGCTTGAAATTCCCTTGGCTTTCGCAGCAATTAAAAAAATTAATAAAAATTCATCAATAGCAGAACTATTTAAATTTTGAGGACATTTTATTGATTTAAATTTTTTTCTACTCATTATTTTTATATCACCAATTTGTTCACCCTTATATTTTCTTTTATTTATAATTTTAATTTTTGCATTCATTTTGTTTAAAATTTTTAAAATCCCAATTCTTGAAGAATTTACATTTATGTCTTTAATCATTAATTTTGAATTTTTTGATAACAATGTTAATACAATAAAAAAAGAAGCTGAGCTTATATCACCAGGAATTTTATAACTAAAACTATTAAACTGTTTTAAACCTACAATACTTATGAGATCGTAGTTTTTTTTTTTAATAACCTTAATAGGATAATCTAGATGATTTAATAATAGCTCTGTATGATTTCTAGATGTCTTCGCCTTAATTTTTGTAATACCACGAGTATTAATAGCACTTAAAATTATACAGGTCTTAATTTGTGCACTACCTTTGTTTTCAATATAATTTATCGGTCTAAGTAAATTTGATCCACTAAATTTAATAGGTAATTTATCTTTGTTATTTTTAATATTTACACCAAATAAAGATAAGGGCTTAATAACTCTTGAAAAATCTCTTTTAGATAAACTGACATCACCTGTTAAAATTAGATTTTTATTAATTGCGGAACATAGTCCAAGTATACATCTTGCAAGTGTTCCTGAATTTCCAGCATTTATTAATGTATTGTTTTTAAATGAGAATCCATTAATGCCCACTCCATTAATTTCTAAATAATTTTTTCTTTTTTTATAATTCACACCAATTTTTTTTATAATTTTTAGAGCACTTATTACATCTTCAGAATGGAGCAAATTAAATATTTTTGATTTACCGATTGCAATTGATGCAAATAAAATACATCTTATACTTATACTTTTATCACCGGATACAGTAATAGATTTTGAAAATGGTTTAATAGTTTTTTCAATTTTAATTTGATTTTTCACTTAGTGTTAAAATTTAAAACCTTCACCAAAGTAAGCTTCGATTGCTTTAGTATTTTTAACAAGTTCTTGAGGAGATCCTTTGGCTACAATTTTACCTTCTGATAAAATCATTGCGTTATCAACACAACTTAACAAATCCCTTGATGAATGGTCTGATATTGTTACTGATATTCTTTCAAACATTTGAAGACTTACGATAATTTGCTGTATCATTCTAACGCTTTGAGGGTCTAGAGCTGCAAAAGGTTCATCTAAAATAAGAATTTTAGTATCTTTTACCATTGCCATCGCAATAGTTAATTTTCTAATTTGACCTCCAGACAGAAATTTTGATTTTAAATTTATTACATTCTGAAGCTCAAATTTTCTTATTAAATTATTTATTTTTTGAGCCCTCTCATCTTTAGTTTTAATATGCAGCTCTGCAATTGCCATAAGATTTTCGTACACTGTCAGGTCAGACCATGAACCGCCATATTGTGGAACCCAAGATATACCAAATTCAGAACACCTTTTATAGGTTGGAGTATCTGTGGCATCAACGCCATTAATTATAATTTTTCCAAAAGATGGTTTTACGAGACCAATTATCGAGTGATAGATAGAACTTTTACCTGCTCCGTTTGGTCCTAATAGGCCACATATTTCAGATTTTTGAATCGTTAGGTTAAGTTTTTCAACAATCTGTCTATTACCATATGTAATGGTGAGGTCTTTTATTTCTATTATAGGTCTTTCCTCTTTAAAAGATTTAATTCTGAATTTTTTAATTAATAAACTCATTTCTTGCAATTAATTTGACTTTATTTGTATCATCTAACATTTGAAGTTTTATATTACCTGTCAACATGTCAATAAATATTTTATCTGAATATAAACTTAAGTCATTATTTTTATAAATCACATTGTTATAAATTACTGACTCTTTATCAGAAAATTTTAAATCTACATTTTGAGCAACAATTATATTATTTAAATATGTTATTTCTACATCATTGTAAAAAAATGTATCATGATTTATTTTATTATAGGTTGCATTTTTAGAAGACACAACTATTTGACCTCTATTTTTCAAAAGAATTATAGAAGTCACACCTTTCATTTGGACCTCATTTTTTTCTTTATTATCAAAGTCAATAAGTGCTTTTTTCGCATTTATGTAGAAAGTATTTCCATTACTATCTGTAGAATTATATTCAATATTTGTTAATTCATTAGAAATCTCTTCATTTACATAGATTTCTTTTTTAATTGTATTTTTGGTTTCTTTAATCATTTCTTTATTTTTCGAATAAAAAAATGAGTAATAAAAAAATATTATAATTATACCGATTATTAATACTAATAATCCCTGAAGATAAGATTTAAATGACATAATTAATTAATATTAGCGTCCAATATGTTATGCATATGTATTAGGCCTGTTGTTTTTGTTTTTTTTTTATTAAAAACACATAATGCTGTTATTTTTTTATTATTCATGATTGAAAGTGCTTCAGCAGCCAGCATATTTTCATTAACAATTATTGGATTTTTTTTCATAACTTTTTTAATAATCAATTTTTTAATATTTTCTGATTTTTTATTTATTCTTTTAAAGTCTCCATCAGAAATTATACCAGTTGTTGTTCCATTTTTATTTTTTGCAATTAAAACACCTAGATTCTTCCTATTAAAAACTTTTAAAGCTTCTTTAATATCTGAATTTTCGTTAATGAAAGGAATATTTTTTCCCTTGTACATTAATTCACCAACTGTTTTTAATCTTTGACCAAGGCTTCCACTTGGATGAAATTTTTTAAAATCATACTTAGAAAACTTTCTTCGTTTTAGAGTTGATATGGCTAAGGCATCTCCAAAGCTAATTTGAACTGTTGTACTTGAGCTTGGTATGTAATTTCCTGGTCCTGCTTCCGTAATTGTTGGTAATAAAAAATTTAAATCACTAGATTTATAAAGTAATGAATTTTTCTTTGATGTAACTCCAATTAGAGTAATATTTTTATTTCTTTTTGAGAACTGAACGATATTTTTTAATTCTGAAGTTTCTCCACTATGGCTAATTAAAATTAATATATCTCCCGAACTTATCATCCCCAGATCTCCATGAGAGCACGATCCAGCATCTACATAAAATGAAGGGATACCCAAAGAAGCAAGAGTAGATGATATTTTTTTTGAGACTATTCCAGATTTACCTACTCCAGTAAATACCACTTTACCTTTACATTTTAATATAGCGCTTACTATTTTATTAAAATTCTTATTTAATGAATTTTTTAATTTTTTTAAGGCCTTTATCTCCGCATGTATGACTTCTTTTCCAATTGAAGTATAACTGTTTTTCATAAAGTAATTTTTAGTGAGACCAGATATCTTCTGTAAATAATGCTAAATCTAAGTCTACCCTAGTATAAATACAATTAATTGATTTAATGTAAAGTTCATATCTATTTTCTCTTATTAATATTTTTTTCAAGCATTCGTAGATTTTATGAAGATAAATTACATCATTAGCACAATACTTTAGTTGTTTTTCATTTAAAATACCCCCAAAATCTGAACTTTGAAATTGCTTGCTTATTTCTATACCTAAGAATTCTTTTACTAAGTCTTTCAAGCCATGCTTGTCTGTATAGCTTCTTGCAAGTTTACTCATGATTTTAGTGCAACTAACATTTTGTATATCTGTATTTAAGTACTTTTTTATAAACGCCATGTCAGCTCTGGCGAAATGGAAAATCTTTTCGACATTTTTGTTTAAAAGTAATTTTTTTAAATTTGGTGCATCATAGTTTTCTCTATTTAATTGAATTATATGAGCATCATTGTTTCCTGTAGAGATTTGAACTAAATAAAGCTTATCTCTCCCTACATTCAATCCAGAAAACTCTGAGTCTATAGCTAAAGACTTATTGTCATCCAGCCTTATTTCATCTGGCAAATCGTTCTTATGTAATTTAATATCAATTTGCATAACTTATATATATATGAAACCTAAAGAAATTCTAGTGTTTGGCGCCTCTGGCCAAATTGGAAGAAACCTTATTAGAAAACTAACTAAAAATAACTACAAAGTTATAGCGGTTACTAGGAATATTCATCAAAAAGGATATGTATTAAAAACCCAAGCCAACCCGGGATATTTAGAACTTATTGAGCTACAGACATTAAGTGAGGATAAAATAAGAGACCTATTTAAAAATTGTTCTATTTGTATAAATTTAATTGGTATCCTATACGAGCAAAGTAAAAATCAATTTAAAAATATTCATTCGATATTCCCGACTCTATTAGCAAAAATTGCTAAAGAAAAAAAAATTGATCAATTTATACATGTATCAGCTTTAGGAATTGAAAATGCAGTAGACAGTGAGTATGCAAAGAGTAAATTAGAGGGTGAAATAAATGTCAGGAATACTTTTGAAAATTCAGTTATATTAAAACCCTCAATTGTTTATTCTATCGATGATAATTTTACTACAAATTTTATGACATTATTTAATCGTTTACCCGTAATGCCATTATTTTACAATGGTGATACAAAATTTACACCTATACATGTATCAGACTTAACTGAAATTATTTTTCAATCAATCTTAACTGAAATAAAAAATGAAACAATAGAATGTGTCGGACCAGAAGAAATATCTTTTAAAGATATCTTAAAAAAATTGTTAAAAGCAATTGATAAAAAAAGATTGCTAATACCAGTTCCTTTACCAATAGCGAAAATTGAGGCAGCATTTTTAGAATTTTTACCGACTTTTTTGCAAGGTGGAAGAAAGCAATTAACTACAGATCAATTAAAGTTGTTAAAATATGATAATATATCAACTAAAAAATATAAGACAAATATAGATCTTAAAATTACTGAGGGTTTAAAACGCTTTGACAATGAGATACAAAAGTACTCTTATATGTGGAAATCAGGTGGAGAGTTTTCAAAAGAAAAAAATTAATTTCAATTAGAATTTTAGGCAGATTTCACCTTTTTTTCTAAAAAAGCTGGCACATCATCTTCTTTTGAAACAACCTCATCTTTTTTACTTTTGGGTTGATAAACTATCATTAGATGAAGAGGACAGTAGGAAAATTTTTCAACTGTTTTTCGTCCACAAAATGTTGAGGATTTTTCATCAGGATGTCCTTCCATATACTTGCAAGTATTTTCATTTAACTCTTCTAAATTAATATTTTTAGCTGCCTCAAAATTTTTATCTAAAACTAAACTTCTAAATTTTGATCTTCTGCTACTATGGCTTACTTTTTTTTCAGATCCCTTTTCTTTTCTTAAATAATTCAGCGGATTGCTTCTTGCCTTAATTTTAGTTGATAAATTTAGACGATGTGCTTTCCCAATTACTGCATTTCTGCTTACACCACCTATCATTTCTGCTATTTGTGATGCAGTCTTTCCTTTGCCCCACTCATTTTTCAATATTTCTATTTTTTTTTCATCCCAACTCATATTCTACCAAATATAGTG
>CEUZ01227174.1_pt1 | contig 13959 bp, 21 predicted proteins | sample 361511 | NCBI WGS metagenome assembly CEUZ01 (sample SAMEA2622822, study PRJEB7988) | marine metagenome | biome: marine biome (ENVO:00000447); feature: surface water layer (ENVO:00002042); material: "saline water (ENVO:00002010), including plankton (ENVO:xxxxxxxx)" | depth 5 m
TGAACATAATTTCCAAAATGATGATGAAAATATACCTTTAAAAGAATGTACAGTAACTAGAAAATATACATTAGACAAACGTTGGGAACCAGTTTTTCCAACTAATTTTAAAGAATTTATTAATAATTTAGGGGCAGAATGGAATTGTAAAAAATGTAAATTTTAATTAAAACAAAAAAGAAATGAATACAATAAATAAAAAAATCAGCAACTTAAAACACCTAGAATACCTAAACAACTTTGAAATACTAGGTAAGAATTTATTAGAATTAAATAAAAAGAATCCAACAAGTCAAATCAATGATATGATGGAGGCTTTAAACGGCATAGGAATCTATGTAAGTGGTATATATGACAATGATTTATTTTACCCGAAAATAATTAGCGAACATTTATTAGATAAAAACAGGGCTATTGAAAGAGCAAGAAAGTGTGAACAAGATATATTAGAACTAGAAAAAGAAAATAAAAAGCTTAAAAGCTTAAGTAATTTATGAGTGAAGAAGAATACGATTATTTTAGGGAATGTATAAAAGGAGGTTGGTACACCACTACAACACTAGAAGAAGGATATTATTTCGAAAATATTTGGGATGAAAAAAATATATAATAAGTTTTTAAAAAAAATAAGTAAAAATAAATTTAGAAAATGGAAATTAAAGCAACCTTTATGGTTACAACTTTTAATTGAAATACCTATTTACATACTTATATTTTGGATATTAAATTTAATCTTTAATCCTTTTGGATACAAAATAACACCTTGGTAATTTTTTTATTAACAAAATTTTTAATATCTTTATATTGAATTTAAAAAACAGAATATGAAAACAAAACAGATTACTTTAGAAGATATAACAACAAAGAGGGAATTATTAGAGTATATATTAGATGCAGTTAGAGAAGATATTGTATACGATATACAAAATGGTGAATATAAAGAGCCAGACCACGAAACAATAGATAATTGTTTACATCAAACTATTGATACAATGTGTATTTATACATATAACTGTAAAAAGTTTATTAAAATATTAGAAGAAGAAGGAGACTTTGATATGTTTGAAAATGGCACTTGTTCTTTTAAAGATTATCGTGATGCTGCTCGTTTTGCTTTGGATGAATTTGTTAGAAACGAAGTAAATATTTATTTAGAAGTATGATGAGTAAAAAAGAATTTAATACTTTACTTGAAACTTATTCTAGTGATTATTTAAGAAAAATAATTAAAAGTAAAGTTTATTCAAAAAAACATAGAGATAAATGCAGACAAATTTTAGAATCAAGATATGGATTTAAAAAATATAATTAATGATTACGTGAAGCGAATATAAGAGGTCTAATCCACCTTTAAGGGGGTTCGCTTGGCGTACTCGACTATATCTGTTGCCCCCTTAATAAACGGATGCTTTATTATGATTACACTATTAAACGGAGAAAATCTAAATAAAAAAGAATTAATTCCTAAAATGAATGATGATTCTTATTACTATGGTCATCTAGGACAATACGCTTTAAGCAGTAGTGCATTAAAACAAATCTTACAAAGTCCAAAAACTTATAGAAACATATTAAAGTATGGTCAAAAAGAAACACCTGCTTTAATTCTTGGTAAACTTATTCATTGGGCAATATTAGAACCGCATAAATTAGAACCTTTACATATTGTAAACGCTTCAACAACTGGAACAAATATTTATAAAGATGCAGTAAAAAAATATGGAATAGAAAATGTTGTATTGGAAAAAGATAAAAAAATGATAGACAGATTATCTGATGCAATATTAAGAAATGAAGCAGCACTTGAATTATTACAAGGAGCAGAATTTGAAGTACCTGAAATACAAATGATAAATAATTTACCTTTTAGGGGAAAGGCAGATATATTAAAAGAAAATCATATTATAGATTTAAAAAGTTCCAGTTCATTAGAAACTTTTAAATATAGTGCAGATAAATATGGATATGACTTACAAGCATATATTTATATGAATTTATTTAATGCTTCAAGAGTAAGCTTTTTAGTTATAGACAAATTAAGCACAGACATAGCAATATATGAAACAAGCGAAGAATTTATAGAAAGAGGTAAAAAGAAATTTGAAACAGCAGTAGGACTTTATAAACACTTTTTTATAGAAGGAAATGATTTAGACCAATATGTAATGAGAGGTATATTATAAGGGGAAGCTGAAAACCTTTTAGAGTAGGCAAAATATAAAATTAATATTATGAATACATTAAACATTAAAACAGGAACTTTTGAAAAATACTATGAAATTGACAAACTAAACTATGCAACGATTAACAGAAAAATTGTAGAATTACATAGAGATAATTTTAAAAATAAAATGGTAGAGTTTGGTTTTTTAGTACCAATAATTGTAGACCATAAAGCTAACCTTATAGAAGGACATCACAGAGTAGATTGTGCAAAGCAAATGGGAATAAAAAATTTACCTGCATATATTGTAGATTGGATAGACATAACAAATAAGGATGAATACCAAAAGTTTATTATGACTATCAATAATAACAATAGAAGATGGACTGCATTAGATTATTTAGAAAGTTACGCACAAACGAGAAAAGACTACGCTTATGTCTATAAAAAATATTTAGATACAAAAGATGTTTTTTCGGTTGGAAATGTACTTAACATATATTTTAACGGAGGGTCTACAGACGCATTTAAAGAAGGTAAAGCATCTATAAAAAGCAGAGTGTTTAGCGAATACCTTTTAAAAAGATTTTATGATTTAAGAAAAGAATATGGTAGTTTAAAAATACAAGCGTTTACAGTTAATAGGGTTTGTGCTGTTGCTCACACACATTGTAAGCGAAATACAAAAGAAATGAATTTTATTTTTAATCAACTTGAAACTTGGGCAGAACAAGATAACCCTATACTTTCTTCTGTTGAGTATATAAGACCCGAAGTAAAAAAACAAATTAATTTTTACAGGGAAATACAAAATGATAAAGTTACACAATAAAGACTGTATGGTTGCAATGGCAAGGTTTAGAGATAATCAGTTTGACCTTGCTATTGTTGACCCACCTTATAAAAAAGAAATAGATGGCTTAAAAGCAGGATTTAATAGAAGTCAATTTAATTATGAAACTTTATCTAAACCACCAACAAAAAAATATATAAAAGAACTTTTCAGGGTTTCTAAAGAACAAATAATATGGGGTTTTAATTATTTTTTAGAACTATTACCTAACACAGATTCTTGTGTGTTTTGGTATAAACACCAAAACGGAAATTTTTCAGAAGGAGAATTAGCGTGGAGTTCTTTAGGAAAAACTAAATTTTACGATAGAGCCTACCAAAAGGATATAGGAAATAAAATACATCCAACACAAAAACCTGTACATCTTTACGAGTGGCTATTAATAAATTACGCTAAAGAGGGTGATAAAATATTAGATACACATTTAGGTTCAGGTAGTATAGCAATAGCTTGTCATAATTTAGGATATGACTTAACAGGATATGAAATAGATATAGAATATTACGAAGCAGCAATAAAACGATTAAAACAACATCAATCTCAACTTAAAATGTTTTAAACAAAAAATATTATCTTTGTTTAATGGACAAGGATGAAGTTGATAGATATTATAAGATGGCGATGATAGATATTGAAGAAGGTTTGCCAGTAAAAGATTTAGAAAAAGTAATAAAATATTTTGAAGAACAAGAAAAGTATGAAGCTTGTGCAGGAATATTAAAAGCAATTAACGAACTTAAAGGAATAAAATGAAAGATTTAGAAACAATAATAGAAATAGTAAATCAAATATCAGGAATTGATATTAAGAAACAAAAAAGAGAAAGTCATTATGTATATTCAAGAGCAGTATATTATAAACTTGCTAGAATGCATACAAATTTAACTTTATCTGAAATAGCTAAACCACTAAAGAAAAATCACGCAACAGTATTACACGGCATAAGACATTTGTTTGATGAAGTGCTTTTAGGGGTAGAAAAAAATAAATCGTTTGGAAGTAAATACATAGAATACTACAACAAAATAAATAATATACTCAAAAGAGAATTACACAAAAGCCAAAGACATAATTACCCACAAACATATTACAGACAAAGATTTGCGGAAACACTTATTAAATTAAGATTAGCAGAGCAAAAATTAAGGGCTTGTAAAAAAGAAACTCAAACAATAATAAATCAGTCTTAACAAAACAATGTTTAATTTATTGTTAATAATAAGACTATGTATAAAAAAGTTCCCGTTGATAGCATTGTACCGAACAATGATAATCCACGATTAATAAAAGAAATAAAATTTAAGAAATTAGTTCAAAGCATTAAAGACTTTCCGGAAATGCTTGAATTACGACCCATTGTAGTTGACGAAACTATGATGGTACTTGGTGGCAATATGCGATTAAGAGCAATTATAGAAGCAGGAATTGAACAAGCACCTATAAAAATTGCAAAAGGATTAACAGAAGAACAAAAGAAAGAATTTATAGTAAAAGATAATTTAGGTTATGGTGAGTGGGATTGGGATGTATTAGCTAATGAATGGGATGTTGTTAAATTAGAAAGTTGGGGAATGGAAATTAATATTGATGATAAAATTGATAAACTTAATGAAGATGAAGATATAGAATTGCCACAATCAGTTCAATTAGAACCACCAAAAGAATATATACTGATAATGGCTGAACCTAATTCAATAGAATGGGAGGAATTAAAAGAAACTTTAAAGTTAAAAATGGTAAGGCGAGGTGGTTATAAGAAAGGAAGTAATTTTGATTCCGTTAGTTTAGAAAGAGTTTTATATTGGAATGAATTTAAAAAAAGAATAAATGTTAATCGCAGTACCGAGTAAAGGAAGAGCAGGGCTTACAAGTACAAATAAAATATTACCTAATTGTACTTTTTTTATTCCTGATAGTGAATACCACCAATATAAAGGGTTAATTAAAAATATAATTTGTGTGCCTAAAGAAATAAAAGGAATAACAAAAACTAGAAATTGGATTTTAAAAAATTCAGATGAAAAATGGGTTGTAATGCTAGATGATGATGCTAAAAATGTTGGATATAATTATTTAGATAAAAGAAATACTAAAAAAATAGAAATAAGAGAAGAAGAATTTTGGATAGAAGAATTTTTAAAATATTTTGATGTTTGCCAACAAATGAATTATAAGATATGGGGAACAAGGACCGAAAGCTCACCAAGAGGTACATATCCATATAAACCTTTTTTAACAAGAAGCTATGTAACAGCATCTTTAATGGGAATTATAAATGATGGAGAATATTATTTTAATGAAGATTTTCCTGTTAAAGAAGATTATGAAATATGTTTACGACATATAAAAGAAAAAGGAGGAATTTTAGCAATAAGATATTTACATTGGGAAAATGACCATTGGGGAAAAGATGGAGGGTGTAAAGACTATAGAACAATAGAAATGGAAAAAAATGTAATTAAAAAATTAATAAAATTATATCCTTCAATGATTTCAAATGTGAAAAGAAAAGCAAATGAATTTACTATAAAATTAAATTTATAATGAACAAAACCGAACAGCATAAAAAAGCAATATTAGAAGCTTTAGAAAAAAATCTAGGAATAGTAACAACTGCTTGTAGGCAAGTTGGAATTGGTAGAACTACTTTTTATGATTGGTTAAAAGAAGATGAAGATTTTAAAAAGAAAGTAGATGAAATAAATAATGTTGCTTTAGATTTTACAGAAAGTAAACTCTTTAAATTAATAGAGGAACAAAACCCTACTGCAATTATTTTTCATTTAAAAACAAAAGGGAAAAAAAGAGGGTATGTAGAACGTATAGAGCAAGATATGAATTTCCAAGAAAGACCTATATTTAAAGAAATTGATTTAAATGTTCCAGAAGACGACAGCACAGAAGAAAATTCTGAAGTTAACGACTAGAATAAGAATAGTACAAGGGGGAACTTCTTCCTCTAAAACATTTAGTATTATTCCTCTTTTAATTAATCACGCAGTTCAAAATCCTAAAAGCGAAATAAGTATAGTATCAGAATCAATACCTCATTTAAAAAGAGGTGCAATAAAAGATTTTATCAAAATTATGGAATGGACTAATAATTATTTTCCACAATCTTTTAATTTATCAAACTCTAAATATACTTTTACAAATGGAAGTTACATTGAATTTTTTTCAGTTGACCAACCTGACAAACTCCGAGGGGCAAGACGCGATATTTTATTTATAAACGAAGCAAATAATATAAGCTTTGAATCATACCAACAATTATCAGTAAGAACAAATAAATTTATCTATTTAGATTATAACCCTACAAGCACCTTTTGGGTTCATAAGGAATTAATAGGAACGCCTGATGCTTCTTTTGTTAAATTAACCTATAAAGACAATGAAGCTTTAAATAAGGCTATTATAAAACAAATTGAATCAGCTAGAGACAAGGGTGAAGATTCAACTTATTGGAGAAATTGGTGGAAAGTATATGGGCTTGGCGAAGTAGGTAGTTTAGAGGGGGTATGTATTCCTGATTGGCAAGAGATAGAACAAGTACCAACACAGGCAAGGTTGCTTGGTTATGGAATGGATTTTGGATATAGTATAGACAGTTCATCTTTAATAGCTTTATATAAATGGGATGATGCTTACGTTTTTGATGAAATACTTTATAGAAAACAAATGCTAAACAGAGACATTAGTAATTTTTTAAAGAACAATAATATTGATGATTATATCTATGCTGATAGTGCAGAACCTAAATCAATAGCAGAACTTAACACATACGGACATAAGGTTTTACCAGTCTCAAAAGGTAGGGATAGTATAGTTTATGGAATTAATCTAATTAACCAAAACAAGATATATGTAACAAGAAGAAGCAAGAACCTAATAAAAGAACTAGGAGGCTATATATGGCTAGAAGATAAACAAGGCAACACTTTACAAAAGCCAAATCCTACAAGTGGAGACCACGCCATAGATGCTGCAAGATATATTTTAAGTTCAATTTTAGAGAACCCAAATAGAGGGGAATATCATATTTATTAAAATAAATTAGTTGTTATTAACAAAATATATGTATATTTGTTATTATGTTTAACTAATTTTTTATGTTTAACTAAATTTTTAATTATGAAATACAAATTAATAAAACAAATCACAAGTAAAGAAAACAGACAAAGTTTAAAAGAAGCAATTATAGATGGAATGGTATTATTTATAACATTTATTTCACTATGTGCTTTATCATTACATTTATTTAGTTTTCTATGGGTTTTTTAGAGGGCAAGACTATAACAGATATGATTGATTGGTGTTTTGATAATGAAATATACGTTATACAAACACCAGTTAGAAAAGGACATAAAGCAAGAGTTAAGTTAACACTTAAAGCGATGAACTTTGGTTATTTTAAAAGAGGTAATATAGAGTATGTACAAAATAGCAAAGAATTACAAAAAAAAGTACACGATATATACACTTGGGCTTATAGAAATTTTTATAATACAAAATAAATTTGTAAATTAGATATGACTTAATAATTTTTTCATTAGTTAATTTGGTTTATTCAAAAAGGGGTAGCAATCAGGACTTGTTACCTCTTTTGTTTTATACAAATCTTTAATTTAATTATTGTATATATATATGAAAGTAGATATTTTAGTTCCGACAAGTTTACAAGAAATAAACTTAGAACAATACCAAAAGTATGAAAGGCTTAATACTAAAGAAAATCAAAATAGTGCTTTTTTATTACATAAGCTAGTAGAAATATTTTGTAATCTAGAATTAAAAAATGTAGCTAAAATAAAGTATTCTTATGTAAAAGATATTGCAGAAGATTTAGATAAATTATTTTCTGAAGATATACCTTTAGTTAAAACATTTATTTTAGATAATAAAAAATTTGGATTTATTCCTGTTTTAGATGAAATGAGTTTTGGGGAATATATAGATTTAGATTCTACAATATCTGATTGGGAACAAATGCATAAAGCTCTAGCAGTTTTATATAGACCTATTATAGAGGAATCAGGGGATAGGTATAAGATAGAAGATTATGAAGGTGATAAATATGCTGATATAATGAAGAAAGCACCTTTAGATGTTGTTTTTGGAAGCTTGGTTTTTTTTTACAATTTAGGGATGGAGTTATTTCAAATTACCCTGAATTATTTACAGAAGGAGTTGATGCAGGAAATGACTATTCCTCAACGGCAAATTTTGGAAGAAAATGGGGTTTCTATCAATCAATTTACGCACTCTCTAAAGGAGATGTTGCCAAATTCGATACGGTTACGGCTTTAGGAATACATAAATGTTTGACATACTTAACTTTTGAAAAAGAAAAAATAGAATTAGAAAAAAAATTAATTAAAGGGAAATGAAAGGTTTTTACGAAATAACTCAACAACTAAAAGACAGCTTAATTGCAGAACCTTTTGTTAATACTGTAACCTTTGGTAATATTGATGACATTGATTTAGATAAACAAAATATTTTTCCTTTATCTCATATTATGGTTAATAATTGTAGCGTAGGAACAAGCACATTAACTTTTAATATAAGTATTTTATTTATGGGTATTGTTGATATAAGTAATTCAGAAACGACAGATAAATTTAGAGGTAATGATGATGAGCAAGATGTTTTAAATACACAACTAGCAACAGCAGTTAGGATTATTAATAAACTACAAAGGGGAGATTTATTTTCTAGTTTATATCAAGTCGTAGATGATGTTACTTGCGAACCCTTTATGGATAGATTTGAAAATAAGTTAGCAGGATGGACTGCTACTTTTGATGTAGAAATGCAAAACGAAATGACAATTTGTGATTAATGAAAAAAGCTAAACATTTAAAAAAAGCATTAGAAGTTTTTGCAAAAAAAGTTATTGCAGAGGCTAGAGAAAATTTAACGAAAAAAAATAATTCAGGAAATTTATCTAAAAGCTTAACGTATAAAGAATCAACAGGAAGAAATTGGTTCTCACTTAAATTTTTAATGGAAGATTATGGAAGGTTTCAAGATGAAGGAGTAAAGGGAAGTAAAAGAACATATCCTGAAAGTAAAAAATCACCATTTAGTTATAGAGACAAAATGCCACCTACTCAAACAATAGGAAGTTGGGCAAAGTCAAAAAATATTAGATTAAGAGACAAAAAAGGAAGATTTGCCAAAGGGAATTACAAGACAATAGGCTTTTTATTTGCAAGAAGTATAATGGAAAAGGGTTTAAGAGCAAGTATGTTTTTTACTAAACCTTTTGAAAGGGCATTTAAAAAATTACCAGAGACATTGATTAATGATTTTCAATTAGAGGTTGATGAATTTATGGAGTTTACTTATAAAAAAGAAATGTTTAAAGTGCAAGATAAATAAGATATGAAAAAAATAAACGTAAGAAGTCCATATTATATAGTAGCAGATAATGTATTACCTCCTGCTGATGCACCAAATGAAACGGGAGCATATTTTATAATGAATACAATTAGTGTTCTTTATGGCGAAACATTACCAACTACTGAATCAGGTCTTTTAGCTTATGTTTGTGAAAAATGTCAATATGGATGGACTGATGGTCGTAAAATGGAGGGTGGTACGCAAGATGACTGTGTTGACCCACCTTGTTATGAAGATAAAACTGAAGTAACATATAAAGTTAAGCAGATTCCTATGGAAGTAGGAGATAAATTATATAATAATGTAGATGCACCTAGCCATCAAACAGGAGTATCGTCTGTATTTGCTTCAAATACTATTGAACAATATTCAACTTATACGCAAGGAAAAGACCCTGCAGTATGTAATGCAAGTTCAGGTAATGGTGTAGGATTTAGATATAGATTTTATTACATCTATACAATAGCTTCAGGCGTTGTAACAAAAGTAACTAAAGTAAATTTAGATTGCCCTGAATATCCTCCATTAACTACAACTCAAATAAATGCTCAATGTGGTAAAACTTATGAAATAGGTAGTTTTACAGGAACTATAAATTTTACTTTAGACACTTTTCAAGTAACCTCTTCTGCTGACCCTTTAGAAATTAAAATAACAAACGGTGGGGATGTACCTGTAACTTTTTCTGCTCAATGGGTTAAAAGTGGTTCTTCTGCAGTTTCAAGTAAATATATTGGAAGTAATTCTTATTATAGTGAATTGGTAAATGATATGGGTATTAGTGCTTCTTTAGTTGATTTAGCAGCTTCATCTACAAAAGCAACTAAAACATTAACTTTAACAGATAAAAACTTGCCACATCCAAGCAGGGTAAATATAACAGCATTTACACCTTTTGTAAACGATTATTTTGATATAACATTTGATTGCCCTAACCCTCCTGTAATACCTCCAAGTGATAGTAGTTATCCTTTGGAATTTGATTCAAATACTTATGTTAATTTAATTACTGGTAATGATAGTAATTTTTATACTGGTAGTGCAGGTTCTTTATATGATGCAGTTAATACAACAGGAGACCATTTAAGAGCTGCTCTATTAAGTTATTATGGGGGAAGCTTAACAACTTATGCGAATAGGGTTTTAATTCATTATAATTCCAGAATTACAGGTGGTTCAGGCTCTTTTAATGGGCAGCAAAGTTTTGTTTATCCATTTCTAGAAGATGTTTGGAGAAATCACAACAGTAGCATTAGTTTAAATCCTGCAAACGCAACAGGGGGAGTTAAGGTTATAAATATTGTTTTTGTTAATAGTGCAGAAGGGTATTATTATAATACAAACGGAGAATATTGTAATGTAACAGACCAATACGAATATGATATTAACCAAATTCATATGATGTATGGTCAAGCCGACTATGGAAGAATGAATGCTTATGTTGTTAATATCCCCTCTATTAGTGGGGCAAGTGATATACCATATGGAGGAAGATTTTTACCTAATTTTATGAAATTAGCAAAACAAGGGTATTATTCAAATACTTCAGGGGAATGTAATGGTGCTTATAAAACAGAATTAAATACAAAAGGAAATTATAGATATACAAATTCAGTTTCTTATGGCGGTACTACTGAATCACCAAGAATATTATATGATACTTCAAATACAAGTGTTTATAAAAATATAAGTGCAACAAATTTAACTTATAAAGTTATTGATTATATAAATGCTCTTGGGTTTAGAGATAGTTCAGGAAATGAAATAGCAGGAGGTACACCTTAAAAAATAAAAGATGGCAAAAACAATAAGTAACGCAACATTAAGACTTTGGATTTATCAAGGACAATTTGGTTCTAGAACTGCTGACCCTACATATACTTTATATAAGGAAAGAATATCAACAGAAAATTCAATAGTATTTGAAGTAAGTGAATTAATAAGAGATTATACAACTGTAACTTTCACAGGGGATTTTTCAACTATTAACCAAACTGCTTGGGCTGAATGGGAAATAACAAGAACATTTAGTGATAGTAAAACAGATGTTGTTAAAAATGCTGCTCTTTGTTTTAATGGTTACGGATATTTTGAAGATGGAATAAATCCTGAATTGTCTAAAGGGCTTTTACAATCAAATACTATAATTTACCATAAAAAAGGAGACCCATTTTATATACCAGTTTATACAGGTGAAGGTGGAGCATTTTCTGTTAAATATTATGAAGGTGCTTCTTTAACCAAAACTACAACGCTAGGTTATAAAGTGAAAAAATTAACTGTTGATGCCGAGTGGACTGTTGATGACTGTAAAGATTGCGACCCTTCAGGAGGAAAATATACTGCAGATATGGAAAGTATAAATGTAGCAGACTCACAAGAAACTATTGATACATTATATTATGATGGTGTACCTAGTTCAGTTACTATTACAGATATAGAAGGAAACACAACAACTTGTACTGTATATGAAACTGAAGAATGTAAATTTACACCTTACAGGGTAACATTTATGAATAAGTTTGGTGTTGCTCAAAATGTCTATTTTTTTAAACGTAGAGACGAAAGTATTAATGTAACTAAAGATAGTTATGAAGCAAATACAATAACAAGTTCAGATGCAACAACAGCAACAACAGATACCTCTGTAAAAGGGGCAACAGTTAGTTATTCTTTAAATGCACCAACAAAGAAATTCTTTAATGTAAAAGGTAAAAAGAAATTAAAATTAAATACAGGATTTGTAGATGAAAGCTTTAACGAAGTAATACAACAAATATTATTAACTGAACAAGCTTGGATTCAAGAAGGAGGCGAGGTTTATCCAATTATACCAGTAACACAAAGTTTACAATATAAGACAAGGGTAAATGATAGGTTAATAGATTTTCAAGTTGAGTTTGAGTACGCTTATGATGAAATTAATGAAATTAGATAATGAATACAGTTCAATTATTTATACAAAATCAAAGAATAGATTTATTTGATGATGAAGTCATTAGCATTAATTTATCTATTCAAAACTCTAAAGACCCTGCAAAGATATTTACAGAGTTTACAAAGACTTTTACAATACCAGCTACCCCAACAAATAACAAGATATTAAAACACTATTACAACCCCGATATTTCTTTAGCAGATGTATTAGATGCAAGAAAAAGAATTGATGCTTTACTTTCTATAAATTATGTAGATTATAAAAAAGGAAAAGTAAGAATTGATGGGGTGTCAATGGAAAACAATAAGCCAAAAGATTATAAAATAACTTTTTTTGGCAACACAATTAAACTCCCTGATTTATTTGGAGACGATAGACTTTCAGATATAAGTGAATTAAGTGCTTATGACCATTTATATAGCCCTGCGAATGTTAAAACAGGACTTGTAACAAACTTATTAAGTGGTTCAATAGTATATCCTTTACTTACTCATACTAAAAGGCTTTATTATGATTCTTCAGGCTCTACAACAACAGATGGCAATTTATTCTACGATGCTGCTAAAGCAAATAGAGGTTTAGATTATGCAGATTTAAAACCTGCTTTAAAAGTTAAAAATATAATAGATAAAATTGCATCTCATTATTCATTAACATTTAGTAGCACTTTTTTTGATAGTTCAGATTTTGCAGAATTGTATTTATGGCTTCATAGATATAAAGGTAGGTTAATGTCTCAATCAGGAGATGAAATAAAAGATAGAATTACTGACTGGGCTTTTGAAAGTGGAGATGCAAGTAATTTTTTTGATGGAAATAGTGGTAATTTTTTAATAGATGGAGAGAGGTTTACTTTTACGACTTTTAATTATGGCTGGAGAACCCAAGCATTTAGGTTTAATCTTTTTATAGATAACATTACAGGTAGTGGAAAGTATAATATTAAAGTGTATGATAATGGTGTTGAAGTTCTTGCTGCTATGGAGGTTACAAGTAATCAAACTTTAAGTAGGCTAGTTGAATCACAGGTAGGCGAATCAGATTCACATAACTTATATTATGAAATAGAATCAACAGGGGGTATTAGTCAATATGATGCACAAGTAACTATATATAGAGAAACAACGGATAATACTCCAGGCGTAGGTGATGCAAGTCCTTTTAATGTATTTGGAAGTAATACGAATCAATTACTTGACAAAGTAGTTATAACAGAAAATGTACCTGATGTTAAAGTGATGGATTTTATGAGTTATATTTTTAAGACTTTTAACTTAACTGCTTACGTTAAATATACAGGTGAGATTTATGTAGAAACTTTAGATACTTTTTATAATGCAGGTTCAACAATAAACATAACAGACTTTACAAATACAAATGATGTAAGTATTGATAGGGCTTTGCCTTTTAAAAGTATAAAATTTGAATTTCCTGAATCAAAAACATATTTAACAAAAAAGAGGGCTGAAATTATAGGTGGTACTCCTTTTGGTAGTTTAAGTTATCAAGCTGACCAAGATTTAGATGGTGGGGAATATACTATTAAATCAGGATTTGAAAAATTATTATATGAAAGAATGACAAATGTAACAGGAGGAG
>CEUZ01292212.1_pt1 | contig 13959 bp, 8 predicted proteins | sample 361511 | NCBI WGS metagenome assembly CEUZ01 (sample SAMEA2622822, study PRJEB7988) | marine metagenome | biome: marine biome (ENVO:00000447); feature: surface water layer (ENVO:00002042); material: "saline water (ENVO:00002010), including plankton (ENVO:xxxxxxxx)" | depth 5 m
CTTTTAGTTGCACGACCCCAACGCATATATTTTCCGTCTTCAAGACCCTCACCGACACCAGCGATGACTGTTTTGTCTCTCGGAAACCATATTCCTGAATCGGCCATATGCCTCTACCTCCTAGATAAATCTTTCTAGCATGTCACATAACAGAGTAGCTCAATTAGATATATCAGCAACGTAAAGAAACGATGAATAGATTGCTAATTTAAACCCCTCTAGCTGTCGGGAATCTATCAGAGATAAAATTCATTGTCAACTTTATTTGCTTGATGTTGATCTAGTTGATAGATTTATGTTTTGAAATGTAATGATTATGTGAAACATTAAGAGAAATTCGTCATTATATTTTGTGGCAATGAGTTTATCTTTTTTATTTAGCTTATACTTTAACTTGAGGGAGTAACTACAATGGCTTTAGGATCTACTGACAACGAATTAATAGCTAAGATTAAGGATAACATTTCAAAGGTAATTATCGGCAAAAACGAATCGATCAACCTATTGGTAGCATCAATGATATGTGGCGGGCATGTTCTGATACAGGATGTTCCTGGTGTAGGCAAAACAAAGCTTGCGAAAGCTTTTGCTCAATCTGTAGGACTAACCTTTAAACGAATTCAATTTACACCAGATATGTTGCCTAGTGATATAACTGGTGTAAATATTTTTGACCTAGGGAGTAATGAATTTCATTTTCGATCTGGCCCAATATCTGCTCAATTAGTTCTGGCTGATGAGATAAACAGAGCTACTCCTAAAACCCAAGCTGCCCTGCTAGAAGCTATGGAAGAACATCAAGTTACAGTTGATGGTCTAAGTCATTCCTTACCTGATCCATTTCTTGTTATTGCCACTCTAAATCCTGTTGAATATGAGGGAACATTTCCATTACCTGAAGCTGAACTGGATAGATTTTTTATGTGTATTTCGTTGGGTTATCCATCTTTTGATGATGAAGTGCAAATAATAGAAGAACAACGTGTAGATGACCCATTAATGGAAATAAATTCAGTAATAAATATTCAAGAATTTCTTAGATTGCAAAAACGTATCCGAAATATATTCGTTGATAAATTAGTTACACAATATATAGTATCGATTGTTGGTGCTACAAGACAAAATGAAAATGTTGTACTCGGTGCATCTCCAAGAGCAAGCTTGTCATTGAGTCTAGCTAGTCAGGCTTGGGCATTAATGGATGGCAGAGAATATGTTCTGCCAGATGATGTTAAGGATACTGCCGTATCCGTACTCGCTCATCGTATTATTGTTTCGTCATCAGCGAAGATGAGTGGGCTTGATTCCGAGAATATAGTTAACTCTATTATTGGTAATGTCCCGATTCCTGGAATTAGATAGATAAAGGATTTTCGTGAAAATAAGACTTTACCGATATCAAGTATTATTTATTCTTGTATTTCTTTCGGCAATTTATGCACTTGCAACAGGGTTTTTGATTTTTTCATACTTAACAGTTTTTTTGTTACTGGTTTTATTTGTTGGTTTCATTTGGAGTCGATTGTTACTTAGAGGGATTACCATTGAAGTTCAGAAACGGATTCCAAATACGCGGGTAGGTGATCTGGTTACAGGGTATCTTCGAGTTAGAAATCAAAGCATGTTTAGTAAGTTAGCTTTGGAAATTCGAGAGCTCAGTGATGAGGATACTTTGCAATCCGGGCGTGTGATAGATATGAAGCCACATTCGATACAAGGTTGGAAAACAAATGTATCTCCTGGTCGACGTGGTGTTTTTTCGTTAGGGCCAGTTCAAATTTCAGGTTCTGATTTGTTTGGTCTATTTCGTGTGGTCAAGACTTTATCTGATATAGATCAGATTACAGTTTGGCCCAATACTCAAGAATTGCCCTTTTATTATCCTGAATTAAGCGGAAAAAATGGAGATTCTTCAAATTTAAAATCGTCATTCCAACCGACACCAAATATCTCCCATGTTCGTGAGTATATTCCTGGTGATTCACTGGGAAGAATTCATTGGGTAAGTACTGCAAAAACGGGAGAATTAATGGTAAAGCAGTTTGATGATGAAATTGGTGCCGATCATTGGGTTATTGTTGATTTGAATAGCCAAGTTCACACCGAATCATTAAGATTTTCTACGGAAGAATTTTCAATAAGTGTAGCAGCCTCAATATGTGAACGACTTGTAGATCTAAAACTTCCAGTGGGAGTGATTACTTCTGGTATTTCACCTCAGTTGGTGGCAGTTGAAAGGGGATATGAACATCATTCTAAGATTATGAATTCCTTAGCAATGTCAGGAATTGGTGAAGAATTGGATTTATTAACTCTTATTCAAAAACTGCCAGAAAAAGTGTTCACACAAGGAAATTTACTAATTATTACTCCATCTTCTGATATAAATTGGTTAAATTTCCTCTCGATTAATTCGAATTCATTACAAAAAGCAACAACTATATTTATTGCAAATGATAATGAATCAGCCAAGAATGATTTTGTAGATTCAAGACTAGTTTTATCGAAGATGGGAATTAACTCGTATGTAGTTTCACCTGAATCAACTTTGGGTCATTCTTTAATTTCCAGTGGCATTAATTTTCAAAAATAAAGGAATTCTTGGCAAATAGAGGTGTTTTACACGGGAATGAATATTTCTTTGCTATCAAGTTTTTTTACAAAGAGCACTACAAAATCTTTAGATCTAATTCTAGGATCTAAAGATTTATCTGGGCAAGGTAGTCTTAGATCGGGATTGCTTTTGATTCTTACAATAGGAGTAATGAATTTTACATTAGTTCAAGCGGAATGGGTTAAAACACCGAATTTGTTTATTATATCGATTACAGCAATATTCTTTGCTTATAGATTTTCCGCTAACAATACTAATCCTTACTTGAAACACTTAATTTCTACAACTTTTGGCCTACTCTTGATTTTGTTTTTAATTTCAAGAATTCCATCTAGAGAAGAAATACCGTCTAATTTCTTAAATGGGTTTACTACTATGGTTGTTAGAATTCGTCTTTGGATTGATGCAGCTATAGAAGGAGGTATAAGCACCGACACAATTATTTTTACTTTTATATTAGTTTTTTTTGTGTGGATAGCTTCTTATTGCTCTGCTTATTGGTTATTTAAGCACAAGAACCTTTGGGGAACACTTTTACCTATATCAGTATTACATTTGACTAATTTGAGTTATCTTACAGATGCATTTGTTCCATTTTTATTTCTTTATCTGATATTCGCCTTACCTCTTGCAGTAAGTGTAAGTATGCAAGGACGTGCAAATTATTGGTCCCTAACCAATGTTGTATATCCAATAAACTACGAGTGGAAATTTGTACTTATTTCAATGGCAATTGGATTCGTTTTTATTGGAACTGTTATGATTGCCCCTCTTAAAGTTTCCTCGATCGAATTATTGGAAGATTCATGGAATCAGGCTCGTTCTCCACTTGAACGACTTGATGTACATATGAAAAGATTGTTTTCAGGTATAGCTGCTAAAAAAAGTACACCTTATAATGAATTCGGCTCAGTCTTAGCTTTTCAGGGTGCATTGTCTTTAGACGAAGAAATTCTTTTTCTTGCTAGTTCTCCTGAGTTCACTTATTGGCGAGTGAGGACTTACCCTATATATGCAGCTCATGGCTGGCTTACTGGAGATGTTGAAATTGGAACCTCAATTGATTTTCAAACGGGAAATATATCTGAAATAACGTCTCAATTGCGACAAAAAGATAAGTATATTATTAATTCAATGTTTGCAACGGATTATTGGCCTGTTCCAAGCCATATAGCTGAATCTAATGATTTATTTCCAGTAAGTATTTCTCCAAAACCACATCGCATTTTTCTATCCCAGCAATCTGATAATTCATCAGAAATGAATATTGTATTCAATAATCGTTTGGATGGAATTCAATTAAGTAAAACGGATAAAGCAGATGTTTTTGTCATTTTTGATTCCATAGCCAAAAGTTTAGGTTATTCGATTGAAACAATATTGGTCAAAAAAGAAAATGATAATTCCATAGATGAAATTAAAATTAATAAATATATGGATCTTTTTTTGACTCCAACAGATGCTTCTGATGAATATAAAAATTCTGATGTGGTGGGATTAGAAATTATTCCGTCTATTCCTTTCTGGGGCGATTCACTTGGTTTTCAATCAACTAAGAATAATGGACCTTCATCAATCATCCTTACTGGATATCAATCATATGCATCGGCAGATCAACTACGAAAGTCAAGTCAAGAATACCCTAGATGGATAACTGATACATATATTCAATTACCTTCTAATTTTGACAAAAGAGTTAAATCTCTAGCTAGGTCTGTAACCTTTTCAGAGACCAATACTTTTGATAAATCCAAGGCAATTGAAGAATACCTCAAAAATAATTTCGAATACTCATTGAATATATCTTCCCCTCCATTTGATTCAGATGGGGTTGGATATTTTCTCTATGAGTCAAAAAAAGGGTATAGCGAATACTTTGCATCTTCAATGACTGTAATGCTTCGTTCAATTGGAATACCATCTAGGATAGTTGTGGGATACGCACCTAGAGATCCAGAGTATCAAGGAAACCGAATGATACTAAGAGACAAAGATCGTCATGGTTGGGTCGAGGTATATTTTCCAGAGTATGGATGGATAGAATTTGAACCAACTCCAGGAATGACATCTTATTTGTCTCAAAATGTTTTTACGGTAAATAATCGCAATGATTCAATTCAAAAGAGTAATGATTTTGAAATCGAGAATACGGAAGAAGATGATTTGCTTAATGACCTGAATTCTCAAGGTAATGAGTTTAATGTATTACCCTTTATAGATAATCAGGATAGATGGTTTTCTATTCTTATCATTCTTAGTGCAGTATTTGGTGTAGCTATAATTGCGGTTATTTCCTTTAACAATCAAATTTTTTCTTTAAATATAGGTTCGAATCCCAAACGTGTTTTTTCATTTATTGTTTTATATGGCCAAATGTTAGGTATCCGCAAAGATGAAAATTTAACCCCAAATGAGTTCAGTGAAATTTTTGCACAAAAAAAACCCGATCTTAGTAGAGAATCTAAGATAATCAGCAAAATATTTTCAATTCACCTTTATGGAAATAGATATTTATCTTATTGGGAAACTATTTCTTTAAATTATTCCTGGAAAAAAGTTTGTTTGTCATTGTTGTTGTATTCGTTTAAATTGCCTTTTATAAAGTTCAAAACATTTTTTCGAAATCCTTTATAACTTACTTTGAAAACTATAAATTATTACGAAATTTTTAAAACTGATTATGGTTGGGCAGGTGTGCTAACTTCTAATTCCGGCTTGAAGCGTTCTATTTTTGCTAAGTCGAGTTCTTCTGAGGTTAGTAATTATTTAGGGGTATCTGATTTATCTGCCAGACAAAATTCAAGCAAAACTAATATTTTTGCAGATGCTATACATGATATTTTATCGGGTATACCTTTAATGAAATCGATCTTGTTAGACTTTACTGATTTTTCTCCTTTTTTTATTTCGGCTTGGAAGGCTTGTATTGCTATTCCATTTGCTCAAACTCGAAGCTACACATGGCTTGCAACCCAATCTGGCAACCCTAAGGCTCTTAGAGCTGCAGGTCAGGCAATGGCAAGAAATCCATTTGCTCCTATAGTTCCATGCCATCGTGTTATATCAAAAGATGGAAGGTTGCATAATTACAGTGCAGGTGGAATTGAAATAAAATCGAATTTGATTTCTGCTGAAGCAAATTACTCTAAATTCAAATTGCTCTAAATTGTAGTAGATGTTTTATGAAATTTCGTGTTATGCTTCAGTATTGTTTGTCCTATGCCGAGGTGGCGGAATGGTAGACGCGTTACGTTCAGGGCGTAGTGGGCTTATGCCCGTGTGGGTTCAAGTCCCTCCCTCGGCACAGTACGCGCTTGTAGCTCAATTGGATAGAGCGCAGCCCTGCGGAGGCTGAGGCTGTGGGTTCGAGTCCCGCCAAGCGCGCCATATGCGAGTAACATTTATTCAGGGCGATTAGCTCAGTTGGCTAGAGCACTTGTTTTACACACAAGGGGTCGTAGGTTCGAGTCCTACATCGCCCACCATAATCTCTGAATATACTAAATTAAAGTGTTGACAAGGTTCTCTAACTAATCTAAAATCCTGTAGATGTTCATGTTTCGTTTGAATACACCTGTAGTAGTGGGCATCGTTTCCAGCAAGATATCCAAAACAAAAACCCCTGATTTTTCTATATATATGTGAGTTCTTCATGGTTAACTCGAGGCTAATTTACATCCTTTTGAGGAGAAATGAATTCATTCAATGACTAAGTTTGTATTTGTTACTGGTGGAGTGGTGAGTTCCGTTGGCAAGGGAATCAGTGCCGCCTCTATTGCGCGCATACTTAAAGATTATGGTTTTGCCGTTTCAGTCCAAAAATTAGATCCTTATTTAAACGTTGATCCTGGCACCATGTCTCCATATCAACACGGTGAGGTTTTTGTGACTCGAGATGGATGCGAAACCGACTTAGATTTAGGGCATTATGAAAGATTTATTGATATTGAGCTTAGTCGTTTGTCTAATTTGACGGCTGGCCAAGTGTATTGGGAAGTGATTGCAAAGGAAAGACGTGGTGATTATTTGGGTGGCACCATACAAACTGTTCCACATGTTACGAACCTTATTAAGGAGCAAATGAAAGCTTTAGCTTCTGAGTCCTCTGCGGATATTGTTGTAGTTGAAGTTGGTGGAACTGTTGGGGACATTGAAGGGCTTCCTTTTCTTGAAGCAATAAGACAAATGCGAAATGATGTTGGAAAAGATAATGTGTATTACATTCATGTTACTCTTCTGCCGAGAATATCTTCCACTGGTGAATTAAAAACAAAACCTACCCAACATAGTGTAAAAGAACTACGAAGTATAGGAATTCAACCTGACTGTATAATCTGCAGATGTGATGAATTTGTTCCAGAGGACATTAAGGAAAAGATTGCTCTTTTCTGTGATGTTGACCAAGAAAGTGTTATTGCCTTGCAAACTGTTGAAACTATATATGAAGTTCCATTAATACTTTCACAAGCTGGAATGGGAGATAGAATTATCAACTCGTTAAATCTTCCTAAGAAGGTTCTTCATTTGGAAAAATGGAGCAATCTTGTTGAAAGAATAAAAACACCTAGGAATCCTATTGAAATTGCTATAGTTGGCAAGTATGCGGATTTACCTGATGCATATATTTCTGTTAAAGAAGCTTTGAATCATGCTGCGCTAGAACACGATCGAGCTGTTCGTTTAAATTGGATTCCATCGGAAATGATTGAAAAGGAAGGTCCAGATAAATTTCTTGAGTATTCATGTGGAATTGTTGTTCCAGGTGGGTTTGGCTCAAGAGGTATTGAAGGAATGATTTCGGCTGCTCAATATGCCCGTGAGATGAAAGTTCCATATCTTGGCCTATGTTTGGGAATGCAATTGATGGTAATAGAGATTGCTCGGAATGTAGCTGGTTTAACTAATGCTAACTCAACAGAATTTGACCCTGATTCTGTAAATCCTGTAATTGATCTCATGCCTGACCAACGTCTAGTTGCTGATATCGGAGGAACAATGCGGCTTGGCATTTATCCTTGCAAGTTAGAACCGGAAACAATTGCGGGTCGCGCCTATAATGGAAAAATTGTTGATGAGCGACATCGTCACAGATTTGAATTCAATAATGATTTTAGAAGTATTTTAAGTAAATCCGGATTGACATTTAGTGGAGTTTCTCCTGATGGAAATCTAATTGAAATTGCTGAGTTCACAGCCCATCCATTTATGCTAGGAACTCAATTTCATCCTGAATTTCTATCAAGGCCAGGCAGGCCTCACCCATTATTTAGTAGTTTCATTGAAGCAACTAGTTCGATTGTTCGTTCTGGCACTCAAGCACCTTTGCCACTACTTCAAGTAGATGCTTCTGAAAGGAATGAATATGAAAGAATTGAGTTTGGTTCTTGAAAATACTCATGAGCGTGACTTTTTCGTTTTCAGATTGGAGGTTATCAATTGAAGCTATTTCTTGACTCAGCAAATTTAGATAATATAAGGGAAGCATCAGACATGGGGTTTATTTCAGGTGTAACCACAAACCCTTCCCTTGCAGCAAAAGAGAATGTTGGTCTTATGGGTGATTATAAATCATTAATCCTTGAAATAGCCACTATGGTTGATGGTCCAATATCTGTTGAAGTTACTGCTCCAGATTTTCAAGGCATGCTTGATCAGGCATTTGATATAGCCAAATGGCATAAAAATGTCGTAGTTAAACTTCCAAGTACAATTGATGGATTCAAAGCCATGGCGAGGGTAGCAGGTGAAGGAATACCAGTTAACCAGACCCTTTGTTTCTCTGTAAATCAAGCTATTTTAGGTGCCCAAGCAGGTGTAGCTTATGTTAGTCCTTTTGTTGGAAGGTTAGATGATGGTGGACATGACGGGATGAATGTAGTGGAAGATATCGTTGATGTTTTTGGATTTTATGATATTTCCACAAAAGTTCTTGCTGCTAGCATTCGTAGTACATTGCATTGCTTAAATGCTGCTAAAGTAGGTGCCGATGTTGCAACAGTACCCTTTGATGTGCTGATGCAAATGGCTCATCATCCACTTACTGATGCAGGAGCTATTAAATTTTTAGACGATTGGAAAAAAGTGGAAAATTCTAAGAAATAAAGTAGTAACAGAATGAAAATATTTAATTATTCATTCTGATTCCTTTAGAGTAGTTGTTTCCGTGGAGGCGTAAAAATGAATGTTACAGAACTACAGTCGAAGAGTACGGATGAATTAGCGAAACTTGCTAAAGAAGCTGGTCTTGAAGAAAATTCAATGCTTCGAGATGAATTAGTATTTAAACTTATGGAAAATGATGCCCAACAACAGGGTTTCGTTCTTGCTCATGGAGTTTTGGAGATTATGCCTGATGGATATGGGTTTCTTCGTCAGAACGGGGTGCGTCCAAGCCAAGGTGATGTTTATGTTTCCCAATCCCAGATAAGAAGATTTTCTTTACGAACAGGTGATAGTGTAACTGGCCAAGTTCGACCACCTAAAGATTCCGAACGTTATTTTGGTCTCATTCGTGTTGAAGGTGTAAATGGGCAAGATCCAGAAAAATCACGTGGTCGTTCTCATTTTGACAACCTTACTCCTGTATATCCAACTGAACAGCTTTCTCTCGAATCCTCATCAAATAATCTTGCACAACGAGTAATTGATCTTGTGGCACCATTGGGAAGAGGGCAACGAGCTCTTATTGTTTCTCCTCCGAAGGCAGGTAAAACTTTTCTTATAAAGGATATAGCTAATGGAATTTCTTCTAATCACGAAGATGTTCATTTGATGATTGTACTTGCTGGTGAACGACCTGAAGAGGTGACTGATTTAAAACGTGCTATAAATGGAGAAACTTTTGCATCAACATTTGATGAACCAGTTGAAAATCATTGTAGAACTGCTGAAGTTGCTCTCGAAAGAGCAAAAAGATTAGTAGAAATTGGTCGACATGTAGTTGTTTTATTGGATAGCATGACACGTTTGGTAAGGGGTTATAACTTAGCTCTTCCCTCCACTGGAAGGACATTATCCGGTGGTATTGATACAGCAGCACTTTATCCCCCTAAAAGATTCTTTGGAGCTGCTCGAAATACTGAAGAGGGAGGTAGTCTCACCATTGTTGCTACCTGCCTGATTGATACAGGAAGCAGAATGGATGAAGTCATCTATGAAGAATTTAAAGGTACAGGTAATGCAGAAATTCATTTAGATCGAAGATTGGCGGAAAAACGAGTTTTTCCTTCGATTGATATTCAAAGAAGTGGTACCAGGAGAGAAGAGCTCTTATTGGGTGAGGATACCCTCAGACAAGTTTGGTTAATGCGAAGAATGTTATCTATGCTTAGTTCTGGTGGAAATCTTGATTCCGGTGATGCCACCGAACGAGTTCTTGAATATATGAAAAAAGCCAAAAATAACACTGATTTCCTTCTTACACTTAAGGATATGGGGAAGGATATCGTTCGTAATTAGTAATAATGATAGGTCATATATGCTTAATTGCTATAAATTTACTCATTTTGGTAGTTGACACCAAGTGATTTGGTTGGGAAAATAGATAACGATTAGGTGGAATTAAAAAAAGTTTGAAATAAATGGAACTTTTTATCCATCTACTTCGTTTAAGCGTGTGAAGGGCTGCGAAAGGCAGCTATTCATGTATTGTATTATTGGGTATAAAGTACCTTAGAATATGCGGAATTCTAGGTACCCACAGGTTTATAACCTGTAAAAGTCCATAAACGAAAGGGGACGCGAGTATGAAGAGAATAGCCCGAATGTTGGGTTTCTTAGGATCAGCAACTGCTCTAGTCTTGGTATTCGGAATGTTTCAGGGTGAAACATCCGTTGCTCAGAGCGTTGTGTTGACGGTAACTCCAGTTAACTCAACTGGTGTTGCAACTGAGAATACCTGGATATGTGCAAAGTGTGGAACCACAGCAGGAGTTGCTGCAGGTGGCCACGCAGATGATGCGAAATTTACCATTTCAGTTACTAATTCAGCTGCAAATGCAAGCTCTAGTGCAGTTGAATTTCTTGCGGTATCTGTAAAGAATACTGATTTGGGGACGTTAGGAGCAGTTACCGATGCAAATTCTAACCCCAAAACTGTTACTTTACGTGAAACTGGTGTAAACACTGGTATATTCACCCGTGTAGTAACTGCGAAAGGTGCAACGACTGGTTTGACGGCGAATAATACATCGCCTAGTGCTGCAACAACTGCTGTTGATGTAGCTGCGTTTACAGGTCAATCCATTCAAGTTAGCTATACCCCAAGTGGGTCACTTGGTGTTTCTAAGACAATTAAAAACGACGAAGTTGCTCCAAGTGTTGTTGTAACTAGCCCTGCTGCTGATTACATAACTAAGAAATCAAAGACCATTGTATTTAATGCTGAGGTTACTGATGGAGACGCTGGATTCCCTGCTAAGACCTCCACTATTGTTACAAATAATGGAACTGGCAACAAAGGAAATATCAAGCTCCATATCGGTACAGCTGCAGTTACATTGGCCGCTTCCAACTATACTGCTATGACCAATGGATACAAGCTTTCCGCAAGCTACGCGTCCAATGACGTCTTGAATATAGCTCCTAAAGTTCCATGGTGGATATCTGCTGAGGATCTTTCTGGTAAGACAGCCGAAATGGGTGTCAATACTGCCGGAACGACTTCCGGTTCAGGTGCTTCCAATGGTACAACTGTTGTTGATGCCAACCTTGCAGGCATGGGCGCAAACAGCCTTGTTGGCCGAACAATAAGTATTACAATCAGTGGTACTAAAGAAACTAAGGCAATTTCTGGATATGCTGCTAGTACTGGTACTCTAACTACTGCTGCATTCAGTACTCAGATTGCTTCTGGTACGAAGTACACACTTAATAAGACTGGTATTATTACTGTTGATGGAGTTGCTCCTGCATTTGCTGGAACAGATCCTGCACTCACAGGACCTAACTGGTCAGCTACTGCAGCTGCTGGTTCCAGGTTAAAGAGTGGATTGACTGCAAAGAGAAATTCCATTCGATTGACTTTCACAGATACTAGTGGTCTTGATGCTGCTACTGTGAAGCCTTCGTTATTTGCAGTAACTTCCAATACTGTTTCTGCTGCTACGGTAGTTGATATTGTTGGTGAAAACTCAACGCCATCTGAGCAGAAAGTCGCTTTGGATATTTTCTTGACTTTGGGTACTGACTTAGTGTCCAGTGCTCGACCAACAGTAACTATTTCATCTGGTATCAAAGATAAAGCAGGTAATGCACTTGCAAGCCAGTCCAAGAAGACTGCTGATAAACTTGGTCCTAAGATGACTGTTACTCTTGACAAGACTTTAAGTAATTCGAAAGTCAAGGCAACCATTGTCACTGACGAATTACTAACTTCAGCACCTACTGTAACTGTTAAGAAGGTTACAAATAAGACTACTGGAACAGTAGCTACCCCTGGTGGTTCTGATCCTACTGGTGCTGCTTCTCAGACTGGTTCCTTAGGTTATAGCAAGTCACTTGGTATAGCTGCTATTGGTTCCAATACTGCTGGTAACAAGTTCAATGTGTATGTAACTGGTACTGATACCGTTTCTAATGCTGGCGCTACTGGCCATGCATCAAATGCTACCAAGTCTACTGCAATTACATTTGAACTTGACCAATACTTGAACAACGGTCGACCACCTAAGGTTTCTGTTGGCGATAAGCTTGCTGAGGCTACTACTGCTTCTGCATCCGGTCTGCCGAGCGTTGAGCAAGTTGATCCGATTATAGTCACTGTTGACTTTACCAAGGCTTGTACTGCTGGTAACGCTTGTGCTGCTGCTGGTGAAGATGCTGAGTATGTCGGTGACAGCCACAAGACTGTTGAACTTACAAGCGCAGTTATGAAGGTTACTTTCTCTGATAATACAACTGAGACTACAACCTTTGATCTCGCTTCTCAGGTAAGCAGTCCTGATAGTAAGAAATTCACAATTCCGTTACTTTCTCCAAAGGTCGGAACATATCAACTTACAATTAAGGCTAAGGACGCAGCTGGTAACGTAACGCTAACTAGCCCAACTCTTACTACTGCTCAGAGCCTTGTTTATAAGTGGAAGGTTACAGCTGCAACGAAGACTTCTATCAAGCTTTCACCAGGCTGGAACCTGATTTCATTACCATTTGCACCAGCAAACCCAGCTATTAACTCTGTTATTGGAGCTACTAACCCTGCTGATTTGGTAATGAGTTATGACAATGCTACTCAGGCTTGGAATGTATCTCGAAGAAATGCTACTAGTGGATTGTTTGAAGGTGATGTTGCTGTCATCTCATCCACAACAGCTTACTTTGTACATACAACCACGTTTGATCCAATTAAGATTTTACGACCTGCGTTGTCAACTGCAGCTGCAGCACCACCTCCACCTCCTGCTATTGCGGTAAATGTTGGTTGGAACCTTGTCCCTGTAGTTAGCTTGAGTACACCATTGCCAACTGAAATCAAGGCAGATACATACTTCGGTACCTTGGGAACAAGTTGGTTGAAGGGTATGACTTATGCTCCACTGACACGTCAGTGGCAGTCAGTAACACGTGCAACTGATGCAGCAACGATTGCTTCTAGTGGTGGTACGTATACTAATGACTGTGGAGTCACCACTACAGCAACTGCTAATAATCAAGGTGTAGATGCTACTGTCTGTATTGGCAAGGGCTACTGGCTCTATTCCAATAAAGCCGGCGTGATTATTCCATAAAGGAATTTAAACAATGGTAGTGCGTGAGAACGCATTATAGATGAAGATGATACGGCAAAGACCCTACTCTTTACGGGTGGGTCTTTGCCGTACAAACATATAATAGGAATTGATAATTATTCCTAAATTGATAACTGAGGTAGATATGAGAACCATCACTATTAGCAATTTCTCTAAATTAGTTGGATTTTTACTGCTTGTATTTTCAATGATGCTCCTAATGTCACATTCTATAAAGGCCCAAAGTCCGCCTCCTGCCCCGGTTGTGTATAATGGTACTGTGACAATTGATGGTGTTGCTGCTCCTGATGGTTACAAGATTGTGGGTAAGATTCGTGATTATACCAGCCCTGTTAAATTAACATCTGGTGGGAATTATGATTTACTTGCGATTTCTCCTCCAGATTCAACCTATTTATATCAGAATGTTTATTTTTATGTTGTTACTGATTGTGCCGATACTAATTCTGTAGTTGAAACTGCTGAGACTGCCGCTTTTGCTTCATCCCATATTCATCTTAATGGTCCTGCCGCTTATTCTATTAATTTAGTTTTCCCTGCCTTGACTCAATGTCCTGTTCCTACTGCTACTCCTACGCCGTTGCCTACTGCTACTCC
>CEUZ01290755.1_pt1 | contig 13916 bp, 14 predicted proteins | sample 361511 | NCBI WGS metagenome assembly CEUZ01 (sample SAMEA2622822, study PRJEB7988) | marine metagenome | biome: marine biome (ENVO:00000447); feature: surface water layer (ENVO:00002042); material: "saline water (ENVO:00002010), including plankton (ENVO:xxxxxxxx)" | depth 5 m
TGTTTATTACGAAATTCGTTTATCGTTATAGTTGGTAAACCAACAATATTATTATAATGGATTTGATATAATATTAAACAAAAAATTGTATTATAAAAAATAAATAATGACTCGATTTATCACGACCAGACATCTACATATTTTTGCATTAGCAATTTTATCAATTTATTACTTTTTTTGTCTGCTATTTTTTGGTGAAATTATACTTAATCCTCATGATAATTTAGACCACAACATAGTATACAATCATATAATTTCAAAAATTTACTCTGGTCAGTCAGAGAGCATTAAAATATTTTTATCTGGCGAGTTCAAATGGTACTTTTTAGATGAGATTTTTTATCCCATCAATATATTTCATTTAATATTAAATGATAAGATATTTTATTTTTTCGAAGAAATTTTAAAAAAAATATTATCTTATTTGTCATTTTATATATTAGCAAAATCACTTTTAAAAAATAAATTACATTGTATTTTGGGAGCTTTAATTTACGCAACTACTGCTAATATGATTTTGGCACCATCTGGTTATGGTATTCCACTAATGCCATATTTTTTATATCTTTTAACTTCAAAAGAAATTTTCAAGTTAAAGCATTATATTATAATTCTTTTAGTTGGTTTAAATAGTTCATTGGTACATGATTATTTGGCGCTAGTTTCAATAATTCCACTTGCTTTTCTTTTAAATAAAAAGAAAATATTTTTTGGCATTTATATAAAGTATTTTTTTATTATTTCTGCAACCTCTTTACTAGTAAGCTCACCATTAATTTTAAGCCTTCTTCAAGAAAATTTACACAGAGAGTCGTTTTTTAGACCAGATTACACAAGCTTTTTTATGTCATTAACAAAAAGTGCTTTTAAGGGTTTGGCTTTTGTAAATGTTCAATCTACTTTTCAAATACCTAAAGAGATTCTGTATATTTTTTTGGTAGTATTAGCATTATTTATAAAAAGTAAAAAACAACTTTTAATAGTTATTTTTATTTTCTTAATTTTTTTAATAAAAACTATAGTTGGCTCAAATATTATAAATATTTTTTTTGAAAATGTATTTACCTTTTTAAAAGGATTTAATTTTACAAGAATTGATAAAATTTTACCTTTGTTATTTGCATTATTATTAATTTACAATTTGTCATTTTTAAAATCCATAAATTATAAGAGGGCCATTTATATTTTAACTATAATATCTTCTATTTCCCTTCAACTAGCCACACCCCAAACCGAATACATCAGACTACTCCTGGAAAATAATTTAAAAAAAGAGAAACTATTAGAGTTAAAAAATTTAGTTAATACAAACAAATTAAATGATGCAGCTAAATTAATTATTAAAAAAAATAACTATGCAAACAGACCATTTGTTTTTCAATTAAAATCAAATAGATCTTTTGATGGTTATTACAAATTTTCTGATTACCAAAAAATTAAATCAATAGTTAATGAAGAAAGAGTAATGTCAATTGGTATAGATCCGATGATTGCAGCTATGAATGATATAAAAGTTATTGATGGCTATCATACACTTTATCCATTGAGTTATAAAAAACGTTTTCGGAAAATAATATCCAAAGAACTTGATAGTAATTTGGAATTGAAAAACTATTATGATAATTGGGGTAATAGAGTTTATGCTTTTTATAGTGACAAAAATAATTTATTAATTGATTTTGTAGAAGCTAAAAAAGTAGGGGCAGATTATGTAATTTCAACTTTTTTAATTAAAAATAAAAATCTCCGAATTATTTGTGCTGAATGTGGCGAAACAACACAATTATTTCTTTATAAAATATTATAAATTACGGTATATTTAAGTTTCATGGATACAAAAAAACACGACTGCTTTCGAGGAGATAAGACTTATAATAAGTTTGAACTTAATCTAGATTTAGCAAAATTAAAATATTTAGAAGAACTTGATGAGAAGAAAACTGTAATTGCACTAGTAATACTTTATGCAGTAACAGCTGCACTAATTTTTTTTTCAATCAAACTTACTAATTATAATTATTTTTTTTATATACCTTGTATTTTTTTAATTGCTGGTAGAGTGGGTGCTTTTCTGCAACTTGCTCATGAAGCATCACACCTTTTAGTTAGCAAAAATCAAAAATTTAATGATTTTTTTGGAAACTACCTATGTTGCTACCCTATAGGTGTAAATTTTGCAGGTTACAGATCTGGACATAATAATCATCATGTTAATACCGCAACTCCTGATGATAGTCCCACTGACATCGACAAATATAGAGAGGTAGATACAAAAAAAATAACCCTTTATAAACTTTTTTTAAAAGATTTGGTTGGTATAAGCGCTTTAGAAGTTTTTCTTAGTTACGGTAAAAATAAAAAAAGTAGTGACCCTGAAAAAAAATCAGGAATAAATTTTTTATTGACTTTAATAAAATTAAGCTTGGTACAATTATTTATTTTATCTTTGTTTGGATTTAATATTAATAACTATTTTTTATTTTGGCTTTTTCCAATCATGGGTCCTCATATGTTTTTACAGAGAATACGAGGTTTAGCAGAACATGGTCAAAGTAATCAACTAGGATGTAAAGCAGAAACTAATTCAGCTGGAACTTTTTATACCAGATCATTCTTAACAAAAGTAAATACTTACAATTCTTACATTTTGGTAGCGTTAGAAAAAATGTTAATCGGTTCATTCTATGTGCACCATCATCATGAACATCATCTTTTCCCAAAAGTTCCTTGGTATAACTTACCAAAGCTTGGTGAACAAATCTCAAAAAATGTCAAAGAAAATAATCATTCTGGAGTTTATAGAAAAGGATATTTTTCAGCAGCATTTATAAATTAATTGAAATAATAATGTTTGCTTTAATAACAGGCACTACAAACGGTATTGGAAAATCTATAGCATCTAAACTTATATCTAAAAATTTAAAAGTTATTGGTGTAGATAAAAAAATAAACAAATCGTTAAAAAATAAAAATTTTTATCCTAACAAACTTAATATATTAGATAAAAAAATAATCTATAATTTTTTGTCAAAATTAAAAAAAAATAAAAAATTACCTGAGTGCTTTATTTTAAACGCTGGTATAAATATTTATGATAATAAAGGATCATTTAATTTAGATAATTTTAAAAAATGTTTTGATATTAATTTCTTTGGTGTTATGAATTTTGTTGATGCTATTGAAAAATTAAATATAAAAGATAAAAAAATTGTATGTATTTCTTCAACATCGAATATCATTCCAAATCCAAAAGCCTTAGGTTATTTTTCAAGTAAAATATTATTAAAAAAAAACTTTAATTTATTAAATCACAACAAAACTAATATATACAAAACTATAATTTTAGGTCCTGTTCAAACTAAAATTTCGAGAAATATGAAAAAACCAATCGGGATAGCAGGAAAAGTTTATAATATTTTACAAATTACATCTGAAAGAGCAGCAAGTGAAATTATTTCTTTTATAAATAGCCCTAAAAAAACTTTACACATAACTCTTTTTGCTCTCATCGTTTATTATATTATTAAATCTGCTATTTTTTTTGCACCAGGTTTATATATGAAAAATAGCAAAAATGATTAATATTAATTGTTAAAAATTATTAGCTTATTACAATTACCAATTAACTTTACAACATACTTTTAATGGGGTTTAATAGTTTTTATTAATGTATGAAAAACAATTTTTCGAATTCAGTAACACCTACTACAAGTCAAAACTGGAAACAAAAATCAGAAAAAAATAGAATTGATTCAATTTTGAAGGAATTGAAAAAGAATGCTTTATATAAAAATTTTGATGTAATTAAAGCCCCAGAAAATGGACAGATTGTTCTTAAAATTGAGCAAAATATACCTGCTAATAAAAGAGGGCTCTTACTTTTAAAATTAGAAGAAATGTTGAAATCAGTTCTAGATCAAGGTATCACTGTTTGGTGTGAACCTGTTGGTGACAAGAGTAAATTAAGAAAAATGAGGGGCGTTAAAATTATTACATAGGTTTTATTGAAAAAAAATGAATAATCAAAACAATGCAGTTAATACAAATGAGGGGAAATTAATCTTAGATTCACATAAGCTGCCCTATCATTTTAATAGAGTTCAAGCATGGGAAAATGGTGAACGAATTGCTCCAGTTTGTGTTGATATGGCATTAACGCGAACCTGTGGAGCAATGTGCTCATTTTGCTATGCGATGGTGCAAGAACCACAAGAAAGAGCAAGCATTAAAACTAAGGAAGCTCTAAATCTTTTAGATGATTTTGCAGAAATTGGTGTTAAAGCTGTATCACTAATCTCAGATGGCGAAAGCACTCTTTCAAAAGCCTATGTTCCATTTATACAACATGCTGCCAAGATAGGAATTGATGTGGGTAATGCTACAAATGGATGGGAGTGGGAACCGAATAAGATTGACCAAGTTTTACCATCTTTAACTTGGGTAAGATTTACTGTTGCCGCTGGCACTCCAGAAGGATATGCAAAAATTATGTTCAAAAGCGAAAAGCATACAGAAGTTTTTGATCGTGCCATGTCCCATATTAAATATGCAGTTGATCTTAAAAAAAAATTAAATCTTAAAGTTACATTAGGTATACAAATGGTATTAATGCCAGAATTTAAAGATGAGATTATTCCTTTTGCAAAACTCGCAGTTGATTTAGGTGTTGATTATGGAGTTATTAAACATTGTTCTGATGATGAGTTTGGAACATTGGGTGTAGATTATGCAAAATATGAAGATATGTATGAATTATTAAATCAAGCCGAAGCAATGAGTAATGAAAAAACAAAAGTTATTGTTAAATGGGATAAAATTAAAAAAAAAGGAATACCACCTTACAACAGATTCTATGGACCTCAATTTTTATTACAAATTAGTGGTAGCGGATTGGTAGCGCCATCAGGTATGTTTTTTAATGCAAGGTATTCAAAATTTCACATAGGTAATTTTGTTGATGAACGTTTTAAAGATATATTCAAATCTGAAAGGTACTGGAAAATTATGAATTATTTAGCCTCACCAAATTTTGATGCACAAACAATGATGGGAACTCTTCCAATTCAGTATTATGTAAGCGAAGCTCTTGATCGCCACTTAAAAGGTGAAAACAAAATACTTCCTAAAACTGGACCGAATCCTCTTCATGTTAACTTTCTATAAAGCATTTTTATATAATGTTATCAGTAATAATACCTTGTTATAACGAAGAAAAATTAATCAAAAAAAGTATAGCTGAAATCTTTAAAGCAATAAAATTATCCAAAATTAAAAAGTATGAAATTATTTATATTGATGATGATAGTAAAGATAGAAGCTTAGAAATTGTAAAGAAAATTTCTAAAAAAAAAAGAAAAATAAGAATATATAAAAATAAAAAAAACTGCGGTATTGGATATAATTTTTTTAAAGGAGTAAGTAAAAGTAGAGGAAAATATTTAATACAAATTCCAGCCGACAATTCCCACCCAGGTATAGAGTTATCAAAAATTTTAAAATTTATAAATTCAAAATACGATATTACAACAACTTATTATATTAATAATTCAGAAAGAGGTCTTTTTAGAAATTTATTTACTTTAACTTATACACCTTTTCTAAATTTTTTATATGGGACTAGCTTACCTTATTTTAATGGCTTAACTTTATATAAGACAAAAGACTTAAAAAAATTAAATTTTAAAAATTCTAGTTTTTCTTATCAAATAGAAATATTTGTATATTTATTTTATAAATATAAACCTGAGTTTAAAATTGTACCTACAATTTTACATGATAGAAAAGTAGGATCAAAAGCTTTTAGATTGAAAAACTCAATTTTGGTTGTAATTTCGATAATAAAAATATTTATTTACAGTTTAAAGTACAGAATTTTAAATCTTTTCAATATAAGTTACCGCTAATGAAATAATATATAGAGAGTTGCTCTTATTATTTTGCAAAGCAAAATACTTATTTTTTTCAACTATTTGTTTGCTAGATTTTAGTCTCCTTATCCTATTATTAACCATTTTTTTATAGCTATATTTTTTTAAATATTTTTTAACGCTTATATTACTTCTATTTTTTTCTTTTAAATCCATTAGATCTATTATTATTTTACTTCTTGGTGAAGTAATAATCATATTTAATAAATGAAAAAAAATATAAAATAAATTTAAGTTTATAAATAAAAATATTAGCAATTTTTCAGGGTAATAAATTAGCGATAAAAATAAAAATAAAAATAAATTGAACAAAAAGCAGGAAGCATCAGCGTACCTAAAAGGAAAATAGTATTTCATTTTAAATATCAAAAAAAATAATTTTAATGAAATTAAATAGGATATTAAGTTTGCAATTATTAAATAGTTTGAATTCATCATCCTTCAGATTTTAAATTAAAAAATTTTTTTAATAGATAAAATAAATTAATAAAAAGATATAAATTATTTTTAAGATGCATTTTATCTTTTTTAATTTCTAAAATATCTTGGTTTTCGAGATCTTTTATTCTTATTTGTAAAACTTTATGTTTTTCTAAATATTTTATTATTTGATTTTTTGTTCTTCTTTTTTTTAATGACTGAAAAATTAGATATGTAGGACTTTTTATGTATTTAATTGATATGGTGAGAAATAGAGAAATAAAGAATAGAATATAAATTGATAAAAAGGGTACTATGTGTTTAGAACTAAATTCAAATTCTAATATTAAAAAAATGGTTAATAATATTACGCTATAAATAATGAACCCGACAAAATACTTAATAAAAATTCTGATTTTTAGTTTTTGACTAACGATGTAATAAATAATATTTAATGCTAGACTTGATAATATAATGGATAAAGACATTGAAAGAATGTACTAAAAAAATCAAAATATGTCATTGAGAAATAAAATAGTAGAAGTAAAAGCCCTAAGAAAGTTAAAACATAAACTTAGAAGAAAAAAAATTGTATTATGTCATGGAGTGTTCGACTTATTACACATCGGACATATTAATTATTTTAAATCAGCTAAAAAACTTGGAGATGTACTAGTCGTATCTATTACCGATGATAAATTTGTAAATAAGGGACCGGGCAGACCAGCTTTTAATATTGCCAATAGATTAAAATTTCTAAAAGAAATTAACTGCATAGATTTTTTATGTATCAGCCAAGAGCCGACTTCAGAAAAAATAATTAAGTATTTAAGACCAAATTTTTATTGCAAGGGTAATGATTATTCGATGCGTAATATTAATCAAGATATTAATCTCAAGAAAGAAATACGGGCATTAAGAACAGTAAAAGGAAATTTCAAAATTATAAAAGAGGATAGTTTTAGTTCTAGCAATATTATAAATGAGAACGAATTACAAAATTTTAGCAATGAATGCAAAAAATATATAAGCCTAGTAAGAAATAAATTTAATCAAAATGAAATTCTAAAATATTTAGAGTCTATCAAAAGCAAAAAAGTACTAATCATCGGTGAGACAATTATTGATAAGTATATAACCACTGACGCAGTGGGGAAATCAGGCAAAGAACCAATGATGGTAGTAAAACAAAAAAAACAAATTAAATTTTTGGGAGGCTGTGGTTATATTGCTAATCTTTGCTCAAGCTTTGCAAGAGAAACTAAAGTAATTAGTTTTTTAGGAGACAAAAAAACCGAAAAGAATTTTGTACTAAATAATCTCGATAAAAGAGTAAAATATAATTTTTTATCAAAAGAAAATTCTCCAACAATTACTAAAACTAGATATTTAGATGATTATAGAAAAACTAAAATTTTGGGTGTTTATGAACTAAACGATGATTTAGTTAATAAAAAAGCAGAAGATAAATTTTATAAAATATTAAAACACGATATAAAAAAATATGAAATAATAATCGTAGCTGATTATGGACACGGAATTATAACTGAAAAAATTAGAAACTTAATAAAACAAAATGGAAAAAAGGTATTTTTAAATACTCAAATTAATTCTTTTAATAGAGGTTATCATACAGTTTATAAATATAAAAAAATGAACACATTAATCATTAATGAAAGTGAATTACGGTATGAACTAAAAGATAAAAATTCTAGCCTTTTGAATTTAGCTAAAAAATTAGCTACTAAAATTTCAATTAATAATATAGTTATTACAAAAGGGAGATGGGGAGCCGTTTTAATCAATTATAAAAACGGATCTATTATTTCTTGCCCTGCTTTTAACGAAAATAATATAGATACAGTTGGTGCGGGGGATACCTTTTTCGCACTGTCAGCACTGTCTATTGGTTCAAAAATTGATAGTAAAATTGGTTTATTAATAAGTTCGCTTGCAGCAAGCTTTTCTATTAATCAGCTTGGTAATATTTCTACATTTGATTTAAATATTTTAAAAAAACATTTAAATCATATTTTTAAATAATTATAATTATACTGTAAAAATAAATGAATTTTTTAATTACTGGTGGATGCGGCTACATAGGCTCAAGAATAACTCAACAATTACTAAAAGAAGGGCATAAAATTTTAGTTTTTGATAATTTTTGGTTTGGTAATTTTCATAAAAAAAATAAAAATCTTAAAATAATAAAAGGCGATGTAAGAAATTTTAACAAGTTAAATATAAAAAATATCCATACAATTATTCATTTAGCTAATGTTGCTAATGACCCAACAGTAGAACTAAACCCCAATTTATCCTGGGAAATAAATGTTTTATCTTCCAAAATAGTAGTCGAACATGCAATCAAGAATAATGTTAAGAGGTTAATTTTTTTCAGCTCTGGCAGCGTTTATGGAGTTAAAAAAGAAAAAAAAGTTACTGAAGAATTAAAACTAAATCCTATTTCTGTATATAATAAAACAAAGATGATAGCGGAAAGAGTATTTTTGAGTTACATGAAAAAAATTGACATAATTTGTCTACGACCTGCCACAGTATGTGGTTTATCCGATAGACTTAGATTGGATTTAACCGTAAATAAATTAACTTTTGATGCATTTTACAAAAATAAAATATTTGTAGATGGAGGTAAGCAAGTTAGGCCAAATATCCATATTGAAGATGTAGTAAGATTAATAAAACATATAACATTAGGTAAAAAAAAATTTAAATATAATATTTATAATATTGGTTTCGAAAATTTGAGTATTTTACAAATTGCTAAAAAAATTCAAAAAAAAACCGGGGCAAAAATAATATTAAACAAAAATAAGGATATAAGATCTTATAGACAGGATTCATCGCGTATGCTGAAAACAGGTTTTAAGCCTAAATTTAGTGTAGATTTTGCAGTAGAACAGTTGATAAATTATTTTAACCACAACAAAAAAAGTAAATTTGGAGTAAATAATTTTAATTTAAAAAAAATGATAAAACTTAATTTAAAGTAATGAAAAAAAATACTTATAATAAAATTTATGAAATTCAAAAGAAGATTAGATATATAGAGGAAAAAATTGCTTTTAATTATTCACAAAATAAAATGAGATGTCCCACCCATCTTTCCGTGGGACAGGAAGCTATAGCAGCAGCAAGTGGATTAGCTTTAAAAAAAAAAGATATTTCAATAAGTTATCACAGATCTCATGCGCACTTTTTAGCTAAAGGGGGGAATCCAAAAAAACTTTTTGCTGAATTACATGGTTTTAAGGAGGGGTGCAGCAAAGGTGTTGGAGGATCGATGCACCTAATTGATTTAAAAAATAATTTTTATGGTAGTACTGCAATTGTTTCGAATTCTATCCCAATAGGAGTCGGATTGGCATATTCACTTAAATTATCAAAACAAAAAAATTTGGTTTGTATCTTTATTGGTGATGCGGCGATAGAAGAAGGCACATTCTTCGAATCAATCAATTTTTGTATTTTAAAAAAACTTCCTGTAATTTTTATTTGCGAAAATAATTTTTTTTCTGTTTATACCCATATAAAAAACAGACAGCCACCAAACAGAAAAATATATAAATTAGCAAGCGCAATGGGTGCTACCTCATATAAATTCAGCCAAGATGATCCATTTAAGCTTTATTTAAAATTTGAGAAATTGTTCAATAAAATTAGAAATAAACCCATGACTTATTTTGTTGAAATTGAAACTTGCAGATATTTAGAACATTGTGGCCCTAACGACGATACCATATTAGGATATCGAACTTTTACGGAATTAGAAAAGTGGAAAAAAAAAGACCCATTACTTTTTTCAAGAAATCATTTAATTAAGAAAAAAATTTCTAATAAGGAAAGAATAAAAACGTTAGATAGAAAAATAACAAATAGCGTTGATAAAGATTATCTTTATTTAGAAGGATTAAAAAAACCAAAGTTTAAAGATATAAAAAAATTTGTATATAAAAAATAATGAAAATTACATACTCACAAGCAATTAACAGAGCATTAACCGAAGAAATGAAAAGAAACAGAAATCTTGTTTGTTTTGGCTTGGGTGTAAATGATAGTTTAAAGTTTTTTGGAACAACCAAAGGTTTGGAAGAAAAATTTGGAAGTGAAAGAGTTTTTGAAACACCAACTTCAGAAAATGCAATGACAGGTATTGGAATTGGTATGTCATTATATAAAAATCCATGTGTTATGCTTCATCAAAGATTAGATTTTTTTCTACTTGCAATGGATCAATTAGTTAACAGTGCTGCTAAATGGCATTATATGTTTGGTGGACAAAAAGGTGTTCCAATTACGATAAGATTAATAGTTGGAAAAGGTTGGGGTCAGGGGCCTACACATTCTCAAAGCTTACAAAGTTGGTTTGCTCATATACCTGGACTTAAGGTAGTGATGCCGGCTCTCCCATCGGATGCTTATAGTTTATTAAAAGCTTCAATTAGAGATCCAAATCCAGTAATTTTTATAGAACATAGATGGCTACATGGAGTTGAAGAAGAAAAAATTAAAATAAAACCTATTAAATCAAAAATTACACCAGAACTACTTTCTAAAGGGAAACACTTTACAGCAGTTACTTATTCACTTTCTACAATAGAGATGTTAGCGCTTAAAGATTCATTAAATAAAAAAAACATCTTTTTTGATTTAATTGATCTTAAGTCTATTAAACCACTAGATTTAAAATTAGTAGAAAAATCTCTAAAAAAGACAAAAAAACTTTTAATTTTAGATTCTATATCTCACCCTATATGCTCTGTTGGTTCTGAGATATTGTCTCAAATCTATAGAAATAAAAAAATTAAACTATCTAAACCACCAATTTTATTAACACTCCCTGATATAGCATCGCCAACCAGTACATTTTATACAAAAGATTTCTATGTAACTAAACTAGATATAATCAACAAAATAAGTTTACTTATAGGGAAAAGTATAAATATTAGTTTTAAAGAAAAGAATCTTCACGATGTTCCAGATTCAAAATTCAAGGGACCTTTTTAAAATTAAATGAAAAAAAAGGTATTAATTTTAGGTAGTTCAAGTTTTTCTGGATCATCAATGGTAAACTTTTTACTTAATAAAAAAAAATTTCTAATTTACGGTACCTACAGAAGGAAAAAAATTCAATCATACCTACCTTATAGAAGTAATAAAAATTACAAATTATTTAAAAATTATCAAGTAGATTTTCTAAAAAAGCCAAAAAAAATTTTAAAAATTATTAAAAAAATACAGCCCGACTATATAATTGATTTTGCATCAATATGCATGGTAAATGAAAGTTGGAGTAATCCAAAAATTTATTTTCAAACAAATGTTCAATTTAAATTAGACATATTAAAACATTTAAAAAAATATAATTTCTTAAAAAAATATATTTATATTTCAACTCCTGAAATTTTTGGATCATCAAATAAATTTATTAATGAAGATAATGAAAATTATAACCCAAGTACACCGTATGCTACTTCAAAATTAGCTGCTGAAATCTTGCTAAAAAATTATTTTAATTACTATAAACTACCTGTGATAGTTTCAAGATTTTCAAATTTTTATGGACCAGGTCAGCCAATTTATAGATTAATACCAAAAATTATTACGTGCATTGACAAAAAGAAAAAATTTCCTATAGAAGGAAGTGGTCGATCAAAAAGAAATTTTATTTACTCACACGATTTCTGTAACGGAATTTATAAAGTTTTAACCAAGGGAAAAGTTGGAAATACATATCATTTTTCAGGTGATAAATTTTATAGTGTATTAGATGTGATTAAAACTATCTGCGACTTAAAGTCTACCAAGGTAAATAAATTGATAAAAAAAACCAAAGGTCGAATTGGTCAAGATTTAGTTTATAAACTTGGCTCATTTAAAACCAGAAAAGTTTTAGCCTGGAAACCAAGTTTCTCACTAAAAAAAGGCTTGAATGAAATTATAATCTATCATAAGAACAATTTTGTTAATATTTCGCAGGAACAATTAACTTATAATGACAAGAATTTAAAAAAATAATGAAAAATTATTTAGCATCACAGTATAAAAAAAATAGCTCACTAAAACTTAACCATAGCTATTTAGTTGAGCAATTTTCAGATTATTCAAAAATATTTAAAGAAATAGAAAAGGTTGTAAAAAAAGGAGATTATACTTTAGGAAAAGTAGTTAATGAATGTGAAAAAAAATTTGCAAAAAGAACAGGTGCTAAGTATGCGATAAGTGTGGGCAATGGAACTGACGCACTTTTTCTATCTTTAAAAGCATTAAATATTGGAAATGGCGATGAAGTGATTACTACTCCATATACTTTTATTGCAACAGTCGCTTCAATTGCTACAGTGGGAGCAAAACCAGTTTTTGTAGATATTAAAAATGATTATAATATTGATGAAAATAAAATTGAATCTGCAATTACAAAAAAAACCAAAGCTATAATACCTGTACATTGGGCTGGCAGACCATGCGAGCTAGATAAAATAAAATCTATATCAAAAAAATATAATTTACATGTTATTCAAGATACATGTCACGGAATTGAGTCGAGATATAAAAAAAAACACTTAGTTAATTTTGGTGATGTATGTACATACAGTATGCACCCATTAAAAAATTTAAATGTCTGGGGTGATGGAGGATTCATAGTTACTCAAAAAGAAAAATTAGCAAAAAAACTTTCTCTAATAAGAAATCATGGTTTAAAAAACAGGAATACGTGCGAAGTGTTTGGATACAATTCTAGACTAGATACAATACAAGCTGCTGTAGCCAATTATAAAATGAACAATATGCTTGATAATATAACAAGCAAAAGGATTAGAAATTCAAAGCTTTTAGATAAATTACTAAAACCAAATAAATATGTTCAAACAGTAAGAAGATTACCTTATTTAAAAGAGGTTTTTCACTTATACCACATAAACGTAAAAAGACGTGATGCATTACAAAAGTATTTAATCAAGAACAGCATTGATGCAAAGGTTCATTACCCCACACCCATTCACCTGCAACCTGCAGCAAAATATCTTAAATATAAGAAAGGAGATTTTCCTATAGCTGAAAAAATGGCAGATACTTCATTATCTCTACCAGTACATGAATTTATTAAAGAGAGGGATATTAAACTTATGGCGAAATTGATCCATAAGTTTTATCAAAAATAAAAATACCCAACTATAGAAAAAATCAAGTTTTACCATTTGAAGTTGTATATTATTATTCACAAGATTTAATTTTTAATATTCTAAAAATTTATCATAGTTGGAAAATAAACATTAATAATATAAAATTTATTTAAAGATCACTTATTTGATTCAAAATGAAACTGACTAAAGAACAAAAGCAAGAAATTGCAGATTTACAATCTCAAAAGAATGTTACTAAAAGAGTAACTTCGCCCGAATTAGAGAAAATTCTATATGAAACTCTTCCAGTTTTAGATCATGGTTTTGTAAGAGTAGTAGATTATATGGGTGACGATACATCAATTGTACAATCGGCCAGAGTTTCATATGGAAAAGGTACAAAAAAAGTTTCAACAGATAGTGG
>CEUZ01514235.1_pt1 | contig 13908 bp, 13 predicted proteins | sample 361511 | NCBI WGS metagenome assembly CEUZ01 (sample SAMEA2622822, study PRJEB7988) | marine metagenome | biome: marine biome (ENVO:00000447); feature: surface water layer (ENVO:00002042); material: "saline water (ENVO:00002010), including plankton (ENVO:xxxxxxxx)" | depth 5 m
ATTTTTTTTCATCCACTTGAGTTTACGACTATCTATGAAATTTATATTTTCAGGTAAGTTTGGTATGTGAAGACTGATTATGTCGGCATCTTCAATGAGAGATTTTAATTCTGACTCTCTATTATTAATAGCATCATAAGTCGATACTTGCATTATCAGTTTTAGTTTATTTTTAACTCTAGCGCCAATATTGCCAGTCCCGATAATAAGGGCATTCTTGTCCTTGAGGCAGGCTCTATGAGTTTTTTTCCATGGGATTGAGATACTTGGTTGAGGGTACAACATTTTTAGCATTAACGATATCGTAAAATTCGCAGTTTCTTCGTATAGAACATCTCTTGTTTCTCGAGATGGAAATTCTAATAGTATATTCCTTTTTTCACATGCGTTGATTGGTACATTATCAGTACCCACGCCTGCCCTAAAAATTGCTTTAAGATTAGTAAATTCTTCAATTTTTATATTTCTACTTCCAAGCAAGATTATGTCTGCTGCTACTTTATCATCTGTAAAATATAATCCTTGGTTAAATTGATCCAAAACTGATGTATTTTTCCAAATTTTAATTTTTTTCATAAGTTAATGCTCGCAAGTAAATATATAGAGTGAACTCATGCGGTCCTCTTGTGGCTATATGAAGCTAAATATTCATGAATCCGAGATGAAGTATGCTCTTCAGAAATACAGTAATCATCTCTTTTAATATTATTATGTAATTTGTTTTTGCTTCTAATTATGAACTCAAATTGTTCATAGTTATTTATGACCTTCTTATCACGATGAACAAATTTATTAATAAATGGATTCTTTCCGTCAGGATCAATAAAAAAAACATTTTTTCCTTGTCCTAATAGCTCATATCCCATGCTTGAACCATAAGTAATAATTGTCCTAGCTTGAGATGCAACTCGATAACTGTCATCAGTTTTTTTACGATATTTTATATGAGTATTTTTTATTATTGAGAACTCTCTCGTGTCAGGAACCCAGCTTGGGTGATGTTTTATAGCGATATTAAGTGTTTTTTCGTTTTTATTTAAATTAGCTAACCACTTTATTGATTCATAATACCCATTCCAATCTGTCTTTTTTGATGTAACCGCATTTATACCTATAAATAAAACATCAATAACATCATCTTGCTCTTCGCCATGATTTGGGTACTGAGCTCTATTTTTATCAGATGACTCCATTGCAAATGAGCCAATAGGGATAATGTTATCTATCCTCGCGCCCAAGTCCAGAATATCATCTGCTGTTCTGTTACCATAAGTGAAGAATATGTCGATGTCATAGAATAAAGCATATTCATTATGTTGAACTATATTCTTCTGAATACAAGAAGAAGCAATACCTCCAAATTTTTTAAATAAGTAATTTTTTAAAGCGTTTGTTCTTCCAAGATTTCTGTCCTGAATCATATATTTTGCCCCATTCATTTGGAATAGAGTCGAATAATAAATGAAATCATTTACAAAAAAAGAATGAAGATGTACTAAATTAATTTTTAACTGAAATGATTTCCTCATAAGATAAAATATATCTCTAAATAACAGAGCAATCATATTTTTATGCAAATAGTCCCTGTCATAACCTTTCATTGGTATCAGATGGACAATGTTTCTATCTTTATCATTCTTTACTTCCTCAGATCTAGCAATAAAGATTGTTTTATCTCCGCCAAACTTTTCTTGTAAATAATTCCATCTATCAATTTCCTTCGTGTGTTGAATATCATCTACTAACAAGTCAAATTTTTTAGTGGATGAATTTTTTTTAATTTTCTTTGAAAATATAGCTAGCGTTGAAATAAAAATGACATATTGAAATATAGAAAAAAAGATAAAAGGCAATCTAATCAAATAATAGAATTTTGTATCTTTTGTTCTATAGTTCCATGAAAGTCTTTGTTTTAAGTAATGGTTTACAACCTGAGAAGGAATGTCGAATCTTACCGAATAATAATCAAATAATGATTTAGCATGATCACCAGAAAATATACTATTTATAATGTATTCAAGCTTTTTGACGGACTCAAATGAAATATTTTTTTTACTTCTCATATAATAATTTTAATATAAGGCACAAACATCATCGGAGAAACACATAATTACCTGATCAAAAAAGGAAGCTCAGTCTGAGTTTTTTAGAAAAACCCTATAATGATCACCCAGAAGAGAATCATTTAAGACATCTTGCATATTTATTATTTTTTCAGTGAGACTTTGGTCAAACTCACTTAGAAGAATTGTCTGAATATCCAAACCATTGGATTCTATTAACTCTAATTTCAATTTTAAATCGTCAGCAACTTGCTCGATGAGTTTTCTAGAGAAAAATATATTGTGACGACCGCTTTCAATATATCTCGTTGGCGAAAAGTTATATTTTTTTAAATATCGAGCAGTAAAGCAATCTGCAGATGGTACTTCAAATACTATAATCCCATCTTTTTTTAGGATATCTTTTGCCTTTTTCATCGCAGTTATTGGCTCAGATAAATGTTCTAGAACACCCCAAAATGTAACAACATCATATTTTTTCTCAAATTTCATTTGATTGAAATCACCATTGAAAATCTCGGCATCATGAGAGCTCGTTGCTTCTGGAGAAGGGTCAACACCTTGGGCTTTCCATCCTTTTTCAATACATATATCAATAAATGTGCCTCCACCACATCCCACGTCAAGCAAAGAAACATTCTTTTTATTTATAAGATTTGCAATTTGTTTATGTTTTCTTTGTTCAAGTAAGCCTTTTCTGATTTTACTGCCCTTCTTAACAAGACTATCCTGGTATACCTGATATGTTCCATCACTATATAAATCATCTAAAACTCCATCTTTAAGATGAGGTTTTGTGTATAAGGATTTACAATTTGTGCATCTATGATATCTAAAATTATCAATTTCAAATTCAAATGTAGTTTCTACATTCTTGCATAGAGGGCAGCTTCTTACATGGAAGTAGTAGGATTTTGGTGATTTATCATCATTGAACCACCTATCTGTGCTTTTTTTAAAGAAATGATAAACACTTAATAAATCTTTTTTAGATTTTAATTTAAATAAATCTAATTTAATTTTTTCCATATTTAATTTTCCTTGAATAAACTCCTCATTTCATTAACCTCTTTTTGTACATAAATTCACAAAAATCAAAATCTGTTTGATCATCTATATCCCATGCATCTATTTTATCCATGTAATAGAAATAAGGAGATGATCCTACACAAGAACCCCAATTAACCATATCTCTCCTATTAAGAATATTTATTACAAATGTTAGCGAGCATACTCCTGTAAGATCTTGTGATCTTGGCCATGGATAAGGCTTAAAGTTAACGGGAACTCCTTTATAAAATAAATTCTCTTGTACATTTACGGCACTTAATAAACAATCATGAGATGTATCCATTTCATGATAGAGCTCTGTCGCTTTAGTATATATATGGGTATCAGACAATGGGTTTGTTGCATTTATCCATGCTATATTTTCCCCTTCAATTTCAGATGCAATATATGAATAAACCTCACTCATGGGGACATCACTTGTGGAATACTTTGGGTCACGTTTATGAGTTTCAAATCCATTAGACCTTGCTATATCAATTACTTTATCACTTTCTGATGACACAACTATACTATCAAAGCCTTCTGCGTTAGATAGCTGATTTAATTTTACTTGAAGTAGAGATTGACCATTAAAATCTCTTAAATTTTTTTCTGGAACTCTCTCTGATGAACCTTTTATTGGAATTAGACCAACAATACTTCCTTTCATTTCTTATTTCTCCACTAAAACAATTATTTCTGCAATTAATTCTGATTTTCTCTTGGCAAAGAACCTTGTAGTTCATCATACCAATCTTTTTGCCAATGTTGACTTGCTAAGCCAAACTTCTTAAGAAATAATTTTATGGAAATTTGTACTAAATCAGATTGCCACCAAAGATTATAATCATCCTTAACCTTCTGAATATGATCCATAAGTGAATTCTCATCATGGTGTAGAATTCCGCAATCCAGAAATTTATCGAAATATATTTTTGAGCTTTTACTCATTTCCCAACATTCTTCTCTAATAAATAGGCAAGTCGGTATATTCATTGTTAGCGACTCGAGAAAAGCTGTTGAATCATAGGACACAATCACTAATTCTGATCTTGAAAAACTGTTTTTTAACGGTTCTTCTTCTGAATATGTAAAATTTTTGACTCCAGATTCCTTATATTTAGAACTAACATCCCATAGGCTATTGCGACTTTTAAGTCTGACAAGGACTTTATCAATCATATCTGCAGACTTGAGTTTTTCAAAGAAGAGACAATGTTTATTTATACAATCTTTATAGCTAGATGATATAGGAGAGGAATCTATATGATTGCTATATCGTGAGATATTATATGAAAGAAATAGAATTTTATTTGCATCTTTATTTTTTTTCTTCCCTTTCAGGATTGAAAGCTTGGGAGCTGGAAGGTTATATTCTCCCCAGCCCCAACAATAAAATCTGTCAGCTATATCTTCTGTTAATTCTCCTGGACCATTATATGAGGCCGTTCCATGATGTCCTCCATGCACCATCACCCAAAGTTTTGTTTCCTTGAGTCTTTGGTTTGATGCCCATACTTTAAAATGCTCATTAGAAAAATATGCATTTGAGGTAAATATAATTTTAGTTTTCTTAGGAAAAATTTTATATGAATCCTTTTCGAGTTTCTTAAAACCTTCCAGATAAGAGAGAGGTATATTTCGTGGTATTAAATAATCAAGAATTGATTCAAATTTGCCTCGTGAATCAAAATTATTGCTCAACCTAAGTCTAATTTTTCTGTCACTTTCAAATTCATCAGGTTTAACTCTTATATAATATGAAAATCTAAGGTCTTTTAACTTATACAATAAATTATATAAGCTTTTTTGAGGGTAATCAGTTTCTACAAAAGTTATTCGTCTTGGAAAGATTCGAGTGATTTTTGTAAGAAAAAAAAGAAAAGATTTAAAAAATGAAGTATTTTCTTTTCTTTTCTTTTCGGGATAAATATAAAAATCTGTTTTCTCTGATTTTATTATTCCAGTCAATCTTATGATTTCTGAGTAGATATAGTAATTCCAACTATCACTATAAAATTTATAATTAAAATCTGTATAATCAAGTGGAATCCATTCGCTAGTTTCATAATTTGGAATATTGGTGTGGTCAATCTCATAATGGTCTGATGCATATTTAAGCATCTCATATCGATCAAAAACAATGGATATGAAATAATAAAGCCAGGGTCCAATTATTATCTTCCAGTAATCAGTGTCATAATCAAGATCATGGGCTTGATTCAATCCTTTTGTTATTTCAATTAAATACTTATCAAATAATTCTGAAATATGCTCATAATCGTTGCGAAGTTTTCGTCTGTCATTCCAGTGATAAGAAACAGTGGTAGACTTTCTATCACGATCATTTTTGCACCAATCACCTAGTAATAATAAATCTAGGCTAGACTTACTTCGATTTAATGGAGTGAGCTCTAAAACATATTTTTTCATAAATTGATTGATGATTTATCTATGCAATAATATGGATCTTGGCGTATTTTTTTTATGAAGAAATTAACGGACTCTAAAACTGAAATCATTCTAGATGGATAATAACCAAAATCTTTCTTTATTAATAATCCTTTCGAGTCAACTCCCTCTCCATATACACTGAAATCTTCTTCAATTGGAAAATTAAATAACGAATGATCCTTCAAGCTGCTATTTTCAATGAATTCATTTTTTGTAAAATATCTAACTAGTTGCTTAACTTTTTTATTCTCGTCATCTGGAGAACTAAAATTTTTAACATACCGATGAGGCACTCCAACTTTTTGCTGAGCAAAATGAATAAAAGTCGACCTATACTTGACATCATCAAAAGCTCCTCCCAAAAGCAAAATCCAAGCTCTATTTTTACTTGAATACTCTACTATTTTATCAAATATTGAGCCGGGTCCAAAACAATCATCGCTTATATCAAGAAAGCCATCTACTAAACTCTTATTATATTTATTTGTTCTAATTGACACAGAGAAATTAGGATTATTTGTTCTCTGATAATTTGCTAGGCTCAAGGTATGATTTGAGAAACTGCCCATTTCTGGACAACTTGTATTTTTATCAAATTTTTCACCACTGCTCCAGCTATAGCTAAAAGTTGGAATTATTAACGTTCCTCTAGGCAAGGTATTTTCTATTGCTGATTCTATTGTTTGTAAACCATTTTCTAGTTTACCCAATCCAAACACTCCGCTAAACATAAATACAAGATCGTCAGGTTTAATCCCTAAATCTTTTACGAAATGATCAGTCAAGTTTAACTCTGTTGTCTCAAACATTTAATTAACAATATTAAATTCGATTATGCCAGCTCCATTTATTCTATAAAACGTTACAATATTGCATTGTTTGGTTGGTGATGGTTCCGGTAAAGTTAATCTAATTCCATTCTTATTTTTTAAAAAGTAAGTATGTAGCATACTCATTGTTTCTTGGTTATCAACGTCATAACAGATGTGATTGTATCCTAGCTCATATTTTGAGGCCCTGCCCTCTTGAGTAATATATTCTTTAAAAGTTTTGAGATATTCATCCCAAACAAAACATACTGAGACGCCTTGAATCTCATCTTCTAAAAATATTTCCCCTGATTCAGCCTCTATTCGACTTTTTGATTCAACAGGTATGATGATTCCAATATGATTAATTTTTAAATCATTCAAAAATTTTATATCCATTGTCACTTTACTCTCGTGAAACCAATATCTTGTAACTGCACATACAATTTTCTGTTATTGGTTACAATTAATGCCTTATCTTGTATAACCGCATTTTTCCCTGTATCTAAATTAATTACTCCACCAGATTTACCAAAAAATGCGTACGCAGGCGCAACATCATATATTTCTGTAGAATGCCAAATTCTAGCATCTAGTTTGCCAGTTATTATCATTGCGATATCAAAAACAGCTGAACCTGAAATCCTCACAGTAAATACATTTTCAACCAGGAGATTAAAATTATCTTTAATTACTTTAGGATTTATTTTAAATTGATTGTCATAAGCGACCATCATTTCAGATAATGGTTTACTGTATATAGAGGTTTTTTCGTCCTGTGGAGAAATGCATTCTCCTGAGCTATAGATTGTAATCTTTTCTTTACTATAACCTATCAAAATGTCTAACATTGGCAGCCCAATATAGCTCTCAATAGCCACTTTCGACTCAGAAAAAACCGTGTATGAAAAACCCCACATAGGAAGACCGAAAAGGAAATTATGTGTCCCATCTAGTGGGTCAATAACTATCATACTGCCAGACTGACTTTCAATGTCATGATAATTATTTAGTTCTTCAGAGATTAATTTTGAGTTTGGATGATATTTTTTTGCAATATTTGACAATCTATTCTGAGATAAAATATCTGTTTCCAGAACATATTCAACTTTACCGTGGACAATCTTCTTATTTTGAATTTTTGGAATTTTATTGTTGAACTGATCCTTTAAATCTTTTGATAAGTACTGAAGATCATTAAGTATATTCATGCTCTATAATCCTTTTTACTTCTCGTCGTTTTAATTTTCCACTATGAGTCTTGGGAATACTATCAAAGAAAAAAATATCTATAGGGTGCTTATACGATGAGAGATTATCTCTAAGTAGATTATATAAGTTAAGCTTGATTTCATCTTTATTGGGATTTGGATTTCTCAGAGACACCGCTGCAACAATTTCTTCGCCATGCACTTCGTTAAATATACCAATCACTGCAGCTTCTAGAACCTCTTTATTCATGTAGAGTACTTCCTCAACTTCAGCAGGAACTATATTGATTCCTCCTTTGATAATAAGATCTTTCGAGCGATCTTTATAAATGAATTTATCATTTTGATAATCGACAAGATCTCCAGTATAAAACCAGCCATTTTTTACAACCTTCTTATATAAGCCTTCATTTTTAAAATATCCAGAAAACACATTTCTACCCTTAATTAAAATCTCACCATCTTTTGTAATACTGCATTCATTAACATCAAGCGGAACCCCTATTGTACCTGGGCTCCAATTTTTTGATCTCGGATCATCAATATGTGTAGGGCCTGTCTCAGATAAGCCATAAAGATTTCCAATTCTTATGCCAAATTTTTTTTCGAATTCTATTTGTGACTCAAGAGGTAAAGTTGATGAACCACAACCAACAAACATTAGCCTACTTAAATCAATGTCATCTAACTTATAGTTAATTTTTAGGAGCATGTAGACTATTGTAGGAACTACTTGAACATAGCTAATTTTATTATCGGATAGAATTTTAAAAAAATTGTGAGCAATATTTGAGAAACTCTCTGCAATTACTAAAGGTGCGCCAGTAAAAAAACATGGGAATATATTATAATTAATGGACGCTGTATGACCGAATGGTAAAACTGAGAAGTGACTGGTCTTATGATCAAAACCAAAACCTCGATTTATTGATTCTATTAAATAGTATATGTTGTCATGCGAATACATAACTCCTTTCGGGTTTCCTGTTGTACCGGATGAATAATATAGAGCAGCAATGTCATCTCCTTGACACTCTAATCCAAATTCACTCTCAAACATCAGGTGTTTATCAAGCTCATTAGGATTTATTATCAATCTATGCTTCTTCAAGCCTGATGTTATATCACGACTAGTAATAACTACTTTTGGGTTTACATAATTAAAAATCCTTTCTAACTCATTGTCTGATGTAAAAAAGGGAATTGGATTAAAAATATTGCCAGTTAACAAACAGGCTAACATTGCTTCTAAATAGTCAATTGAATTTGGAAGTATAACTGTAACTATTTCTTCGGAGGCATCTTCAAATAAGTATTTATATCTTGATGAAGAGAGGAGAATTTCATTATAACTTTTATAGCTGGATTTGGAGATATCCGTGACACCTTTTTGGTCCAAACCATTTAAATTTCTTATTTTCTTTTGTAACAATGACAAAGATACATTCCTATATAAGAGAAAGTTCTATTAAGTTATAGTGCAATTAGAGAAGATTAATTACTTTCAATCGACTGCTTTTATTAATTTTTCCTTTTTTAATTTCTCAAAAATAGGAATTAATTCCAAGGCATAAATATCTAATTTCTCTGCTATGTCAATAATGTCTGAGTTTCCATCACAGCATGTCATGATGTCTAAGATAACTTTAGCTGATCTGCTCTGTTCATTATCATTTCCACCAACAATCAAGTAATTATTTCCTCTTTTTGATAAAAAAGGTTCCCCATAAATTGTGCTCTGATATCTAAAATTATTTTCCAGAAGTTTTATGCAATCAATGTGAATATTATATGAATCCATAAGTCCTTCAGGAGAGATAAAATCCATATCATCAAGAGATGTATGATACTCCGGATACTCTCCATATTTTGATTTCATTATAGAAACCATGGGTAAATTAATACCAGGAGAGCAGAACTGCCTCTCATCACTTCCCCTATCTTTCATGTAAGAAAATTCAGTAAAGCTCTTATCATGATTTTTTATTATGTGTCTTGCCACCTTGTCGGCAATAGTATTGCCACTTCTTGATGGCATAAAAGAGAATGCTCTAATGTCACCGATGCAGGTTAGATTAAATGCCGCGTAAACATTTTTTAAGTTATCATAATTTCTTGAGATATAAGTAATAGCGCCAATAGTTTCGGGGATAAAACAGAACCTATATGTGAAAAGATTCGACCTCTTTGACAAAAACTTTGCCAGATAAGTGGAAACACCTGGGCCTGATAACTCATTATTTGCCATTGACGGATGACAAATATATGTTGAAAAAAATATTTCATCTTTTTTCTTACCTTCAATTACTAGGTCCGCATAGGTAAGACTTCCTTCTTTTAGTTCAGAGTCAACATACACAGAATATTTTTCATTCTTCAATTTGGACCTCTGGTTATGTGTCAAGCAAAATCCCCATTTCTCCTCATAATAAGATGTTACATAAGGTATTGAATTTGGCTGTTCTGGGATTGAATACAAATGTGAGTTCAATTTTTCGAGATCAATTTTTTTATCAACTGGTTTGCAGTAATTTAAAACATGTAAGTTATTTTTCTTAAAATCAACAATCCTTTCGCCTGCTTCATTCTTAATAAAAGCATCATATATATTCCATTCCTTTGGGATTACCCAATCACCAACTTTAGTTCCTGATGGAACTTCATAAATCTTAAGCTCTTTGAGATGTTCAACCTTAATTTTCTTTAAAGTTTTTCTGACGCCTTCACCAGTTATACTTCTTGGGATATCAAAGAGTTCTTTTATAAATTCATATATTTTTAAACCAATCATAATCTTAATTATTTTTCATAATTGAAATTTTAAAGAACAAAAAAACCACTCTTGATATTCTAAAAAAGGAAGAAATAGAGTTACCATATCTTGAAGCTCCTTCCCTTTTTTTTACATCAACTTTAACTTCTTTTATCTCAACATTCTCTCTTAGAGCATGAGCCAATATCTCTGTCCCTATCATTTTTTTGGTATCAAATGAGCCAAATTTTTGAATAATTTTACTAGAATAGCCTTTCATCCCACATAGAGGATCATTCAGATCAAAAAAATAAGAGCATAGTTTTCCAAATATGATTTCAATATATCTATTCTTACTCTCTCTGTTTCCAAGTACGATTTCATAATTATTCTTAAGGCTGTTCTTTATCTTTGCTATACCTTCTGGCTTTAATTCACCGTCAGCATCTGTGGTAATAATATATTTATAGCCATTATTAACCGCGTATTCTACACCTGTTGAAAGAGCCATTTCATACCCAAGATTTGTCTTATGAGATAGTACCCTAGAACCACTTTTATAAGCGGTAATCGCTGTCTGATCTATAGAGCCATCATCAACAACAATAACATCACCAAATATTTTAAGTGGTTGGATAGCTTCAGCTATCGTTCTGTTTTCATTATATGCAGGAACTACTATTGCTGTATATCGTCCCACGTAATTACATCACCTTCTTTAATATTATTTTTAAGATTTTTATCAAGAATATCATCAATGTAAAATGGTTCGATTGCATTTTCAGGACAAGGTCTCAGTGGAATCAAATCATCTTTAGAAATTTTATGACCTGAAATTAGATCACTTTTTGCTCTTAAAGCTCTTCTTTGCAGAACAACTGTTTGCTTTTCGTTTTCTTCAACTTTCTTTACAGAAGCACCAAGTGAAGATTCTAATTCACGTGATCTTTCTATCATTTCTTTCCATGTTGTTGGATTCATGGAAAATTTATGATCAGGTCCAACTCTTTCACAATTATCCGTAAAATGTTTTTCTATAACCTTGGCGCCCAATGCTATTGATCCAAGCACAGAAGCACATCCATGAGTATGGTCACTCAGGCCTAATATTGCATGTGGAAATTTTTCTCTGTAAGTTTTCAAAACATTTAAATGTATATACTCAAAATTGTCGTTAGAGGCTGTATAATTAGTATTGCATTGCATCAAAACAACTGGGTTACTTCTTCTAGAAATAACTTCCATTGCCCTTTCTACATCATCAAGTGATGATGCGCCTGTAGCCAAAAGTAGTGGTTTATTTTTTGCTGCCATATGATCAATTATCTCGAGCCAAGTAACATCTCCAGATCCAATTTTATATGCTGTTACATACTCATCTACATAATCAACTAACTCCATAGAGTATGGGCTAGTCATAAATACTATCCCAGCATCGTCACACGTTTTTTTTAGTTCTGCAGTCCACTCTGGATTTAAACTTGCCTCCTTGTATACCTCGTAAACACTTTTTTTCCACGTTTTTTGATGAGACTGTTGAGAGCCCAAATCTTTAAAACCATAATCACTAACTATAGTATCAGCAGAAAAATGTTGGAATTTGGCGCAATCTGCACCAGCTTCAGCAGCTATCCAAATAAGATCCTTAGCTCTCTGGAGATCACCATCATGATTCGCAGCAATGTCAGCAATGAAAAATACTGGTCTATTTTCTCCAATTTCAAAGTTTTCTGTTTTTATCTTCATAATTTTCTAATACTCTCAATATGTGTTTTTATTTCAGATTCTAATGTTGGTAGTTTAACCCTAAAATATTTTTCAAATTTTAGCACATCCATCATCATGCCTTTTGGTCTAGTTGCAGTAAAGCCCATGTCGTCTATAGAAATATCTTTAACCGTGACTTTCTTATCTGAAATACTTGATATCAATTTTTTTGCAAATTCAGATTTACTCATACCTCCATTGCTTCCCAGATTATAAGTGCCAGATTTAAAATTTTTTACCACATGATTAATCATTCTGCAAAGCGTCTCCAGAGATAGAGGCGTAAAATAAACATCATTGAACAGATTCATAGGGATATTATTCTTGACGTTTGATTCAACCCAATCAGAAAAACTCTTTCTACCTGAATTCTGACTTTTTCCAAAAAAGTTTGTCCTTAAGATACATGCATCAACTTGAGCAGAGACCTTTTCTGAATAATACTTTGTTGAGGCATATATATTTCTACATGTAACATTATTTTCTTTATTGAACCCTGCATTATCGTATAAGTGGTCAGTTGAGACATGTATAAATCTTATTTGTGTTTTTTGCTTGCTTATCCATTCTGAAATATTTTTTACTGACTCTACATTTAATTTATTAGCTAAATCATTATCCTTTTCATTGAGATCAACATCTGACAAACAAATTAAATTAATAATAAAATCTGGCATAATCTTGTCCAGAAATTCGAAAGATATATATTTATCTGTAAAGTCAAAATTTATATCTGCCTTAGTAATGAAACCATGAGATATAACTTCATATTCAAATTGTCTTAGATGAGCTGAAAGGCTGGTGCCAAGCATACCTGTTGCTCCTGCAATTAATATTCTATTCATTTATCAGTTTTTCTAACACAATACGTTTTATAACTTTGATTCCCTCTTGTCTTGGGAGTTTATTGATAATAATTCAGGTTTTTTTTTGAGCAACAGATATACATCCTCTGAAGAGAAATCATAATTATAGGTATACAACTCTTTGTAGATCTTTTTAATAAATAAAAAATCACTCATATAATCAACAGTCCAGCGAAACATAGAAAGATCATTACGTTGTCTAAAGTGATATACATTAAATTTATCCTCGTTATCAAAAATATATGGTGCTACATGTTCTCTTTGATATTCCTGTTTAGCAGAAGACCAAGCTTTTTTTAAAGTTTCGAAAGACATAACTGTCGCATCAAGACCTTCTGGAAAAGTTGGATGAACAGTATTTGTAACTGCATCAAAATTCCCATTTTTTGCAATATTGATCATCTCATCAATAACTTCTGGGCAAGCTAGCGGATCATCACCAGTTAATCTAACTATAAATGAAGGTTTATATTGATTTGCACACTGATAATAGCGATCTAATAAATCATTTTCACTGCCCCTGAAGCATTCAATATTATTTTTTTCACAAAAATCTTTAATTTCATTGTTTTCATAATTCGCTGATGTTGCAACTACTAGCTTATCTATTGATTCTGCTCTCAGAATTCGTTCTATTTGGAGTTCTAACATCGGTTTCCCTAAAATTTTCATGAGAACTTTTCCAGGAAGGCGTGTTGAGCCCATTCTTGCTTGGAGGATAGCTAAAATCATTAGTTAATTTTCCACTTTGAGGGGTTTATCATTTTGTCATCATTTGAAGCAAAATCTGAATAGTCCAATTGGATACAATTAGATCCCAAGGCATTAAATATTTCTTCTAATTCACAAGATCTTTGGACACCAAAGATAATTGCATCTAGACAGTCTAATTGCTTAATATAATTTAATGACGCACTAACTTTATCCAGTCCTGTT